>MDSZ01246068.1_pt1 | contig 16975 bp, 17 predicted proteins | sample 811201 | NCBI WGS metagenome assembly MDSZ01 (sample SAMN05326647, study PRJNA326480) | marine metagenome | isolation source: seawater | place: Indian Ocean: North | collected 2010
AACGGCATGGGTTTCAAAGAGATCTGCTGCCATACGCGCGCAATCACCTACATTATCGGCAGCATGATCTGCAATTAGTGCTGGGTCTCTTGGATCATCTTCTGGTATACCAGCTTCAATTTTCCCAACGAGATCTGCACGAACGTCAGCACCTTTAGTAAAAATTCCACCGCCCAGTCGTGCAAATATTGATATTAATGATGCTCCAAAACTAAGAGCTATCATTGCCTCAACAATTTCTCTTCCTCGATCTTCACCTAAACTTTGGAATAAAAACCAATAATATCCAACCAAACCTAACAATCCAAACCCAACGACAAGGAATCCGGTTATAGCGCCAGACTTAAAAGAAATATCTAAAGCTTTATCTAAACTTTCAGTTGCAGCCTGGGTTGTTCTTACGTTAGCTCTTACAGAAACAAACATTCCAATATAACCTGCTAACCCTGAAAGAAATGCCCCCAGAATAAAACCAATAGCAACAAATGGATTATGTATTAAAAAATATAAAAGAAGAGTTATTAAAATTCCTACTATCGAAATTGTTATATATTGCCTATTGAGATAAGCTTGGGCACCTTCTTGTATTGCTGATGCTATCTCTATCATCCTATCGGAACCTTGAGGTTCTTGCAAAATCTTTTTTGTAGTAACTGCGCCGAATCCAATTGACAATAACGAACAAATTAAAACTATGAAAAATTCAAGGTACATATTTATAAAAGATTAGATCAAAGGCATCTTATAACATATTAGATTTCATGTTCAATAATAAATTAATTAAAAATGACTAAATCCTATTTTATTAGGGTAAAAATGGTTCCCATTTCTATCTATGATTCTTAACCCAGTTCCATTTGAAAAGTAACCTATCTTAGTAAAATCATTTCTTTCACTGATATTTATTCTTTTCTCATCTGATATTGCAAAAAGCAATTCATAGTCTTCTCCACCAGACAAAAGAATTTCCCAAAAATCTATATTTTTATTTTTCTTGTAGATTTCTTTAACTGCATTCGACATTGGAATTTTTTCTAAAAATATATTTGCGCATTTTTTAGAATAACTTGCAACTTGATTTAGTTCTCTGAGCAAGCCATCAGAAATATCTGTACAAAACTCAGCTTTACCAAGAAGATACTGACTTGTTGAAAGTCTGGGCTCAGGTAAATTAAATTTTTTAATTAATTTATCTTTATTTCCTTTTGAACAATTTAAAAACGAATAATTCTTAAAAAGCAAACAACCAAGAGCAGCATCGCCTATTGTTCCAGATACATATATAGACGATTTATTTTTGGCTTTATTCTTTAAATGACACAAATTCTGGCTTCTAGTTTTACCTAAAATTGTTACACTTAAAAAGATTTTGTTTGCAGAACTAGTATCTCCACCAAAGAGCTTTAAATTAAATTTTTTCATATCACTCTTCAAACCAGAGCTAAAGTCTCTCAACCATTTTTCAGTATTATTTTTAGGTATAGCAATATTCAAAAAAAAACCAAAAGGCAGAGCTCCCATTGCTGCAATATCTGATAAGTTAATTCTTAATAGTTTTTTTGCAATAAATTTTGGATCAGATGTTTTTTTAAAATGTATGTCTTCAATCATCATATCTGTTGAAATAACGCATTTACTTTTCTTAAAAAAAGCTGCATCATTTTTTAAACCCAATGATTCTTGATTTTGTGCCAGAGGTTTGAAATATTTCTCTATTATTAGGTGTTCTCTATCCATCTGATTCTAAATTTTTATTTACATTATCCAGAATAGCATTGATGAATTTATTTTCATTTTCAATACTAAAAGATTCAGCAATAATTAGATACTCAGATATTATAATTCCTATAGAAGTTTTTGGAAAGGAAATCATTTCAGAAATAGCCGCCTTTAAAATAGCATGCAAAATTTTCGGAAGTCTATTAATTGACCAATCATTTCTCAAAAATTTATTAATTAATTTATTAATCAGCTCTTCTTTTTCAAAAACATTATCATAAATTTTTAGAAAGAATTTTTTATCATATTTTTCTTTGTTGATACCAGTTTGCATATCAATAAAAAATTTAATATCTTTTTCTGAAACAAAATCATCCCTTATTCTATTTTTATCGAATCCAAAGCTTTCATTGAAAATAGCTTGGACCACTAGATATCTCGACAAGGATTTAGAAATGAACTTTTCACTCATTTCGTTTTTTCGAAAATTTCATAAACGTTAAATGCTTTTTTTTACTTAACCATCTCATAAATAAAAAAAAATTAATTAAAAAAGTTAAAAATTATATTATTTCGATAAGATTACAACATACTAATGCAGCATTTTTTCCTAAATTTTTTTTTTTTACATCTGATCTCTCAAGAGCTTGATTAAAATTATCGACAGTGAGTATTGCCGAACCAAGTGGAATGCATTCGCTATAAGCCAATCTATATATGTTGTTAAGACAAATATCCTTAACTATGTAATAATGATCTGTTTCCCCTTTTATGATGCAACCCAAGACAATAAATCCGTCATATTTTCTTTTAAACTTTGATACTAAAAATGGAATTTCAAGTGATCCATCTACTCTTTTTTTCTCATAGTTAATTTTTTTTTTTTTTAAAAAAGTCTCAGCACCTATTAATAAGTTTTTGGTAATTTCTGGATAAAAATCAGAAAATATTATCAAAATTTTTTTAGATTTTCTTTGTACCATTTATTTCCAGTCCAAATCCGTCTATTCCAACGATATTTTTTGAAGACTTTGTCAAAAGTGTTAATTTCTTGACACCAAGATCTATCAAAATTTGTGCACCAATTCCATATTCCTTCAGAATTTTTCCTTTGTTTTTTGCATTATTGTCTCTCTTAATAATTTCTTTCTCTGGATTTCTAATTATAACTATTATTCCACAATTATTTTTACATATAATTTGAATAGATTTTTCCAAATCTCTGCTTTCAAGATCAAAAAGGTCAGAAATTATATTAAGACTATGCATTCTAACTAAAATATTCTTGTTCTTAATTATTTTTCCCTTTACTAGTGCAAGGTGTTCTGTCCCATCTATCAAATTTCTGTATGTAAACATTTTAAATTGACCGTATTTAGGTAAATTCAATGTTTCTAACTTAATACCTTTTACAAACTTATCCTTTTTAAGTTTATATTCTATCAAATCTTTTATAGATGACATTTTTAATTTATGCCTTTTACAAAATTTTATTAGATCGTTGAAACGTGCCATTGAACCATCGTCATTCATAATCTCACAAATTACACCATAAGGGCTCTCATGACCATTAGCAAGACGAGACAAATCTACCGCAGCCTCAGTATGTCCAGCTCTTTCAAGCACACCCCCTTCTTTTGCGATTAATGGAAAAATATGTCCAGGACTCACAATATCTGACGACGATGTTTTTGGCGATACAGCTATTTTGACTGTGTGAGCTCTGTCTTTAGCACTAATGCCAGTTGTAACCCCTTTTTTTGCTTCAATTGAAACAGTAAAAGCCGTTCTGTGCCTGCTTAAATTATTGTCGGTCATCAGTTTAAGGTTTAATTTTTGAAATCTTTTTTTATCTAAAGCCAGACAAATTAAACCTCTAGCATGTTTTGCCATAAAATTAATTTTTTCAGCTGAAACATGTGAAGCGCAAAATATCAAATCACCTTCATTTTCTCTTTGCTCGTCATCCACAACAACGACCATTTTACCTTTAGATAGATCTTTAATAATATCGGTAATTGGCGAAAGAAAACTTTTCATTTGTTTAAAGCCCTATATACATATCTTGCTAACATATCAATCTCCACATTAAATGAGTCGTCTATTTTTGAAAATTGTAAATTTGTATGTTTCCATGTAAAAGGAATGATACTAATTGTGAAATTTTTGTTTGAAACTTCATTTACTGTTAGGGAAATGCCATCTACAGAAATTGAACATTTTTTAGTTAAGTATTTGAGAATATTTTTCGATGCTTCAAATTTTAAAATCCAAGAATCTTTATCATTTTTTATTTCCTGTAATACACATACTCCATCGACATGTCCAAAAACTAAATGTCCACTAAGAACATCACCTATTTTTAATGATCTCTCTAAGTTTAATTTATCTCCTGTACTTTTTTTATAAAAATTTGTTTTTTTTATAGTTTCATTAGATAAATTACAATGAAACAACTCCTTCTCTATCTTTGAAACCGTTAAGCATACTCCTGAGCAGGATATTGACTCACCCAATATTAAATTTTTATAACCTGACTTAATCTTTAACAACCTAGTATTTAAATCCCACGATTCAATAATTCCGATTTGTTGAACAATTCCAGTAAACATTACTCTTAATACTCTTTATATTTTGTAAGAATTTCCAAATTATTGTCTAGAACACTTGTTGTATTTTTAAATAGGAATGAATTTTTGAAATTTCTACTTTCATTATTAAAAATATCTTTCCCTTGTGATCCAATGAAATAGTTTGATCTAAAGATAATAATTTCATCAACTAAATTTTCTTTAATAAATGAAGTGAAAATTTCACTACCACCTTCCACCATTAAATTATGAATGCCTAATTTACTTAATTCTTCTAATATATTTTTAAGATTATAATTTTTTTCCTCGAGTTTAATTATCCTAACTTCTTTTTTTAATAATGCTTGAATCTTTTTTTTTTCTGTCTTTACGGTAAATACAATTGTTGGGAATTTTTTACAATTTTTAAATACTTCAGAACTAAAATTAAATTTTAAGGTTTTAGACAAAATGATTCTTAGCGGTGAAAAATTTTCAAGCCCCATCAATCTCACATTTAATTTTGGATTATCAACTCTAACAGTGTTTCCTCCGATCAAGATTGCATCAGCTTCAGATCTCAATAAATGTACAATATACCTGGAAAACTTATTAGTTATGTTAAATTTTGAATTGGCTTTATTTGAAATTTTACTATCTAAAGAACAACCAATCTTTAATGTTATCTTTGGTCTGTTAAATTTTCTGTTAAATATATATCCTTTGTAAATCTCTTCTGTCTGATCACTCAGAACACCGCTTAACACTTCAATACCTGAATTACTCAAAGTTTTATGACCTAATCCATTAACTCTTTCATCTGGATCTTTTAAAGAATAAACTACTCTTTGAATTTTTGATTTTAAAATCTTTGAAACACAAGATTCATCTCTACCCTTATGACAACAAGGTTCAAGTGTTGAATAAAGAGTGTAATTTTTTTCCTTTTCAAATTTTAATCCTTTTAAAGCATTTGCTTCAGCGTGAGGTCTTCCCCCAACACTTGTCATGCCAAAACCTATAATTTTATTTTTTTTTAAGCTTTTATTTGATTCAACTATTAGAGATACAACAGGTGGGTTTGGATAAGTAGTCCCAATTATCTTTTTTAAAAGAAACAGTGCGATTTTAATATATTTTATATCTGAATCCACTTATTATTCATTTTTCAAATTTAAATTTTTATCAATAAACTTTCTAAAATCATCAGTTTCCTGAAAATCTTTGTAAACAGAAGCAAACCTTAGATAAGCAACTCTATCCAACTCCTTTAAGGCATCCATAACTAACTCTCCTACAACTTTTGTTGGAATCTCTGTTTCACCTGAACTTTCTAATCTTCTTTGAATACTATTGGTGATTAATTCGATTTGGTCAGGATTTACTGGCCTTTTTCTACAAGAAATGCTTATCGATCTTACTAATTTCTCTCTATCAAATATTGTTCTTGATCCATCTTTTTTTATAACCATTAATTCTCTTAGTTGAACCCGCTCAAAGGTTGTGAATCTAGCTCCACATGCAGGGCAAAGCCTCCTTCTTCTTATTGAACTGTTATCCTCAGAAGGTCTGGAATCTTTGACTTGTGTTTCGTCATGACCGCAAAAAGGACATCTCATAAAATAGCTTTCCTGTTTCTTCCAAAAAAAATCAAAACAACAAAGCTATTTTAAATCATATAGCAGTGCTGTAGATAGGAAATTTTCCACATAATGCTTTAACTTTGGATTTAACTTCTTGTTCGACCTTTGAATTATCATCCGGGTTAGAAGATAAACCATCTAAAACATCTCCAATTAAATTTCCTACAATTCTAAATTCATCTTTGCCAAAACCTCTACTTGTACCGGCTGGTGTTCCCAGCCTTATTCCTGAAGTTACAAAAGGACTCTCAGGATCAAACGGAACACCATTTTTGTTGCACGTTATGCCTGCATTTTCTAAAGAATGTTCGGCTGCTTTACCAGTCAGATTTTTAGGTCTCAAGTCAACTAGAACTAAATGAGTATCTGTTCCTCCGGATACCACCTCTAAACCTCTTTCAAGCATCACTTCGGATAAGACCTTTGAGTTATCAACAACAGATTGTATGTAATTTTTGAATTCTGGTTGTAAAGCCTCTCCAAATGCAACGGCTTTTGCACAAATTACATGCATTAACGGACCACCTTGGAGTCCAGGGAAAACTGCAGAGTTGATTTTTTTTGCATGACTTTCATTGTTTGTTAAAATTATTCCGCCTCTTGGACCTCTAAGTGTTTTATGAGTAGTAGAGGTTACAACATCAGCGTACTCAAGTGGGTTTGGATAAATACCCGTGGCGACAAGCCCTGCAAAATGAGCCATATCGACTAAGAATAGTGCTCCAACTTTATCAGCTATTTCTTTGAATTTCTTGAAATCTATAATTCTTGGATAAGATGAACCGCCTGCTATAATTAACTTTGGTTTATTTTGGACGGCTAACTGTTCAACCTCTTCGTAATCAATAAGTGCATCATCTTTTTTTACACCATATTGTACAGCGTTAAACCACTTTCCTGATTCATTGGGTGGGGCGCCGTGAGTAAGATGTCCGCCGGCTGCCAGAGACATTCCCATTATAGTGTCACCTGGTTTTAACAAAGCAAGGAAGACAGCTTGATTAGCCTGAGACCCAGAATGAACCTGAACGTTTGCATATCCTGCGTTGAAAAGCTTTTTGATTCTGTCGATACATAAGTCCTCGACAACATCCACATGCTCACACCCACCGTAGTATCTTTTCCCGGAATATCCTTCGGCGTATTTATTAGTTAAAATAGTACCTTGTGCTTCTAAAACTGCCTTTGAAACTATATTTTCTGATGCTATTAGCTCGATTTGATCATTTTGCCTGTGATACTCATTTTTGATGGCGTCCAACACAGCTGGATCAGTTTGTGTTAAACTACTCTCGAAAAAAATTTGTTCTGTCATAATGCCTCCGTTATGTTTTACTCTACTAAATTAAATTTATCAAGTCTAGCTTGATGTCTTCCACCTTCATATTCGGTTTCTAAAAATACTATTAAACATTTAATAGCTTCTTCAAAAGAAATCAACCTTGATCCCAAAACTAAAATATTAGCATTTTTATGTTGCCTTGATAACATTGCCATTTGTGCATTTAAGCATAAGGCAGCCCTAACATTAGAAAATCTATTTGCAACCATAGACATACCTAATCCAGATCCACAAATAAGAATTCCTTTATCGTATTTAAATGAATCAATCTCATTTGCAAGCTTTTTTGCGTAGTCAGGATAATCAACTGATTCACTGGAAAATGTTCCCATATCTGTTAATTGATAATTTTTGTTAAATTCACCTATTAATTTGTTCTTTAATTCATAACCAGCATGATCACTTGCAATGGGTATTTTTAGCATTATTTAGCTCCCCTCGAGATTTTTTAAGTCTTTTTTTAGTTTAGATGAAAGAAAATACAAACCAATAATGTTCGGAATTGACATAGCAAAAATCATTGAATCTGAAAAATTGATAACACTTTCCAAATTCATTGATGAACCAATAATTGTAAAACTTAAAAATATTAATTTAAATGAATATTTACTAAACCTACTCATTCCAAATAAATATGTCCAACATCTTAAGCCATAATATGACCATGTTATAAGTGTTGATATTGCAAAAAGAGTAATTGCAATTGCTAAAATTATCGGAAACCAATTAAAAACTGATTCAAAGGCTGTAGAAGTTAATTCTACTCCTTGGATTCCTGAACTATTTTCGTATACACCAGTAATAATTATAACTAAAGCAGTCATGGAGCAGACAATAATTGTATCGACCACTGGAGAAAGAAGTGACATAAATCCAGTGTTCAAATGATTATCACTCTTTGCTGGAGCGTATGCAATTGGTGCTGAGCCTATTCCAGACTCATTTGAAAAAACTGCCCTTTTGACACCTGCAATAAGAGATCCCAAAAAACCTCCAACTGAAGCATCAATAGTGAATGCATTAGAAAAAATTTTGTAAATAGAATCTGGTAGCAAATGAAAATTTGAAAGTATTATGTACAAACAAGACAAAACATAAACCATTCCCATTATTGGAACTAACTTTGAAGTAACTTTTCCTATAGATTTTATTCCACCGATTATAATAAAACCGACTATTAACGCAAATATGCTGCCTCCGAGCCAACCCTTATTATAAAAAAAACTATTTTCTGATCCTGTCGCCACAACTATTTGTTGAAAAGCTTGGTTGGCTTGAAACATATTCCCACCACCAAATGATCCACCGATACAGCATATAGCAAAAAAAACTGCAAGTAATTTTCCTAATTTTTTGTAACCTAGTTCACCTAAACCATCTGATAAATATCTTATAGCTCCCCCTGATACAGTGCCATCTTTATGAATTACTCTATATTTATGCCCCAAACTTACTTCTACAAATTTTAATGTCATCCCAAAAAACGCTGTTACTATCATCCATAACATTGCACCGGGTCCTCCGATTGAAATTGCTACAGCCACACCTGCTATATTGCCTAAACCAATAGTTCCTGACATAGCTGCTGTAAATGATTGAAAGTGAGTTATTTCTCCGGGGTGATTGGGGTTATCATATTTTCCAAAAGCTACCTTTAATGCCCTTTTGAAGTAAAAAATATTTACAAAATTGAAATAGAAAGAAAAATATAAACTAGCAAAAACTAACCAAACAACTATAAATGGAACTTGTGTATCAAAAAAGGAAAAACTACCAAAAATAAAATTAGTGATTTTATCTGAAACAGGTTTGAGAAAGACTTCAATTTGTTGGTCGATACTATGATTCATATGACTAGCTTAAACTAAAATTTACTCACTGCAAAATCTCAATTATTTTTTCATATGATTTAATAAGATTTTTTTTGGAAATACAGTAAGGTGGCATTAAATAAATTGAATTTCCTATTGGTCTTATCAAAAGTCCTTGATCCATGAATTTTTTTTTTATTTCTAAGCTTTGATCAGAACCATATTCTGTGGAAATTTTACTATAGTCAAAAGCTAATATACTTCCCAGCGTTCTAATTTTAGAAATAAAAGAATTTTTTGATAATTCATCGGAAAATTTTTTATGAATTTGAGATATGTTTTTTATCTTATCAAACGTTTTATCTTTCTCAAAAAGAGAGAGAGAACTTAATGCAGCCGAACAAGCTATTGGGTTAGCTGAGAAAGTATGCCCATGTAAGAAAGATTTATTAATATCTTTATCAATAAACTCATTATGAATGTATTCATTAAAGACTGTTACAGCCAATGGAATGAACCCACCTGTTAGAGATTTTGCCAAACAAATAATATCTGGTTCGACGCTTAAATGATCAGTTGCAAACATTTTTCCTGTCCTACCAAAACCTGTCATCACTTCATCAAAAATTACCAATATTCCTGCTTCTTTAAACATCTCTACTAATTCTGAACAAAATTCTTTTCTACACATCCTCATTCCAAAGGCACCTTGAATTAGGGGTTCAATGATTACAGCTGCAATTTCTTTTTTATGATTTTTAATAATTTTATGAGCAGAATCTTTAGCTATTTTTTCATTTCTTTGAAGTTGATTGTTACCTCTCCAATCCTCTGGAAAAGGAATAAAATAAGTCATATTCAACATATCTTCGAATGGTTTATAAAAACCTGATGATCTTCCAACTGACATAGCACCGAATGTATCACCATGATATCCGCCATTAAAAGCAACAAATTTATTTTTTTTTTCTCCTTTATTAAACCAGAATTGTATTGCCACTTTCATAGCAATTTCAACAGAGGTCGATCCGTTATCAGAATAAAAAATTCTTGAGAGACCTTTAGGAAGAAGTTCAATAATTTTTTCTGCGAGATCTACGGCAGGTTCATGAGTAAAACCAGCAAATAATACTTGCTCAAGTTTTTTTGATTGTTTAAGTACAGAGTTGATAATTTCAATCCTACAATGGCCATGGGTATTAATCCACCATGAAGAAATTAAATCAATGTATTCATTACCATCAATATCTTGAAGTATTTCATTTTTAGCAGATTCAATTATAATTGGTTTATTGTTATTTTTTATCTGCGTAAAAGGATGCCAAAGAAATTTGCTATCTTTTTTTAGAATTTCAAATTTGGAATTCATAATTCCTCAAAAAGGTTTTTCATTTCGTCTATGGATGATTTATTTATTTTTTTTAGATCTGGAATCATTGCTAAAATTTCAATTTTTTTATTATATTCTCTTTGACCAAATTTAAGAATAGTTTTAATTGTCTCTAATTCTTTTTTACCGACAAATACCAACCCGCGTAGTTTAATTTTTTTATTAGACAATAAGCTAATGGATAGAAGAGTGTGATTAATTGTTCCAAGAGAGGTTCTGCAAACCAAAATTACAGGAAGTTGAAAAAATTTTGCCAAATCAGCCATTGTAGAGCTTTCATTTAATGGAACAGACAATCCGCCAGCTCCTTCAACAAATAATTTTTTTGAAAACTTTTTATTTCTTAAACTTTTAAAATCATCTATTTTAATTTTTTTCCTCTCCATTTTAGCTGCAATGTTTGGACTAGCAGGTGTTTTTAAAAAATACTTTTCTTCAAGAATTGTTTTCCTAATACATATTTCTTTGATTATATCAGAGTCTTTTTTACCATCAAAACTAAGTCCACATTGAATTGGTTTGAAGTATATACCATCAAACTTATTTACGAGAATAGCTGATACAATTGTTTTCCCAACATTTGTATCTGTTCCAGAAATAAAATACCCATCAAGCATAATTACTTAGTTTTCCTTATAAAAATATAACTTATGTTAAAATTTGCCAATATGTTACTTTTATTCCTTCTTAAACTAAAAACATCTTTATAAATGAATGACTCTTTGTTGCTTACATTCGCCCCTACTTTTTTTAAATCATTGAGAAATGAAAGAAGATTTTCATATTTAAACTTATGTTCTATTTCATTTATACAATATTTAAATTTATATCTCTTTAGTAATATCCTTAATTCATTAACATTAGGAAATGTATTAAAAAACTTTTTTTGTGATCTTGTTAAATTATTTAAACTTTTTGAATTAGGAAATGAAATTAAAATTATTGAACCTTCAACAACATTTTCTAAAATCTTTCCTATTAATTTAATTAAATTCTTCGACCAGTGCAAAGACATATTAGAAACTATCAAGTCATGGTCAAAAAAATTATCAAATGAATCAAAGTCGCATTGATAAAAAAAAGTTTTTTTATTTTTAAATTTTAACTTAGCTTTTCTAATCATAAGTTCTGAAATATCGAGAAGGTGAATTTCATTTAAGCAAATTTTTTCAGAAATTTTTTTGCTAAATGAACCTGTTCCACAACCTAAATCTAGTAAAGATATTTTTTTTTCTTTTGTTAATTCGTGTAAGTAAAGAGATAGAAGATTTTCCATTGTCTCTTTTTGAAGTTTAGAATGAATGTCATAATTTGAAGAACCCTTATCAAAAGACATTCGAACATTTCTTTTAAACAATTTCACTTTAGATATTTTTAATTAATTTTTTTATTAAATTACTACATAATTCTGGTTCATTATTTGGAAAACCATGGTTAAAATTTTTAATAAAGTTAATAAAATGATTATTTTTTTCCAAGAGCTTTAGTCTCTCGTTATTCAAATCAAGTATTTTGTCTTCACTACAAAAAATAGAAAAAATTAATGAGCTTTGTTTTCTAAATTCCTTTAAATAATCTTTAGTCAATAATTCTTTTAGTGCAAAATAAAGTTCTTTACTATTGATGTAAGGAAAATCTTCTGTTTTTATTTTACATTTACTATAAAAATTTTTAAGTACATTTTCCGGTTGAATTTGAAATTGATTTATCATTCTAATTAATTTTTTCTTTGTTAATTGAGAATTATTTTGAAAAAAAATAAAATCTGGGACACCAAAAAAATTTATCAAAACTTTGCATTTTATTTTATTTTTTAAAAACCAATATAAACCATAAGAATGAACTACAAAAATGCAATTATTATTTCTAATTTTAATATTTTTACGACTTTTATTAGAGAAAAAATTCATATCTATAATTTCAGAAAAACCACTTACTCCCTCAGATTCTAATATCTCTATAACAGGCTTCCAAAATTCTTCATTAAAGCCCCAACCATGAACAAAGTAAAAATCATGCTTCATTTTGATTCAAAAACTGAGATTGTTTTGATAAATTTTTTAAGTAAATGTAAACCCATTGTCGCAGTAAGTGATAATCTTATTCTTTCAGAACCCTTTGGGACTGTGGGTGTCCTTATTTCTTTCACATAGAAACCGTTGTCGTATAAAAATTTTTGTAATTCTCTATTTTGTTTTGAATCTTTCAAAATTATAGGGATTATATGAGATCTAGAGTTAGCTGTATGAAAGCCAAGTTTTTTTAGTTTATCTAGCATGAACTCATAATTTATTTTCAGATTTTTTCTTAAATTTATTAATTTTGGCATTTTTCTCACGCTTTTATCAATAGCACCTAAGACCGACGGAGGTAAAACTGTTGAATAGACTAAACCTGCACATGAATTTACAATGGTTTTGTAATATTTTTCAGCACACGAAACAAATGATCCGTAACTCCCAAAACCTTTACTAAAAGTACCTACAATAATTTCGTTATTATTATTAATACTTTGAGATGACAAACCAAATCCATTTTGTCCTAAAACTCCCATTGCGTGAGCTTCATCAAGATATAAAATTGTATTGTATTTTTTTGATAAAAATCTTATTCCATCAATATCTATTACATCCCCATCCATACTAAAAAGAGTTTCTGAAATAATAATTTTTTTAGAATTTTTTGGCGATTTTTTTAAATTATCTTCCAAATTATTTAAATCTAAATGATTGTATCTTACACATTTTTGTCTAGTTGCTAAACAACCATAATTAATACTAGCATGATTAAATTTATCAGAAAAAATTAAAAATTTTGTTCTTTTTCCCAGAAAATTCCCAGTGATTGCTGGAATTAATGTTGCATTTAGAAGAAAACCATTGCCGACAATCACAGATTTATCTTTTTTAACACTTTTACTTATCAATTTTTCAATTTTGTTTATTTTGTCAAGATTCCCAGTTACTAGTCTCGAGGAAGATAAACTTGAACCATATCTTTTTGTCCAGTTTATAGACGCATCTATTATTTCTTTATTTTTTGATAGACCTAGATAATCATTGCTAGCTAGATTGAATAATTTTTTTTTTTTATAATAAACTACATCTAGATGAGTTTTTGAAGTTCTTGAATTGTGATCAAAGTCTTCAAGTTTACGAAACAAAATTTTATTATTTGATATTAATTTAGTCACAGTTTATTATATTATAGATTAACCATTTTTTAAAAGAAGATTAATGAAAGAAGAAACTTTAGTATTACACGCTGGGCACAGAAGAGATGAAACAACTACTTCTGTTGCTGTACCAATTTATCAAACCACATCATATCAATTTGATAACACTGAACATGCATCCAAATTATTTTCTCTACAAGAATTAGGAAACATTTATACCAGAATAATGAATCCAACATGTGCAGTTCTTGAAGAAAGAATGGCAAAATTAGATGGGGGTGTCGCTGCGATGGCTGTAAGTTCAGGACAAGCAGCTTCTGCTTTTTCTATTCAAAACATTTGTCACTCTGGCGATAATTTTGTTAGCTCTACAGATCTTTATGGCGGAACATGGAATTTATTTTCTAATACTCTAAAAGAAGTTGGTATTGAATGCAGATTCGTTGATCCGACAAAACCTGAACAATTTGAGAATGCAATTGATGAAAAAACCAAATGTATTTATGCTGAAACTCTTCCAAACCCAAAACTTAATGTTTTTCCAATTAACGAAGTATCCAAAATAGGACAAAAACATAAGGTTCCATTGATTATGGATAACACAGCTGCTCCCTATATTTGCAAGCCAATTTCACACGGTGCAAATATTGTTGTTTATTCTACAACTAAGTATATCGGTGGTCACGGGCTTTCAATTGGCGGATTGCTAGTTGATGGGGGGAATTTTGATTGGGAAGATGCTGGCGATAAATTTCCTATGTTAAACTCACCAGATCCCAGCTATCACGGTGCAGTTTGGTCTCAAGCAGCAAAACCACTCGGACCGATTGCTTATATTTTGAGAGCCAGAGTTATTCTTTTAAGAGATTATGGTTCAGCAATGAGTCCATTTAATGCTTTTACTTTTATTCAAGGACTAGAAACCCTTCCTTTAAGAATGCAAAGACATTGTGAGAATGCAAATGAAGTTGCCAATTATTTGTCTAAACATGACAAAATTGAAAAAGTCATTTATCCAAACTTAATGTCAGGAGTACACAAAGAAAGAGCAGAAAAATATATGGATGTAGGTAAAGGCGCTCTCCTAGGTTTTGAATTAAAAAACGGAGAAAAAGCTGGTAAAACATTTATAGATAACCTTAAATTATTTTACCATGTTGCTAATATTGGAGATGCAAGATCGTTGGCAATACACCCAGCATCAACAACCCATTCTCAACTTTCTGAAGAAGAAAAAATGTCATCCGGAGTAACTCCAGGATACGTTAGGTTGTCAATAGGAATTGAACATATTGATGATATTATTGGTGATCTTGAACAAGCTCTAAAAAAAGTTTAAATGAAAATTTTTAAAAGTAGAGGGTATCCCTACCATCGAGGTAGGAGATTAAGACTTAATGGTGAAATCAGGGATTTAGTTTCAGAAAACCTTCTATCAACGAACGATCTGATAATGCCTTATTTTATTAGAGAAGATAATGAAAAACCACTTATACAAGCAATGAATGGAATAAAGAGATTTACTGTTAAAGAATTAATTAATGAGATCAAAAAAGTATTAGATTATGGAATTAAAGCCATAGCAATTTTTCCAAAAGTTAGTAATGAAAAAAAATCAGAAAAAGCAATCGAAAGCTTTAATGAAGATAATTTAGTTTGTAGATGTTTAAGATCCTTAAAAAAAAAAATTTCCTGATTTAATTGTAATTTGTGATGTTGCACTTGATGCTTACACTATCTCTGGACATGATGGTGTTCTTGATAAATCTGGTGAAGTGGATAATGACGCGACAATTGAAATCCTATCAAAGATGTCACTAAACTTTGTTTCATCAGGTTGTAGGATTATCGCACCAAGCGACATGATGGATGGTAGGATAAAATTAATTAGAGAAGTTCTTGAAAACAATGGATTCAAAGATACAATCATACTTTCATACAGCTCAAAGTATTGTTCTAATTTCTATACACCTTTCAGAGATGCATTAGGTAGCAAGAAAAACATAGGAAATTCAACAAAATCTTCTTATCAAATTGATTATAGAAACAGCAAAGAGGCAATCAAAGAATCTTTGGAAGATATCCAAGAGGGAGCAGATATTTTGATGGTTAAACCTGCAGGATATTATTTAGATATCATTAAAGAATTAAGAGAGAATTGTTTTAATCCTATTGCTGCTTATCAAGTTAGTGGTGAATATTGTTTAATAAAAAATGCGGCTGAAAGCGGTTTAATAAATTTCAAAAATTCTGTGATTGAAAGTCTATATTGTATCAAAAGATCAGGTGCTGATATGATTTTTTCTTATTTTGCAAGTGAGGTTGCACAATGGTTAAAAAAATGATCTTAATTAATAGGCTTGATTTTTAATCATTATAGGATTATTAATTTAAACAAATAAAAGGAGAACTTTAATGACAAGAAAACATCCAGGTAGATTCCATATAGCAATTCCAGGTCCAACCAACATTCCTGAAAGAATACTTAACGCTATGCATATTTCATCAGAGGATCAAAGAAACCCAGAAATTCCTGAATTAACAATACCTTTATACAAAGATGTTAAAAAAGTTTTTAAATCCAATTCCGGAACTGTATTTTTGTTTCCAGGATCTGGAACCGGTGCTTGGGAGTCAGCGATAATTAATACTATGTCACCAGATGAGAAGGTTTTAATTTACAGATATGGTCAATTTAGTCATTTGTGGGCAGATATGTTTAAAAGACTTGGTTTAGATACAGAGATTGTTGAAAGAGAGTGGGGTACAGGAACACCTCCAGAGGAAGTTGAAAAAACACTTAGGAATGATGTAGACCATAAAATTAAAGTTGTTTGTGTAACTCAAAATGAAACTGCTACTGGAGTTACTTCACACGTTGAAGATGTAAGAAAGGCTATGGATGCAGCAAATCATCCGGCACTGCTATTTGTTGACGGTGTTAGCTCAATTGCCTCAATAGATTTTAGAATGGATGAATGGAAAGTTGATTGCGCAATATCTGGATCACAAAAAGGTTTTATGTTGCCATCAGGCATGGCAATAATGTGCGTTAGTGAAAAAGCTCTTGAAGCCCATAAAACAGCTAAATTAAAACGATGCTATTATTCGTGGGAAGATCAAATAGCTACGAACAAAGATGGTTATTTCCCTTACACGCCTCAAATTCCTATGCTTAGGGCACTACAAGAATCTTGTAACATGATTTTTGAAGAGGGTCTTGAAAATGTTTTTAAAAGACACCACAGAATTGCAGAAGGTGTCAGAAAAGCAATTTTAGAGGGTTGGGAATTAAAGTTGTGTGCTAAAGATCCATATTGGTACT
>MDSZ01046680.1_pt1 | contig 16969 bp, 15 predicted proteins | sample 811201 | NCBI WGS metagenome assembly MDSZ01 (sample SAMN05326647, study PRJNA326480) | marine metagenome | isolation source: seawater | place: Indian Ocean: North | collected 2010
TAATATGAAATTTTGTTATTTCTGTTAAACCATAATCAAATACACCAATACTATTATTTTTATAATCATATATCTGTATAAAACCATCGGGCGATTTTCCGCCGATCCAAATATTATTGTAATTATCCTTTGAGATTGATAGTAAATCAACTCCATGTAATTCATTTACAGTGGTTAGAACTTCAAAGGTAGAATTATGATATAATAATAAGCCACCACCAGTCGCGCAATAAGTTGTATCTCCAAATTGAATTAGATCTCGAACCTCTAATGGACAGGTTAATGCATCCCAATCACCAAGCCTAACTTGTCCATTTATGACAGAAAACAATATAAGAATCAAGAATGTTTTTATGGTCTTTATTTCTTTCAGAATGATTTTTGTATTAATTTAATTTGCAAATTATTATGCGAAAAATAATCATTTTTATTATTACACTCACAACAATTACACTTTCTCAAGTAGAAGTACCTTTCAATATTGATTTAAAAACTAGAATTGTTAATGATTCGATAACATTGGTCAACATTCAAATAACTAATTTAATAGATAAACCACTTGACTACGTTGAAGGCTTCATTCACGAAATTAATAGTGAAAGAGAACTGATTAATGAAAAAAGGATGGTCCTGATATATGGCTATGAACCGCCGCTTCAAACAGGTTTTTCAACAACCAGAAGCATATCTTTTCCTATGGTAGATGCCAAAAATCCTAATATGTACGAGTTTTATATATCAAAAATAAAATTTATTGGTGAGTCAAGAGTATTTACTTGGCATCCAAAAATAGGATTTTTAAGAATAGATTAATCAGTTTTTTTATTTTTAATATATTTTTCTTCAATTAATTTGCTATAATCCAAAGTATCAAGCTCTAAAACTAAACTATTAACCCAATCCCTGGAATCTTGAATATATTTTTCAATAATATCCAACGGGACTCTTTGACCATAAAGATTCGCTATTATAATCGCTGATGGTATTGGTATGTAACTATTTAATGGGTCTTCATAAAAATAATTTAGATTTTTGATCACTTCTCTGACTGATAAATAATCTACTCTTTCCCCAAATACTTCGTTTGCTAATGTAGCATTATTTGACCAGGTTTTTAAATAACCATATAATCTGCCATCTAATACTCCATTTATGTATGAGCTCTTTATTTTATTTTCTAAAGCATAATCATAATTAGCATTTTTTCTAATATTATTCCATTCACGACCATCCCAAAATATTCGATTTTCTTGCGCATTTGTTACAGCGACAAGAAATATTATAGTGCTAATTATATCCTTTAATGTCATATTTCTAATTAGGATGATTTTACAACAATAGTTTTGATATTTACAAACTCCATCATGCCATAATCAGAAAGTTCTCTTCCGTATCCAGACATTTTTATACCTCCAAATGGTAATCTAGGATCAGATTTTACAAAATCATTTACAAAGCAAGCACCAGATTGTAATTCTGTTTTTGCTATTTTTTCTCCATTATCTAAATCTCTTGTAAATATAGCAGACCCGAGTCCGAATTCAGATCTATTAGCCAATGAAATGGCTTCTTCATTATCATCTGCAACGATAACTGTAAAAACAGGACCAAATATTTCTTCATCAAAAGCAGGCATTCCCGGGGACACATTAGATAGAATAGTTATAGGGTAAAAAGCACCTTCACTATCTACTTTTTTTCCTCCTAATTCAAGTTTTGCTCCTGCAGCAATTGATCTTTCCACTTGATCTGCCACCTCATCTCTAGCAGCCATTGAAACCATTGGCCCGATGTCAACATCATCTAGAGGATCTCCCATTATTTTTAATGATAACTTATTTTTCAATTTTTCAGTGAATCTTTCTGCATTTGATTTTGTCACAATCAACCTCTTAGCTGCTATACAACTTTGGCCTGTATTTAAAATTCTACCAGCTATACATGCATCTACTGCATTTTTAATATCGGCATCATCAAAAATTACGTACGGATCACTTCCACCTAGCTCTAAAACCGTCTTTTTTAAATATTCACCTGCTTTTTTAGCGACAGCTTGCCCAGCAGGAGTGCTACCTGTTAATGTAACGGCAGCAATATTATCATTTTCAATCACAGAAGCTACTTGGGAACCAGGTATACGCAGATTACAAAATATATTTTCATAATAGCCTGCATCTATAAAACATTTCTCTATTGCACTTGCACACCCCTGGACATTTGAGGCATGTTTTAAAACTACTCCATTACCTACTGTTAATGATGGAATTACAAACCTAAATACTTGCCAAAAGGGAAAATTCCAAGGCATTATACCAAGTACTAAGCCTATAGGCTGAAAAGTGACTAAACTTTTGTAATTTTCTGTATCAATGCTCTTTGAGCTAAGAAAGTTTTCTGCATTTTCTCTATAGTAGTCACATAGCCAAGCACATTTTTCAATTTCAGATATTCCTTGGGAAAGTGGCTTCCCCATTTCATTAGACATTAGCGTACCATATTCTTTTGAATTTTCTCTTAAAATATTTGCTATTTCATCTAAGCAATTTAATCTGAATGAAAGATCTGTACTCTTCCATTTTAAATACGCTTTATTTGATTTTTCTAATATTCTACTTACTTCATTTTCATCATGAATTTTCCAAGATCTAATTAAATGATTATTTTTTGGATTTATTGATTTTAATTCCATCGCTAATCCTTCATCCCCTTAGATATCCAATCAAACCCAGCATACAATGCAATGATTGAGAGTGCCCAGATATGATTATACTGTTGACCAATACTTTTTAAATCATATCCAATTAATCCACCAAATAAGGATCCCATTATAAATACTATACCAATTGCATATCTTATTCTTTTATCAATATTATTGAACATAATTTCATTTTATTATTAATTACAATTTACTCATTGTAGATTGAGAAGTTCCTAATAAGTTACGTCTTAAAGTATATATACAAGTAATTCGTATCAACTTATTTTAAAGATTATAAAATAGTTTTATGTAATAAGATTGAGCAAGCTGCGATATAAGCATATTAAAACTCTTAATTATAGTATTTATTTATAAAAATTATCTTTGGATTATGGTATCATTTAAGTCAATATTTAGTTTTTTGATAATTATTAAGTTGTTTATGATTTTTATACTTGATCAGCAATGAATATTACAACCCTTAATCTTCATGAATTTTAAATAAACTACTTATTTGTTTAAACAAGCTAGAAATTTTCATTATAATCTGATTAAATTTTCATACAAAAGATTAAGCTAATTCAAACAACTTTGATTTTCTTAAACAAATAATTAATAGGGTAATTATACATTCATGACATTACTTAGAAAAATTGATAAAAAAACTGCAAAAATTGGAGTAGTCGGATTAGGATATGTAGGATTACCATTAGCAATAGAATTTGTAAAAGCAGGTTTTAAGGTTACCGGTATAGAGGTTAATGAAAGTAAGATTAAATCAATAAATGAAAAGAAAAACTATATTAAAGATGTTAATGATGAAAATTTAATTAAAGCAGTTGATGAGGGTAATCTATATGCAACTAACGATTTTTCTGCTGTAGAGGGGTTAGACTGTTTATCAATTTGTGTTCCGACACCATTAAATAAACAAAAAGATCCAGATATATCTTACATATTATCAGTTATGGATAAGATAAAAGACCATATTCATAAAGATATGGCCATTATTTTAGAAAGCACAACTTATCCCGGAAGTACTAGAGAGTTAATTTTACCATACATAGAGAACATTGGATTAAAAGTAGGAAGGGATTTTTTCCTGTGCTTTAGCCCAGAAAGAATAGATCCAGGAAATCAACACTATGCTACGAATAATACACCAAAAGTTATAGGAGGAATCACTGAGCAATGTACGAAAATATGCAAAAGGTTATATGAAAAAATTGTTAGTGAAGTAATACCTGTTAGTTCTACAGAAACTGCGGAAATGGTAAAATTATTAGAAAATACTTTTAGAGCTATAAATATTGGTTTAGCAAATGAAATAGCAATAATGTGTGAAAAATTAGGTATCAATGCTTGGGAGGTGATTGACGCTGCAGCTACAAAACCATTTGGGTTTATGAAATTTTCTCCTGGACCAGGGCTCGGTGGCCATTGTATACCTATTGACCCGCACTATTTATCATGGAAATTAAAAACCTTAGACTATGAAGCAAGATTCATTCAATTAGCTGGCGAAATAAATACAAATATGCCAAACCATATACTTAAGCTAATAACTCTTAACTTAAACAAAATTCACAAATCCTTAAATGGTAGCAAAATCCTAATTATTGGTATTGCTTATAAAAAAGACATTGAAGACATTCGCGAATCGCCTGCACTCGATATCATACAATTATTATATGACTCAGGAGCAAATGTAGATTATTTCGACCCGTATGTACCCAATTTCTCAGTAAATAAAATTTCTTTTCATTGTTTGCGAGAATTAAATGATAAAAAATTAAGTAGCTACGACCTTGCTGTTGTCACAACTGATCATTCAAATATTGATTTTGAAATGATTTACAATCATAGTAAGCTAATTATAGATACAAGAAACGTGTTTGCAGGCAAAAATAGTGATCATGTAAAGCGGTTAGGACAGGGATAGAAGATTTTATATCTATCTTTTGATTCCAACTATATCAATATATTCTAATTAAATGACTTACAGTCTCTTAATACCAATTTTTAATGAAAGTAGAACCCTGCCTACACTATTAAAAAAATTAGATAAATTAAATGATAAAATAGAGATTATAATTATTGATGATGGTAGTAATGATGAAACAAAAAATCTTCTTTCAAAATACAGCCACTATGTCATCATCAGAAATGAAACTAACTTAGGTAAAGGTGCATCAATAAGAAAAGGCGTTAGTTTAGCATCAAATAAAAATATCATATTTATGGATGGGGATCTTGAAGTTGAAATAGATGATATCCCACAACTAATAACTAAATTTGAAAATAAAAAGATAGATGCGCTTACCGGCGTAAGATGGGAAAAAAAATTTTACTTAAACACTCATATAAATACTCTTGGAAATTATATTATTAATGGGATTTTTAACCTATTATTTAAATCAAATTTTAATGATGTACTTTGCTGTATGAAGATACTAGACAAAGACATTTACAAGTCGTTAGATGTTCGAAGTAATGGCTTTAGTATAGAGGTAGAGACTATGGCAAAATTGGTATTAAGAAAATCAGTAATTGATGAAGTAAAGATAAAATATAGTCGCAGATCATTAAAAGAAGGAAAAAAATTAAAAATATCAGATAGCTGGCATATCATCTGGACAATGTTTAAAATAAGATTTACAACTAAATCTAATTTTTGAAAAGCTATGCCTCAGCTTTAACTCTTAAATAAACTGGCTCTTTTGAATCTAAATCTGGTTTGTATTCTGGTAAAATTGATGATAATATCGATCGCACTTGGTTAGCAGTCCTGCCCGATAGCCCATCTCTAAGGTCTTCTATACCCTGAACAATAGTTGATAATTTTTTATTAGTAATTTTTGTATCATTAAGAACAAATATTTTTTCATGTTTTGTCTTATCCAATTTTTCAGTAGGTAACGATAATTCTTCTATTTTCTTTTCACCAGGTCTTGTACCAGTAAATTCAATTGGAATATCTAATCCAGGTTCATAACCAGACAACCGAATTAGATCATTAGCTATATCGATAATCTTAATAGGATCACCCATATCCAAAATAAATACTTCACCACCAATACCTAATGAACCTGCCTGCAAAATAAGCTGACTCGCTTCAGGAATAGACATAAAGTAACGTTCCATGTCAGGGTCCGTAATTGTAATAGGTCCACCATTCTTAATTTGCTCCTGAAAAATTGGTATAACACTCCCCGAACTGCCTAAAACATTCCCAAACCTTACAGCCATAAATTCGGTATGGTTGTTTAGATTATTATAATTTTGAGTAATTATTTCCGCTAATCTTTTTGTAGCTCCCATAACATTCACTGGTTTAACTGCCTTATCAGTACTAACAAGTACGAACTTTTCCACATCATACTTTATCGATATGTCAGATATATTAGCAGTACCATAAACATTAGTTTTAACAGCTTCCCACGGGAAAAATTCTTGCATTGGAACATGTTTATACGCGGCAGCATGGAATACAACTTGAGGTTTGAATTCATTAAAAACTTGATCTACAACTGAGTAATCACGTATATCAGATAAGACTGGCTTAAATAGAATTGTAGAGTCGTCGGACATAATTTCTCTATCAATCTCGAAAAGGTTTAATTCACTTATATCCATCATAACAAGGACAGAAGGTTCAAATTTTATACATTGCCTAACTAATTCAGAGCCAATGCTTCCTCCTGCCCCAGTAACGAGCACTCTCTTACCCTTAATAAATTTATTAATAGCACTTTTATCTAATGTGACTTCTTTTCGACCCAGTAAGTCTACTAAAGACACTTCTCTAAACTGAGAAATAGAGACTCTTCCTTCAATTAATTCTGAAATTGAAGGAAGTGTTTTAAATGGCCTATTTGTTTTCTTACATTGATCCACAATTATTCTCATTTGATCACGGCTAGCCGACGGAACACAAATATAAATTTCATCAAAGTTAATTTTTATTTTTGATAGGCTTTCTATTGATCCAAGAATTGGAACATCATGCATTCTTCGACCAATTTTGTCTTTATTATCGTCTAGTATACCTATTATCCGTATTGGGCCATCATATTTTTGAAGTGTTTGACGTAATATCGTTTGACCAGTATCACCCGCTCCGATTAGTAAAATATCTTTTTTAGTATTTTTCTTATTACTTGTTTTAATAATGTCTCTTACATGCGTAAAAAACATTCTGATACCTAATCTAGAGATACCAACCAAACCACTACATAACATGAAATCAATAATGAATGTTGACCTCCCAATATTTTGAAAACCGAAGTAATAGCTTGTAATCATGGCCAAAAGTAATGTACTTGTAATATTTGCTTTTATAATATTTACCATGTCCCATACACTAGTATATCTCCACATTCCTCTATACAAAGCAAATATTCTAAAGCAGAATATTTTTAACATGACTATTAATATGAAATTTTGGATTGTTAAAATATTTACTGTAGTAGCAGGAATATCAAAATCAAATCTAAATAGAAGACTCATATATAGTGATATAATGACAATGCCAGCATCCCCACATAACAATAGAATTAGATTTTTATTTAATCTGTTTTTAAAATATTTCATTTAATTATAATGATGTGATTATTTAAAGCTATTTTACTTATATTTTTTTTTAAAAATAAGATAGTTTTAATAATTTTTGACTAAGATACTGAGATAGGATTTAATTGAGAACTATTGATATTCTAAATATTTTTTAAAAAAAATATGTATATCTGGTACTTCATCAGATATCATCGGCAATACAAAGACTTTTACTGATGAATATGGAAATAAAAGAGCAACAACAGTAAAAATAACTAGCTTTAGATCTAATAAAAAACTTTTTTTTATTGCATAATAATCAGCGAGCTTTATTTTTATAGGTAATAATTTTTTATAAGGATCCTGTCCTCCTATTTTTTCTAAAATATGACTTTCATTTCTCAAGATAATAGAAGCAAAGTCCGATATCCCAGGCTTAATTTTCTTTAAAAATTTGAACTTACTTTTCTCAAAATATTCAGGAATTTCAGGCCTAGGGCCAATGAATCTCATTTCACCTTTAATGATATTAATCAGTTGAGGAATTTCATCGATTTTTGCTTTTCTTAAAATCTTTCCCATAAAAGTTACTCTAGAGTCATTTTGATAACTTATTGATTCGCCTGCATTATTTACCATAGTTCGAAATTTATAAATCATAAAAGGTTTATAGTTATGGCCGACTCTCTGTTGTGTAAAAAATATTGGATAACCTTGAAAGATCAGACAAAAGAAAGATATGATAATTAAAAATGGTGATAATATAATTAAAGATAAAAAAGCAATAGACCGCGAAATTAAATCCATAGAACTACCTTGCTTTATATTTTTCCCATAATTTATAAATTATATTTATAATATATCTAAGTTGTTTATTATCAAGGGCTGGATAAAAAGGCAAAGAAATAACATTTTCTGAAAAAAGCTTTGCATTTGGAAAGTCATTTGGTTTGTATCCATATTTTTTGTGATAATAACTATGCATATGAACAGGTTTATAGTGTACAGATGTTCCAACTCCTGCTTCATTTAATAATTCAATTATTTTATTTCTACTAATTTTCCAGCTATTTGGATGCAATCTGATAATATACAAATGATGAGAATGTTTTTCTTTTCCATTAACGTTTCTTGGACAAATAATACCTTCGATATCTTTAAAACTTTCCTGGTAAGTATTATAAATTGAGACTCTTCTTTCATACCATTTATCAAGTTGATTTATCTGCCACACACCAAAAGATGCAGCCACATCAGTAAGATTATATTTATATCCTAATTCTGACACATCGTACTGCCATTTATTTCCTACTTTAAACCTTTTCCAACCATCCTTTGACATTCCATGCAGAGATAATTTTCTAATTTTTTCTGCTAACTTATTATTATTTGTTGAGACTGCGCCACCTTCTCCTAAGGTAGTTATATTCTTATTTGCATAGAATGAAAATGCAGTAGCATCATTTGTATTGCCAACCTTGCCAATATTTGAGACTGCTTCTAGGGCATGTGCCGCATCTTCTAAAACAAATACTCCATATTTATCTGTTATCGAAAAAAGATTCTTCATATCAACAGGCTTACCTGCAAAATGTACAGGAATTATAGCTTTTATATTTTTGTCATTTTTGATAATGGTTTCTATTTTATCTAAATCAATATTAAAATCTGAGTCACAATCAACTAAGATTGGCTCCATGCCTAAATATTCACCCACCTCTACTGAAGCAACGAAAGTATATGTTGGAGCTATAAACTTATCGCCACGTCCGTAATTTTTAGCAGCAAGTGCTAAATGCAAAGCAGCAGTGCATGAGTTTACAACAATAGAATGCTTTGAATTTGTGAGTTCAGATAATATAGTCTCAAACTCTTTTACTGCTGGACCAGTAGTTAACCATCCTTTTTTGATAGATGCTGTCAATATATCATCAAATGAATCGGGTATTATAGGTTTATGAAATGGAATACGCATTTTGTTATTTTTTTGTTGAATTTATTTTAAACAATTTTATTAATTAACCCATGAAAAAGGTAAAAATATATTTAGGCCTAATTTTAAATGAGAATCATTTATACTCTTTTTATTATAAATATTTAATTCAGATTCAAAGATCACATTTGGTTTAACCCACCATTTTATTGATGCTCTGAAATATTTATCCTTGCTTATCGGTGATGATGGCCAAGACCCATTACTATAGTCAGTGTATGGTTCATATGGATTATTAATTATTGATTTACCAATTCTAACTTGTCCAAATGCAATCCTAGATATCAATTTATTCGAACTATAATATCTCGCTCCTAATTCGATTTGTTCACCATCTGAACCATATTGCCAACCAAGTGGTCGATTTCTAGTTACAAAATTATTGTAACCATCCTCATGCTTAAAAGTATGTTTCCCAACACGAATTAGTGAAGCATCAAAAGTAAGTATATTATGGCTAATTATAGGTGTCCAAGCCAAACGCAGAGAATAAGCAATACCATTTATTTTCCCACTGTCAATTTCTGTTTGATCTAATACTAACTCGTCGATCACATAATTTGCTGATAGTCTTAAATTACTCTTTATATAATAATCTAGTGAAGATTGCCAGACTGCATTTCCTGAATCAGTCCCTTCCTTATTACTACGATTATTAAACTCTATTTCCAGATGAGAAGAAATAGGATTAAAATATGAAAAATCTAATGAACGATTAACGCCTGAGTATATGCTAATTTCAGATAATGAAAATATTATGTTGGGCCTGTATTTAAATTCTATTCCCTTACCTGTAATGTATCTATTATATCGATTTATATTTTCAAGAAAACCATGGAAATACCTTGTTCTAATTTTTCCCATATTGAAGTCAATTAGCAAATGATCATATGCGGGTGCGGATTCATTTAATACTAAATTTATTCCGTTACCAACACCCCAACTCTGCCTCCCTCTTCCTATTTGTAAAATTATAAATTCATTTTCAAAGCCTATTCCTGACAAATCATTTTCTCCAGATGTAAAACCATATCTTTTTATATCTTGGGCTATGCCTGTAAATCTTGAAAATTCATCAGTGTTATTTACTACTCTAGAATAGAGATAAGCATAGTAATATTTTTTAAATTTATACCTAGTATAATTATAAATGGAAAGGCTGGTATGACTATCTTTATTAATAATATTAGTTCCTATTCGATTATGAAAATAATGTTCCTCTCCCCTATCATTAGAACCTTGAATTGATAAAAACCTAAATGGGCCAAAAGTACTTGTTCTTGAATTTAATTTTAAGGTATCATTTTGTATATAACGTACTTGATAATCAAAAAACTCATTAGGGATTTCCTGACCCTCAAGACAGACAATAATTGTATATATTGCGATTATATTTTTAAAAACCTTATTCATATTTTGATAGAAATCAATCATTCCCAGAATGAAACAAGGGAGTTTTATTAATCTCTAATGTAATGGTAATCGGAAACTTCAGTACTATTCCATTTATTATAGAAGTATACAATCCCAGTAAGGGTACCTAGGCCATATGAGAAATGTAATATAAAATAGATTAAAGGAAGCATAATTAATGATCCAACAATTTCAAATATGCTATTTTTTTTATTCTCAAAAAAATTATTAATAATTGAATTGATAGAAAAGATAATATTTACAAAAGTGTAAGTGCCCAAAAGTGCTATAAAAAATATTTTAATACTTTTTACAAATAAGATTAAAGATATAATAAGTGAAAAAACAAAAGAGCCAGGAATTATATGCCTTATTGAAGAAAAACCTCCACGCTTTTGTAATAATCTTATTTTATAAAATCCATATTGATAGTATTGCTTAAATAGTTTTTTAATTGAATTCCTTGGAAAGTATGTAGATCTAATAGATCTGTCCAACCATATCTTTTCCCCATTTTGCATTAATCTAAAATTAAACTCATCATCCTGATTTCTAACAAGTTCTTCATCAAAACCACCATATTTTTCAAAAATTTCTTTCTTCCAAGCCCCTAAATATACTGTATCAACATATCGATCTATTTTTGAGAAATGAAAATAAGAATTTCCTACCCCAAATATTGATGACGTTGCTATTGCAACTATTTTGTCAATAAATTTTTCTCCATTTGCACTCATTAAACCACCAACATTTGCAGCATCAATAGTATTCAGCTTATTCACACAATTAAAAATATAATCTGAATCAATTGTAGTATGACCATCTACCCTAATAATTATGTCCCCTTTAGCTTTACTTAAACCAATATTAAACCCAACAGGAACTATTTTTTTTGGATTATCAATTAAAAAAACATTTTCATATTTATTAATAAACTCATTAACAATATCTCTTGTACTATCTTTAGATATTCCATCTACAACAATTATTTCAATATCAAAATTAATTTTATTTTGATTTATAATTGATTCTAGTACATCAGAAATATGTTTTTCCTCATTCCTTATGGGTAAAATAATAGAGATCATAATTTTTTGTCAATTATTTCTGAATAAAAATGCTTAATCTTACCAGACTTAGGCCTTTTAATTTTCTTTACATTATTTATGATTACATTCAACCCAGGTTCCAAATAATTATCCAACTTACTTTTTAGATCTTTAATGTGAGAATCTTTTAGATCATCATTGCTTACTATATCAAAATGGAAGGTATCTAATTTTGTTTGCCTAATTATAAACTCTTTTATATATCCTGCACCTTCAATAATTGATCTTGAAACGTAATAAAATGTTAAGCCAGGAGCAATCTTTCCACTAGGCAATATGATATTATCATTTTCGCGTCCAATTAATTTTTCAATTACTTTTTTTTCTTTATTCTCATTAGTTCTCATAGAAATAGAAGCAATATCACCAATATTATACCTTATAAAAGGCATCGCTTTATTGTCGAGACTTGTAATTAATACATTACCACTTTCAGGGTATAAACTATAAGCACCACTTTTGATTATTTCGATATATATAGTCTCTTCGCATATCTCCAAATGGTTTTCCAGGCTGTCTATAGCAATGAGACCAACTTCAGATGCACCATATTCATTTATAATTTTAATGTTGAATGCGTTTGATATAAGATTTCTGTCTTCATCATGCAAAACTTCAGATGTAGTTATACAAACCTTTAATGAAGGGCAAATCTCTTTCAGAATAATATTATTTTTAATAAGAAATTTAGCAAATATAAGGATTGAGTTTGTGTAACCATTTATATATTCTATTTTATTGTTTGAAAAAACTGGAATAAACTTTGCAAGATTACGATCTGATAGGTCAAAAATAGGAAGCCTTAAACGATTCATAATAATGTCTTTAGATTTTTCTTTAAAATAACCAAATTTTTCAGCTTGGATACCATAAAATCTGGCTTGTTTTGAATTCAAATAAATGTTAAACCTCTCATATTTATCTTTAATTAAGGCCCAATGCAATGCATGAGCTTCCTTATTTTTTACAAATGTAAAAGGGTGTCCTGATGAACCAGAGGTGTTTGCAGTGTAAAGATTTTTTAGCTTATAACCATTTGAAATCTTCAAATGAATATCTCCTTGAAGATCACTTTTTTCAATTATAGGTAAATCAGACCAATTCGTCGGAAATTTGTTCTTATTTTTATTTTTATAAAACTCATTATGATGAAAATGATATTTGGCTATTTCCCATTTTTTTTCTTCTTGCCAATGAATGAAATCTTTTCTCGATAAAGAATTCCTTCTTTTAATTACTTTTGTTTGTTCAGATATATTATATCCTTTTAATCTTGTAATGTTTTCAAATAATGAAATTTTATGCACCTATAATTTTTTAGATTAATACAAAATGATTTTACAATAATAAAATGAGAGTAGTTTAAATAGAATATTTTTGAATAAATATTTTTATTGTTATTTAATTTTTAGAATTCTTATGTCATACTTTTTTCGCAAGTGGTTTATAAAAATCCAATAAATATTAGTATTACTTTTTTGAAACTAAATAATATTCTAAAATTAATAGGTCAACCCTATTTTCAGTTAAATTTTTAATGGCTACTTCTGGAGTATTGAAAATTGGTTCTTCATTAGCATTGAAACTAGTATTAACTATCCCACCCCTGTTTTTTTCTATTTATTTTTTCTTCTTCAATTGCATTGATTATTTTTCCATATTTTATCAACGCAGCAGCTGAGTCATGTCCAAAGTTCACTCTTAAGGTTATCATTTTAAGTACCCTTCAAGATATTTTACTATTAATTTCATTTGTTCTTTTTGTGTAAAACGAGTGGCTAATTTACGGCCCTCTTCTATTATTTTTTTTCTTAATTTTTTCTGATTTACCATTTTTATTATACATGATGAGATCAATTCATAGTTTTTGGGTTTAATTAATAAAGAATTAACTTCATTTTTTAAAAAGTAAGGTATTGATCCCACATCTGTAGAAATTACTGGCAAACTATTTGCCATTGCCTCAAAAATAGTTCTTGGAAAACTTTCAAAATATGTTGGCATGATAAATATATCAGACATCCTGTAGAATTCATTTAAATCTTTACCATATTTAATATATCCATGGAAATAAACTTGGTCATTCAATCCTAAATCACCAGCTATTTTCTTCAAATAATCTGTTGTAGAGCTAGACCCATTATCTTCCCAACCTACAATATGTAATTCTAAACTATAAGATAAATTTTTCTTTACTTTTGAAATAGATTTAATTAACTCATTCAAACCTTTATATAGATCTATTCTACCTACATAGAGTAATTTAATAGTATTTCCTTGACAGGTATCTATTCTGTTATAGAAATCCCCTGTGGATAGGTTAGTAGTTGAAATAATCTTAGTAGACTTGGCTTTTGGCTTAAAAGTTTGATATAAAGATGGAGAATTAACTATAACATCAGACTTTTTAGAAATAAAATTAAAATAATAACTAATACTATATAAATAACTCTTTACGAAAAAGTCCCTTAAATTTTTTATTTTTACCCTTTGAGCAGTATCAAAATAATCACCAACTATTAAATATACTATTTTTATATTTTTAGGTCTATGATAGTAGAAAAACACTCCCAATGGAGTTGGAGCACGAACTATTAGAACATCTATATCATAATTTTTTTTGAAAGCGTTATTTATTATTCTTTTTGAATTTATTGTCCTTTCAAAGGCACTACCTTTATATCCCAGATTAATCCAAACTATATTTCTTGATTCTAGTTTACAATCAGCAATTATTTCATCTTCCAATTTTGCTTTATGCATTAAAAGATATAGTTTATCCACGCTTTTAGCTAAAGAGTTTATAAATAAGCCCAAAAATCCTGGTAAAAAAAGATTTTTATTTTTAATAGTTATTGGAATATGATAATAAAATGCGACTTTTAATTTCATGCAGAAATACTAATTTTTATAAATGACAATCTTTAATTGAAAAATGTTCACTAATAAGGAGAGGTAATAATTCATAGCTTCTTTAAAACTATAATTGACACCAAAGCAAAAGATTAAACTAATTTTATATAACAATAAAACTCAGTTAAGATCTTATTTAAAAGCCTTTGTTTTAGTGACATCTTAAATTAATATATTCACTTTAATCAATTAAAGTTAAATTTAGTATATAATAATTCAATATTTGAGTATTATATAACATTCATATCACTGTTGAATAAAATAACTTATCCATCAAAGGTAATAATTGTGCGATATTATTTGTTTTGTGATTTCTTCAATCAAATAATTCTAAAATTATAATGTGCGGTTTTGTAGGCATTTCAAATTTTAAAAATAGAGTAGACCCAAAAACTTTTAACTCTGCTCTTGATTTAATAAAACACAGAGGCCCTGATGCAAGCCGAATATGGTCAAATAAAAAAAATATTTTTTTAGGCCATAATAGACTAAGCATAATAGATATATCATCTAATTCAGATCAGCCATTTACTTCTGCAAATAATGATGCAATTATAGTCTATAATGGGGAAATCTATAATTATAAATCTCTTAAAAAGCAGATAAGTTTTAAACATTTTAAAACTAACTCAGATACAGAAGTCATATTAGAGGGATATCTTGAACAAGGTACTAGTTTTTTCAAAAAACTTAGAGGCATATATTCATTTACAATCTTAGACAGACGAAATGGTACCGATAATTTTATTCTAGTTAGAGATCCAGCAGGTGTTAAACCTTTGTACTATTCTTTGGAAAGCAGTAATCTAATATTTGGAAGTGAGATAAAAGCACTAAAGCCACTATTGAAAAATAAATTAAAGATAAATGAAAATTCAATAAAACAATTTCTAAACCTTGGATTCATTCCAGAACCAGAAACTGTTTATGAAAACATACAGGCATTAAGGCCTGGCTATTTTTTAAAATACTCATCTAGAAATGATACTTCTATCCAACCTTTTTTTAAGTATAAATATAATCAAATAAATAACCAGTCATTTGATGATAATGTAGAAAAAGTTTCCATACTTTTAAAAAAAGCAGTAAAACGAAACTTAGTAGCGGATGTGGATATTTCATTATCATTAAGTGGAGGGATTGACTCTTCTCTAGTATATTACTATGCTCAAAAAGAGAACCCCAATATACTAGCGCAAACAATTGCCTTTCCTAACGACCCAGATTATAATGAATCTGAGATTAGTAAAATCTTTACGAAGCATCTTTCTGGAAACCATAGAGTAAGTGAAATAAGTGAAAATATTGATTTAGATTTAATTGATAAAATTTTTCTACATTTTGATCAGCCTTATGCAGATTCTGGTGCAATTCCAGTCTATTTTATAAATAAGTATGCTACTAATAATGGGAAGGTTATAATTGGTGGAGATGGCGGAGATGAATTATTTAATGGATATCCTTCTCAATACTTATTATCCTATTTTTTGCCTTTAAGCAAAATGCGATTATTATGGAATATTTTACATAAAACAAAATTTCTTTTCCCAGATAATATTTCAAGAAAAATATCTAGGACATACAATCTCATTGGTGATGGAAATAGTTATTTAGAAATAATGTATCATAGAAATTCTTGGTTTCCAAATTCGTCCTCTTTAAATGATGAGCCAGCATTTCTAAACCAGAAAAATACAGAACATATTGATAACTATTTAAATATTTTTAAGGATGAGATACCAAATCACTATCAGCAAAAAATAGTCTTTGAATATTTTAGGAAAATTCTCTTAAGTGATTACCTCAGAAAAACAGATATGATGTCAATGATGAACGGTGTTGAATGGAGGGTTCCATTGCTTGATGAAGATTTAACTTCTTTTGCATTTTCCATTCCATTTAACCAGAAATCTAGCTTTGGACAGTACAAGAAGCACCTCAGAAACTTACATTCAAAAAAGTTTCCTTATTCAACAAGTAAAAAACCTAAAACAGGATTTCAAATACCATTAGACTCCTACATAAATGATAACAATAAACTAGATATTGGCAGCGAGATTTTAAAAAAAGACAATATTGTATCTCATTATTTCAATAGAAATTATTTAAAAAAGCTACTCGCACAATTTAATAATTATGATAACCACATTGAAATTAGTCGAGCATCAATTTATCAAAGAGTATTAATGCTTTATATATTGCACCGATGGGAGGATAATAATTAGAAGTATTTTATATTAATATTTAAAACCGCCTTCTTCGCAAACAATATTATAATATGATTTTATA
>MDSZ01025904.1_pt1 | contig 16966 bp, 19 predicted proteins | sample 811201 | NCBI WGS metagenome assembly MDSZ01 (sample SAMN05326647, study PRJNA326480) | marine metagenome | isolation source: seawater | place: Indian Ocean: North | collected 2010
ATGAAAAAAATGCTGCTGGATTTGGAATGTTTATTGACGAGCAGGGCCATTTATCATGCAAAATCGGAAATGGAACCGGTAAAATAGCTGAAATTAGCAGTAAGAAACCCCTTTTAAGAAAGGTATGGTACCTAGCGGCGGTAACCTTCGATTCAAAAACTGGAAAAATAAAAATTTTTCAAGAACCGGTAGTTACCCCGACAAACGGTGGGCTTGGAATGTCTATGCTTTATCCACTGGATTCTACCGCAAACGTAACCTCAGGTTCTGTAACTATCAAACCGGGAATAAACAAGGCGCCTTTACTAATCGCTGCCAGTACTAAAAATATTAAATCAGGACGTCATATTTGCGGAGGCCACTATAAAGAGGCCCTCGAGCCATTCCCCCTCCCCGAACAACATGAAGTTTATAATGGAAAAATAGATCGACCGCGCTTCGCAAAAAAAGCTCTCGAAAAAAACGAGATAGATACTTTAACAAGGGGAATCTCGGGCTGCGATGGTTATCTTCGAAACCAAGTTATCGGCGCATGGGATTTTCACGCAAATATTACGGATAAAATTGCTAGTTGTCAGATTATCGATACTTCAAGCAGTAAGTTAAATGGTTTTATAATTAATATGCCAGCAAGAGCTATGACAGGCTATAATTGGACCGCTGACGACATTGTCTATCATCATGTGCCAGAAGAGTATGGCGCGATACACTTCCATGATGACGATATCGATGATGCCAGATGGGAGGAAAGCTTCACTTTTAAAATCCCGTCTAAATTAAAAAGTGGTGTTTATGGAGCAAGGCTTCGAATAAAGGGAATAGAGAGTCCAGAGACGGAAGATTATGTACCGTTTTTCGTAAGGCCACCGCAAGGAAAAGCCACCGCAAAAGTGTGCTTAATAATCCCAACAAATTCTTATATGGCATACTCCAATGATAATTTAGCAACTAATTCTGTAGTAGCTGAGCTTCTTGCAGGAAGGGTGCCTATTATGCAGGCATCAGATCTTTATCTAAATGAGCACCGTGAGTATGGTCTATCAACATATTCGTGCCATTCTGATGGTAGCGGAGTTTGTTACTCTTCAAGACTAAGGCCAATCTTAAATATGAGACCAAAGTATAGACATTGGTTGTCCCCTTCATTGTGGCAACTTAATGCAGATTTGCATCTAACGGATTGGCTAGAAGAAAAAAACATCAACTATGATGTTCACACAGACGAAGATCTAGACAGAGAGGGAGTCGATCTCCTTAATCGATACCAAGTTGTGTTGACAGGAAGTCATCCAGAATACTCTTCAGAAAGTATGCTAGGAGCCTATGAGACCTATCAACAATCTGGAGGACGTTGGCTCTATCTCGGCGCAGATGGCTTTTATTGGGTCAGTGAGTATCATCCAGACAATCCTAACATCATAGAAGTTAGGAAAGGTGAAGCTGGAACTCGCGCGTGGACTGCAAACCCAGGAGAATATAACAATGCTTTCGATGGGAAATTTGGAGGAATGTGGAGAGCGAGAGGACGTATTCCAACAAAAGTTTGTGGATTGACCTTTACAGCTTACGGGTTTGATGTTTCAAGTTATTACAGAAGGGAACCTGATTCTGAAAGAAAAGAATGCGAATGGATCTTCAAAGGAATCGGACGAGACGAAATAATTGGGGACTTTGGTCTAGTAGGCGGGGGTGCCGCCGGTTTAGAAATCGACCGTTACGATCTTGAATTTGGAACTCCACATGAAGCATTTCTGTTAGCTCGCTCAGAAGGCCACACCGATCTTATGATGCAAGTAAATGAAGAAATTCATTTCACTTGCAGAGGATATTATGGAGGAGGCGATGAAAACCCAATGGTCAGAGCTGATATGATTTATTACAAAACCCCAAATAACGGAGCAGTATTTGCTCCAGGCTCTTTAGCTTGGTGCGGTAGCCTTTCACACAATAATTATAAAAACAACGTGTCAAAGATAATGGAGAATGTAATCAAAGGGTTCCTTAAACCGGGAGAACTTCCTTAATCAAACAGCCAAAAGAAGCCAGTGAAAGATAAAAACCGAAGTTCGTCTATGCCCTTTGATCCGACACCCTTGGGCAAACATGTGCTACCGACCCGTAGGGAACCTCTTTCTGAATTAGAAGCGTCAGTGATGAATCCATTAGATGTCGATAAACTTAGTGATCTCGCTGAAGTATTATATGCCTTTAATAACTACAAGGTTGGCCCAATGCTGGGGTTTTTTGTAGCAGTCGAAGTGGTACCAGGGGAAAAATGGTGCGTTGGTCAGTTATGCGCTGATAGAGCAAAACCACTTAAATTATTCGAAAAGAAACAATATAAAACGGCTAAAGGTGCGCAGCGGGCAGCAGAAAAAATGAGATTAGCCGCCATGAACGAAGCAACCTCACAAAAAAAATGAGATAAATACGGCTTTTTTCTGCATCAACAAACTATTTCCAGGTTATTCTAGTCTCAAGAAAAACTATCCTCGGGAGATTAGAATTGATTCTTTTTTTAAAATGGACGAGCACATTTCTTGTGTTATTTGGAATCCTACTTACAAATTTAAATATTTTCCCCTTTAATATATTGATACATGGTGTCGGCGCTTTAGGATGGACTATTGCTGGAATTAAAATGAGAGAAAAAGCCATAATAGTAAATTTTGGGCTACAATTACCATTGTTTCTTCTAGGATATGGTAATTTAATTTTTTCTATCAACTAAGACCCATCGTCACTAAAGAAGAAATACAAAGCTAATATTTGTGCTGATTTACCTAAGTTTTTAATATATTATTACCGTTTAGTTTAGGAGGTCTTCTTATGAGTTCAACAGTTTCTCTTTCTCAAGAAAAAGCTATGTTCCCAGAGGGTTGCGCTTGGATAGAAGGCAAATATGTCTCAATTAACAATGCTTCTGTGCCAATCACAGACTTTGGTTTCTCTCGTTCCGACTGCACTTACGATGTTGTTGCGGTATGGGATGGTAAATTCTTTAGAATCGACGACCATATAGAAAGATTTAAAAATAGTTGCACCTCAATAAAGCTATCCCCTCCCTTTGAATGGAAAGAATTGAAACCGATCTTGCATAGGCTTGTAGAACACACAGGATTAAAAAATTCTTATGTTGAAATGATTGTCACCAGGGGAATTCCGATGCCTGGAGAAAGGAATCCAAGTAAACTTAAAAACCGCTTTTATGGTTACGCAATACCATATGTATGGGTAATTGATAAAGAAAAATACAATAAAGGAGTTAACTTAATTGTATCTGAAGAAACCATTCGAATAGATCAAAAATCAGTCGATCCTAAAGTAAAAAACTTTCACTGGGCAGACTTAACGAAAGGGCTTTACGAGGCTTATGAAAGAAACGCCGACGCTGTAGTCCTTTGTGACAAAGAGGGGTACCTCACGGAAGGACCAGGCTATAATATTTTCATTCTTCAAAAAGATACGCTATTTACACCTAAAGAAGGTGTTCTTGAGGGAATTACAAGAAAAACAGTTCTTGAAATCGCTTCCCGCATGAAGCTCGATATTAAAATCGGAAAGATAAAGAAGAAATTACTTAAAGAGGCGGATGAAATATTTTTAACGTCTACTGCCGGTGGAATAATACCCGTCGCCAGTCTAGATGGAAGAGCCCTAAGAAAACCGACAAGGGAATTTTGCCAAAAGATCAATGATGAGTATTGGGAATCTCATTATTCGGGTCCTCTAGTAGAAGAAGTTATATATTAATTTTCTATTATTGACAGAGTTCAACTTATGAAAGGTAAGATGCTTTTTAAAATTACAAAAATAGTTCTTCTAACTGGTATGCTCATTTCAAACTATGCATACTCTTTAGATGGATTTAATGTTGAATATAAGATTAAAAAGGGAATAATCACTGTTGGTAAAATTTCACGAAAGTTTGAAACAACGGGTGATAAATTTAAATTTGAATCAACCTTCGAAACTACTGGTGTAACATCTTTCTTGAAACGTAGATTATATGAACTAAGCGAAGGTCAAATAGTAGAAAAAGAACTAATTCCTTCTTCATACCTCCGAGAAACAACCGAAAAACGAAAAAACTTCACGCTTAAGTTTGAAAATCAAGCCACAACAGTCAAAAGAATTGATTTAAAAGATGGTTACGTTTCTACTGAAAATACAACAATTCAAGATAAGCTCAGTTACCAAGCACAACTAATGCTTGACTTCGGTAATGGAAAATATTCTCTAAAGCAAGAACAATTAGAATTTTTTATTGCGGCCCAAAATGAGATCGAGAAATATGAGATAGAGAATTTAGGCTTTAAAGATATCAAAACACCTTTAGGAAACTTCACAACATTAGTACTATACAGGAAAGTGAAGAATTCAAAAAAAGAAGATACTGTCTATTTAGCTCCTGAGCTGAACTGGCTCCCCATACGGATCGACCACTTGGATAAGAAGGGGCGGAAAATGATAGCAATTATTGAAAAAAAATCACCCAATTAATTTATCAAAAATCTAATAATCGAACGGACTCCACAATTGGCTTCAAATGGCGGTCTCGAATTTCAGAGATATTAGAGCCCTTCAATAATTCATAAGTAATAGTTGGAATTCCTCTTTCCAATCCAGAATAAGTGCCTAAACAACCGGGGGTCGGATAACCCATGTCCCTCTCAAGTTTGATACCTATTGCTTGATTCAAAGCTTTATCTACCGGCTCACAATTACCATTGATATTCAATAACTCTTTTTTGTAAGAATGCATTGATATTATGAAACTAAATGGATAATGTTCAATAAACTTTACCAAGGCAATATTTTCAGGTTCACTATTGGCTGATATTCCAGGATAAAAACGCTCATTTTGGTAGTCTCCACACCAATCTCGGGTAGGTAAATTTCTATTTAGATCAACTCCATTTGAGTTTTGCCTTGTATTTTCTAAGAATCCGTCTAAATTCAAGCAAGGAACAATAGCCAACGCAAAGGAATAAGTATAATTGACGATAAATTCGGCCATTAGAGCATAGGAAAGTGCCACTCCTTCCTTCTCATCTCCATGAACACCTCCAATAATTAAAACCTGAGGGGTTCCTTCGCCAAAAATAAAGCCATTGATAGCAAGGTTATTACAGGTTCTTCCGATTATTTCTGCTCGCAAAAAGATTCTCGTCATTTTTTAAAAATTTAGTATATCAGAAAATAAATTTCTAATATAAAATGTCAATTTAGGTTATTAAAGAGACAATAAACAAAATAATACTGGCTAGATGCATAATGAAAGATCAATATAATTTACTTATCGCAATTTTTGTCATTTTAGTCGGAGGCCTTTACAGAGCGTTAGTGGTGCCTGGTGCTGACATTATCAGCGCCAATCTTACCCCACTATGCGCAATAGCACTTTTTGCGGGGGCACAAATTACAGGATCGCTATTAAAATATCTTGTGCCAATTTTAATATTGTTTTTAAGTGATGTTCTTTTAAGTCTAAATCCGATAAATATAGCTAATTCTGATTTATTTTATCCTGGTTGGTTCTGGGTTTACGGCTCAATAATTATTTGCGTATACGCAAGTTCGGCAATAATCCGAAAAATTTCAATGGGCAGAATAATATTAGGAGCAATTTCTGTTAGTGTTTGTCACTGGTGGATCTCGGATTTTGGTTATTTCATTTCCGGTGGAATTAATATTCTAACGGGACAATCCTATCCTCCTAACATAAATGGTCTTTTAGAGTGTGTCGTTATGGGTTTTCCATTTTTTAAAAAGACTTTATTATCAACAATAGTTTTCAGCCTCCTTTTCTTTTACTCTTATCAGGCCTTACGACACCTTGTTAGTAATTTTAAAACAAAAACGGAGTCCATTTAATTAATAAATAGAACTTTGTTATCTGCATAAAATGAATCTATTTACCTATGGAACACTTATGTTTGATGAAATATTATCAGTCATAGTAAAAAAAAATTATTTATCAATCCCAGGACTATTAGAAAATTATACGATACGAAAGTTTTCAGGAGCAGAGTATCCGGGTATATTTTATGACAAAGAAGGAAAAGTTTCTGGCAGGATCATCTTAGATATAAACGGCAAAGACCTATCACTACTAGACGATTACGAGGGACCCATGTATCAAAGAATGCAACTTAGGGTCAGCACGTGTTCAAACACTTATGAATGTCAGACTTATGTAGTAAAAGACTGCTATAAACACAAATTAAGTGTCGAAAAATGGTGTCCGGTCAATTTCAAAAAAGAAACTTTAAAAGACTACCTTAAAAATTTAAAATAGAATTTTTATCAAACCAGAAACCATATGACAGTATCAAATTTTTTTATTGATGGCACTAAAATAGCAGCGAATGAAGACGGGCAGTCCTATTTCGAAAAGATTAGTATAGAACTGAACGACAAAGGAGAAATTGGATTTCTATCAGACCCAGAAACGGTTAAATCAATTATCTTTCGGATCACTCCAAAAGATTACGACTATGATTGGCATAATGCACCTCAAAAACAATATATATTTATTTTAGAAGGGGAGGTAGAAATTGAAGTTGGAACAGGGGAGACAAGAATATTCGGACCGCACGACATATTACTTGTCGAGGATACTGAAGGACACGGTCACAAAAGTCGAGCTGTAAATAGTGAAATCAGAAAATCAATTTTCGTAACTTTATGAGTAAACCCTTTATCTCTAATTTAATAGCACTGGGAATTATATTTTTTAGTTTCTTAAAAACGCCATTTGCCGAGGTTAGTTTTTCTATCGGAATTTTCGCCTTGTCGGGCGGCGTAACAAATTGGCTGGCGATTCACATGCTTTTTGAAAAAATTCCCTTCATATTTGGCTCGGGAGTCGTCGAGTTAAGGTTTGATGAATTCAAAAAGGCTATTAAAAAACTGATATTAGAAGAGTTTTTTAACAAAGAAAATATTGAAACGATCCACAATGATATCCGAGAGGAAGCAATCAATAAAGTGAACACTGCGTTTGATAAAAATCAAATTTTTGAGTCCTTTGTTCAAGTAATTGAAGCCTCTTCGTTTAGTAAAACCCTTGAAATGTTTGGGGGAACCAAGATTCTCGAACCAATAAAAGAACCTCTCGTTTCAAAAGTAGAACAGATCTTAGTGGAGATAATTGAGAAAAGAGAACTATCTGAAGAAGATAACATCGATAAACTTAGAAACGATATTGTGAAGATTATTGACCATAAGCTGAATGAGTTGTCGCCTAGAAGAGTTAAAGTAATTATACAAGGGATGATCCAACAGCATTTAGGTTGGCTTGTCATTTGGGGTGCTGTTTTTGGGGGCACAATAGGCTTAGTTTTTGGAATTACATCGAAATGAATAATAATAAACACGCTATAAGAGACAAAATATCGCGTAAAAGAACTAGCCTCGAAAAGAATAAGAAATATCTATTCGATGAACATATATATAAAAAATCGGTTGAATTAATTGAGACCATCCCGGGAAATTCCGTTTTTATCTATGAATCTTTCGAAGGGGAAGTATCCACGAAAAAAATAATTTCAAAACTCAGGAGCAAAAATTACAAAATTTCGACCCCAAGAGTTGGGGAAAACCGCGAGATGATAGCAGTAGACATTTCAAATGAAAAATTAGATTTTTCAAAAAGTCCGCTGTCAAAAAAAATTTTGGATAGTCAATTAGAGGTTGTAGAAATTGATATCGTATTGGTACCAGTGATCGCTTTTTCAAAAACCGGAGGTCGCGTGGGCTACGGTGGTGGTTTTTATGATGAATGGTTTGAAAAAAACCCAAAGCCATTTAGAATTGGGCTTGCCTATTCGTTTCAACAATTTGATGATATTATTTTTGAAAATCATGATGCTCAACTAAACTTTTTAGTATCAGAGCTGGAGATTTTTGATTTTAAAAATCACTGCTTATATGCGACTACATGAACGATTTCAAACCTTACCCCAATAAACTCCCCGACTGCAAAATCAAAATGACTAGGAAATAGGGCTAAAATCTTTTGCTTACCCTCTGCCTGCAAGTGGTAAAGGGTCTGAGACCCTTTAAATATCTTAGACAATATTTTAACCTTATTTTGACTAAGAGGATCAAAAATTACATCATCAGGCCTTAGAAGTATGTCAAACGTGGCGCCGGCGTTAGAGTCTTTAAATTTATGATTCCTTAGGGTTATATAATCTGTTACCAAGCTTAAATCCTTATCCAAGATTCCTTTGAGAAAAACCCCTTCACCTATAAAGTCTGCTACAAATTTTGTTTTCGGCTCATGGTAAATATCATGGGGAGATGCCCATTGCTGCAACCGTCCTTTGTTTATCACACCGACTTTATCACTGAAAGCAAAAGCTTCGTCTTGATCATGGGTAACCATAATACAGGTAATATCACGCTCTTTAAGCAAAATAGCGACCTCCGCATTCAACTTTTGTCTAAGATCCTCATCCAAACCAGAAAAGGGCTCATCTAAAAGCATAACAACCGGGTCACAAACTAGTGAACGGGCTAAAGCTACCCGTTGCGCTTGTCCACCAGAGAGCTCGTGCGGATATTTATAGCGTTCGGCACTTAACCCCATCTTTTTTAGGAAACTTTCGATTAATCTGGTTTTCAAGCTGGAATCAATATTTCGTAAACCCACACCTATATTTTTTTCTACATCTAAGTGAGGAAAAAGTGCATGCTCCTGAAACACCATTCCAACTCTCCTATATTCAGGTGATATAAAATGAGTTTCACTAGAAACGATCTTTCCATCTATAGAAATTGTCCCACGACTTAAGTGAATAAAACCCGCTATAGCTTTTAATATTGTGGTCTTTCCGCACCCACTTGGTCCAAGTAAAGCCACGTGGCTACCTTTCTTAACTTCAAAATCAATATCTGAAATAATTAATCGGTTTTCATATTCGCATTGAATGTTTTCAATTCTTAGTGCCTTTGGTACTGACATCTTACTTTTTGGATAGTTTTCTAGAATTTGTAATTAATTTACTTAGTATTATAACGGGTAATAAACCTATAAACACGATTATAAGAGAACCCGTAGCTGCCTCTCCCAACATTTCATCAGATGCATACTGATAAACATTAATCGCTAAAGTGTCAAAGTTAAAAGGTCTCAAAATTAACGTAGCGGGTAATTCCTTAACGCAATCAACAAAAACCAATATGCCCGCAACTAAAATACCACCCCGAAGCATCGGTAAATGTAAACCTATCAAAGTTCTTATTTTTGTGTTGCCTAAAGATCTAAAAGCCATATCCATTGTAGGAGATACTTTTTCAAGACTCGATTCAATTTGCCCTAACCCCAGAAACAAAAACCTTACCACATATGCAAATATAATTGCGATTATCGAACCACTCAAAACAAGTCCACTAGAGAACCCAAAATAAGCTCTTAGCCACCCATCAATAGTATTATCGAAAAAAGCAAAAGGAATTAGAACTCCCATGGCAATAACTGCTCCGGGAATCCCATATCCAAACTTAGAAATTGAGATTATTTTAATCAAAACTGGATTTCGAGTTAATCGCTTTCCATAGGCCAAAAAAAGTGATATTAAAATTACTAAAAAAGCTGCAATACCTGACAGCAAAATACTATTTGCTATTTGGGAGAGAAAATCAACGGACCAAGTTTTTTCAAAGTAAATAATTGATAATCTTATTAGAATAAGCAAAGGAATAATAAAACCTATCATTACTGGTATCGCACAGAAAACAAAAGCGCACTTACCTTTCACACCTTTTAATTTTACGATCGGCAACTTACTGAAACGAGTTGATTCTTGCTGATAGAGCTTTTGATTTACTCTACTTATTTGTTCAATTACAAGCAACAAAATTACGATACTTAACATCAAGGACGCGATTTGAGCAGCGCTTGACAAGCTGTTCATACCTAACCAAACGTCTACTAAGCCAGCTGTTAATGTTGGCACGGCAAAAAAATCAACCGTCCCATAATCATTCATCGTTTCCATTAAAGCAAGGGACATCCCGACTATTATAGCGGGACGTGCTGTTGGTAGAGCCACACGCAGGAAGGTATTGAGAGGACCTCCCCCCAAAACTCGATTGGCTTCAAGTGCACTAACAGATTGCTCCAAAAAAGCCGATCTTGCGAGCAAGTAGACATATGGATAAAGTACAAAACCCATTACGAGACAAGCTCCTGGTAAACTCCTGATATCTGGAAACCAATAGTCCCCCGCCCCTAGATTAAAAAGATAACGAAGATTAGACTGAACTACTCCCGAAAATTCTAATAAATCCGTATAAGCATAGGCCACTACGTACGAAGGAAGAGCCAAAGGGAAAATCAGAAGCCATTCAAATGTATTCTTTAGCGGAAAATCGTGCATTGTAACCAACCAAGCTGTGCCAACCCCAACTAGGAAAATGATTATCGAAACACCAATTAATAAGAGTCCTGTTGTTTCAAAATAGCGGAGAAGAGTAGTCTCGATTAGATGCTGCCAAACGTCCCAATTTGATTCAACAGCTAAGTATAGAACAGATATCAAAGGCATCATTAAAAATAAACATAATGATGCACACCCGAAAGACCAAAATTTATCGGATACAAACAAATTACGATAAAAAATATTTTTCACCTGTAATTGTCTAAAAATTGTAACCAACCGCATCTGTGATCATTAAAGCGGACTTTCTGTTATCAGCGATTTTATTCAATTCACTATTGTCCTGTTTAAAGTCTCCCCAACTCTCCAATAGTGATGGACGCTTAATTTTATCAGAAACAGGATATTCACTGTTTTTACTGGCATATAATTCTTGACCCTCATTACTTGAGAGAAACTCAAGCAATGCAAGTCCATTTTTCCTGTTAGGCGAATATTTAGCCAAGGCTGCCCCACTAACGTTCATGTGAGTACCCCTTCCCTCCTGATTAGGAAATATTACATAAACTGATTCAGCCCATTCTTTTTGTTCTGAATCCGATAGCATTGTGGCCATATAATAATGGTTAATCACGGCCACATTACATAAACCTTCGTGTATAGCTTTAACCTGTGCTCTATCGTTTCCTTGAGGTTTCCGAGCGAGATTGCTCCTTAAACCAGAAAGCCAGTTTTTTGCTTTATCTAACCCTGAATGAGCTATGATGCTTGCGGTTAAAGCAATCATATAGGGATGCTTACCAGACCTCGTGCAAACCTTGCCACGAAATTGCTCGTTAACTAAATCCTCGTAAGTCTTAAGGGTGTCCTGCGGTACTCGTTCTTTTGAAGCGACAATAACTCGAGCACGAGTAGTTAAACCGAACCAATGTCCATCTTTGTCCCGAAAATTTTTTGGTATATTTTTATATATTTCAAGCGAAGAGACTTTCTGAGTTAATCCGGCATTTTTTAAATCAGTTAATCTACCAATATCAACAGTCAATATTACATCGGCTGGACTATTTCGGCCTTCATTCTTTATTCTCTCGAGCATTCCTTTTTTTGCGTAAATACTATTAACCTCAATCCCGGTTTTTTCGGTGAAGGCCTCCAACATCGGATTAATCAATTGAGGCTTTCGGTAACTGTAAATGTTTACCGACTCCAGACAAAAAATAGCAGGGCTGAATGCTAAAAAAATAGAAAAATAACTTAATTGTTTCAACATAAATCATTCCTAAATCTAAATAGGAACTATTTTTGCCTATTATCTTATTAATATCAATATCATAAAAATTTATTTAAAGGCCTCTTTATATGGGATTCCCCAGTAGTCCCTCGATTAAGAACTTTAGACGTCATATCTCTTTCGTATGCAATACCAGCTTTATTCCATAAATCTGGGCCCAAAGCGGTTAAAGCACCATCAACAACCAACGCTTCACCACTAATGAATCTAGAGTCATCAGAGCATAAAAAAACAGCTGCAGAAGCTATATCGTCCGGTCTGCCATGATCTTGAATTGGTTGACGAATTGAGAGCTTATCTGCCCCTTCAGAAATAGAATCGCTTTTTGGAATAGTGAGCCCAGTGTAGATGTATCCAGGACAGATCGCATTAACCCTGACTTTATCTGGAGCTAATTGTATTGCGGCAGATTTTGTTAAATTAATTACTGCCGCCTTTGAAGTAGAATAAACAAGCGGACCACAGCCGCCATTCAACCCGGCTACTGAAGAGGTATTTAATATTACACCTGAGCGCTTAAGTTTTCTAAAAACTCGTGAGGCGTGCTTCATGCCAAAAAAAACCCCTTTTACCAATACATCAAATGTGTAGTCCCAATCCTCCTCATCAAGGTCCCATACTGGTCCGACCGCCCCGATTACGCCAGCATTATTAAAAATCACATCAAGCCCACCATACCAGTCACATGTTTTTTCAATTAAGTTTTTTATATCACTTTCAGACCTTACATCAGTCTTTACAAATTTTACTGAATTCTTGTCGGCATTATCCTTAAGTTCATCACAAACTTGATGGCCTAATTCTTCATTCAAATCTGCAATTACTACTCTGGCTCCTTCTTTTAAAAAACGCATCACAGTAGAGTACCCTATGCCATTCGCACCCCCCGTAACAGCACAAACTTTATTTTCTAATTTCAATTTATTCTCCTATATTCTGATTGATTAAATTAAAAAAATACTAAATTTATTATACATAGATAATTATTATTTAATTATGTATTTTTGTTACAATATAGTTGCTGAAAAAAAATTTTAACAAAATTAGGTTTTTATTTTTATGAAATATAAACGGTTGCTATTAGCTCTTTATATTATTCTTATCTTTCTTTTCAATCCGATTATTTATAACCAACAGGCAATTGCCCAATCAGAGAATACTGGAAACACGGACGAACAACTTCTTTTTGTATTGCCAGATGGTTGGAAAGAAGAATTTAATGATCGAACGGACTCTCTTTCTACCACCGAATATGTACCAGTAGGTCAAAGTGGAGACGATTGGGACGAAATGCTAACGATTCAAATACTTTTGGACAAACCCTCGTCAGACCCTGTAAAAATGATGTCAGGGATAACCAAGTATCTAAGTAAAAATTGTAGTGCGTTCGACTATAAACCGATTGATATCGGTGGCATTGATAACAACTATCCATCTCTCGCAGTTTTGGTCCTTTGCGGCAGAGAAAAAGATGGATCACAAGGTTATGTTAGTCTCTTAAGAGGCATCTCAGGGGAAGAAAATTATTTCCTGCTTCAAAAAAGCTGGAAAACAAAACCTTATGATATTAAAAGTAAAACACCTATTAACCTGGAGCAAAGAAAATTTTGGCTCGGATATCTTTCTTATTTAAGAATCTGTAATCAAAAAAGAGGTAATTGCCCTAAAAACGTGAAATTAGACTAACTAAAATCAGTCGAATTTTATGATTAATCAAAAGAAAACAATAATTTTATTTTGTGCGAGTATCATTATGATACTTTCTTTTGGTCCTAGAAGTAGTCTAGGAATCTTTATGCAACCTGTCTCACTTGAGCTAGGTTGGCCTGTTTCAATCTTCGCTTTGTCTCTTGCGACACAGAATTTAATTTGGGGAATATTTCAACCGATAATGGGCGGGTTAGCCGACCGTTTTGGAGCGAAATTAATTCTCACTTTTGGCGCAGTTTTATATTCCTTTGGTATATATTCTCTTTCAATCTCAACCTCAACAATTCAAGTTGTAGGGTCATTTGGAATTATAGCTGGGGTCGGTTTGTCAGCTGCATCTTTAACAATAGTGATTTCCGCAATATCAAAATACCTTCCTTCAGATCAAAGATCTTTTGCCATTGGTATCATTACTGCAGCAGGAAGCCTGGGCCAACTTCTAGTTACCCCTTTATCCCAACATCTGATTATCTCGTACTCATGGAGAACAGCTATAATAACCTTAAGTTTGTTAATAATTTTAATTCCAATATTTTCCATAGGATTTTCCTATGAAAAAAGACAAGACCATCCAGAAACAAAAAACCTTAATTTATCAACAATTTTAAGTGCTTTTGATAATAAAAATTATCTCTTTTTACTGGTGGGTTTTTTTGTGTGCGGATTTCACGTTGCATTTATTACTAGCCATCTACCCTCTTACTTAGTAAATTTGAATATTACGAGCAAAGTTGCTGCTATGGCTATTGGCCTCATCGGTTTCTTTAACATTTTCGGATGTCTTTTTGCCGGTATGCTCGGGGCGCGATATGCCAAAGCTGATTTATTATCATTACTTTATTTAAGCCGTGCTTTGTGTATTTTTTGTTTTTTTATTTTTCCTAAGACAGAGATCAGCGTTTATATTTTCGCAAGCACGATTGGCTTGTTGTGGTTATCAACAGTGCCCCTTACCTCAGGTCTCGTTGGCGACATATTTGGTGTCAAAAATATTGGTTCACTATTTGGATTTGTTTTTCTTGCTCATCAACTTGGGGCCTTTTGCGGGGTCTACCTTGGAGGGTTAATTTACGACTATTTTGGCGATTATAATCTCATATGGAAATTATCTATTCTTCTTGGCATACTTGCAGCAGCCGTTCATTTACCGATAAAGATAAAAGAAACCTCTGGAACTATTTTATTAAAATAAACTATTATCGGTTTTTATCAAAAAGGTTTATTTTATAGTTGAGCAGCTTGCTCTAAATATTGATTGGCTCTCGCGCACGATTCAAGGTCATAACATTTTTCTGCAAAAAAGAGTCCAAGCATGAACTTTGAAGGTTTATGTCCTTTTAAGCTAGCTTTTTCAAAATAAGTAAGAGCGAGAGGTATATTTTTATTTAATCCGTCTCCGTGGTAATAAATTTTACCAAGATAAAAAAGAGCCGGGCTATAGTCTTTTTTCGACAATTTATCAAAAATTGCCATAGCCGATTCGAGCTGCCTCGACTGAAAGAGGGCTATTCCATCATCAAAGAATTCTTGATCAGAGACTTCGGTAACTTGCTCAGCAAAAATATTTTTCATGAAAACAATCAACGAAAATAAAATTAATATATGTATCTTTACTTTTTTATTCATTAGTACCTCTCAGATTTAGAAAATTCAAAAGGCCTCGAGCAATGGAAAAAGAAACCGATTCGAACATCTCAGGCTGTCTAAGCGGTATAGACAATTCTATTTGCAATCCGGATTTTTTTTTTCCTATATTACAAATATTGCGAGGATGTACTCCTCGGTACTTATGTCCGCTATCTTCAACCGTGAAGTAGCTACTTTTTAGCGATTCTTTAACATATGCCACTAACTCGCGGTTACGACCGCCCAAGTAAATTTTTTTTGACTCCACATTACAGCCATGAATAGTGGCCACCCATTTATGCTGACGTGACCACTTTAAACATTCCGGCTCGTCAAAAAGGTGACTCGTAATATGCAAAGAAATATAGTGGGCACCATAGTCTCTCAAGCTTTCGAAAGAATAATAATTAAATTTTTCGAACGCTATTTTTTTTGCAATTTCCGAAGTGCCAGGCTCAATTGTTCCTCCATGAGGAGCAACTACTAGCAAGTTTGACGGAAACTTTATTTTAGTCTCGATACGATAGTCAATACCATAAATATTGTACTTTTTTAGTTCCCGATACGATTTATAATATTTATCCACGTCTCAATTATTACTTTTTTATATGGTACTATACAAGTATGAGTGCTGATACACAGAAACTAGGAAGGCCGAACTGTGAATCTTTAGAACAAAAACTTTTACTGCTCAAAACGGAGTATCTTGGTATTGATGCTGAAGAATTGTTCAGCTATTGTCTCACCCTAGATACATGGGAGCAAAAGGAGCTCGTCATCTTTGGAAAAAAAAGAATGATTCCGAGATTAAGTGTTGCTTATGGTAACAGTGATTTAACCTACGAGTACTCTGGGATTACCCATCGTCTAAATCAATTAAATCAACAATTCTCTATTTTATTAGATAAAGTATCCAATTACTTTAACGTTCATTTTAATTATATACTTCTCAATTTATATCGTAATGGATACGATAGTATAGGATGGCACAGCGATAATGAAAGATGCTTGGGCAATAAAATCGATATTGCAATGATCAGCCTGGGTACGACAAGAACATTTAAATTAAAAAATAATATTAACAAAGCAACTGTATCTCTTAAACTAAAGCACGGTAGTCTTCTTCTGATGAAGCATCCTATCCAAGTCAGATATAAACATTGTCTACCTAAAATGCCAAGAATCACAGAACCAAGAATAAGCATAACTTTTCGGCAAATTAGGGGTCAAACAACGCGATGAATACAATTAGAGTATGCACTTTCGCTTCGGCTTTGTGCTTCATTATGTCATGTGCAACAAACCCGCCAAATAATCAAAACAACATTTGTAAAATTTTTGCGCAGGAACCAAGCTGGTTCAATGATGCTTATAAATCTGAAAAAAAATGGGGCACTCCGATTAGCACACTGATGGCTTTTGTTAAGCAAGAGTCCAGTTATAGGAAAAATGCTAAACCGCCAGTGAGATGGATTGGATTTATTCCTTTAGGGCGTCCAACAAGTGCAAAAGGATATGCTCAAGCACTAGACCCAGTATGGGACGAGTATAAAGCAGAGAGAGGGAGGCTATTTAAAAGTCGCGGAGACATGAGTGATGCGTTAGATTTTATCGGCTGGTATAATTCAAAAAGTCATGCTCAGCTAGGTATAAGTCTTAGGGATCCGGAAAAATTGTACCTAGCCTATCATGAAGGACGCGGTGGCTTTAAGAGAGGTAGTTTTGAAAAGAAACCAAAACTAAGAAAGATTGCAAAAAAAGTTGCCAGGACCTCCTATCAGTACAATTTACAGCTACAGAAATGTCGTAAGATTTACAAGTGCTACGGGATACATAAATTTTGGCCTTTTTGTTAGATCAAACAGGCATAAAGGTACTCTAGATGGCAATAATATGCCGCTCATTTTTCACAATACTTGTGAAATTGAAAATACCAAGCCAATTTTGC
>MDSZ01041739.1_pt1 | contig 16965 bp, 12 predicted proteins | sample 811201 | NCBI WGS metagenome assembly MDSZ01 (sample SAMN05326647, study PRJNA326480) | marine metagenome | isolation source: seawater | place: Indian Ocean: North | collected 2010
AAAGAGGATTAAAGTGTTTATGCCAAACAGAACCTCGAAAGGTGAGCTGGAAAGCAACATTCACATTGAGCCGTATATTGTAGATATTTGAATTGGTTGAGAGAATAAATGTCTGAGAATGTTGCTATTTCTGTCTATGTCCCTTGCCACAACTATGGCTCCTTTTTGAAGGAGGCTGTTGAAAGCGTCTTTAGGCAAAGTTTTAAGGATTGGGAGTTGATTATTATCGATGATGGATCATCAGATAATACTCCGGATATTATAAAACTTTACTCAGGTGCGCCGAATGTAAAGACTATTCGCACCGAAGGTATTGGGTTGCCAGCTGTTTGCAATAGAGCAATTGCAGAGGCTAATGGGAAGTACATTATTCGCCTGGATGGAGATGATGTATTTGATGAAAATATTCTGTTGGTTTTGCACAGTTATCTCGAAAATAATCCTGGAACATTTATGGTGTTCCCGGATTATTACCTGATGGACCAGATCGGCAACATTTTCTCACATGAAAGACGCCGCAAGCTTTACGAGGAGGACCATATTCTTGATATGCCTCCAAACGGGGCCTGCATTCTTGCGCAAACTGCTCTTATGCGAGAAATTGGTGGCTATCGGGAAGATCTTGGTGCGCAAGATGGTTTTGACTTGTGGGTTCGAATTCGGGAACGTTACAAGTGTGGCAACGTTAATCTGCCGCTGTTCTACTACAGGCGCCATTATCACAACTTGACGGGAGCAAGTGGTGAGAGTCCGGTCATCAAAAATGCCAGACGACAAATCAAAAAAGACATAACCAGAGAGAAAATTGAGCGTAATCTCCCAATTACCGCCGTTGTTCCGGTGCGAAAGTACTTTGATTTCGTCGAAAACTTCTGGTCTGAGGAGATCGGGGGAAAGAGTATGCTGGAACATGCTTTGGATCGACTTATCGGAAGTGAGTTATTTGATAATATAATTGTTTCTTCGGATGAAGACAGTGTCCAAGATGTTTTGAAAAATTACGACGATGACCGCTTAGCATTCCATTCTCGATCATTCGAGAGCACGTACCGATCAGCACCTCTTTCGGAGCTGCTAAACGAAATACTGACGCCGCTAGACCCGGACATGAACGGCGTTACTGTTATAAATTATGTTCAGGCGCCTTTCCTGACCCGTGAGTCGGTTGAAGAAGCTATTTATACATTGTTGCTCGCAGATGCGGATGCTGCCATTTCTGTGGAGGAGTTCGATGACAAGAACTTCTATGTAAAAAGTGCTTATGGGCTACAGAACATGCAGTTTCATCGCTTTCAATATTTGGATGGCGGTATAATCTATTATGACACGAATGTTTGCTCTGCCGTGCGGAACATTAACGTAAGAAAAGGAAACATCCGAGGGCCACGTTTGACACACTATACAATCACAGGTCCCGAAGGATTCTTCGTTGGGAACGAGCACAATTTTGAAATTGCCAAACTGATTGCAGAGCGATGAAAGCGAGAAAGATAAAGTTTTCGAAGTCGATAGGTGATGTTGTCAGTGAGAAAAACCGCATAGTCGATATGGAGAGCAGATTGCAGGCTATAGTAGTTGAGGCTACTGGGCATCTCTCAAGCTATCCGGACAGAAGGAACTGTCTTTTATGTGGAAGTGATGTAGCGCTTGCAGAACAATTCTTGCATCGTAAAATAAAGTTTTTGCACTGTCATAATTGCGGTCATGTTCAAACTCAGTGTGAGCCAGATGGTCAATACGAAGAAATTGTTGCGTCAGCGTTAGGTTATAAAGAGATTTATCCCGATAGCTCTTGGGAGGATTTTCAGTCCCGAACCGAGAGGGTCTACCAACCCAAGTTGGAATGGATCATTGAAGGACTGGGGGCGCGGGCAACCAAAGCCGAGCTTGCGAACCTTAGCTGGTTGGATATTGGGTGCGGAGCTGGATACTTCCTTAATGCATTAATAAAAAACGGGTTTTGGAATTGTGCCGGAACAGATTTGGATGTTCACAATTTGGCTGTCGCCGAGAAGTACTTGGACGGTGGGCAAGTGTTTCAAAGTGAAACTAGCGTAGCTGATACCATAAAAAATGCTGCGTCAGATGTCATCACTGCTTTTTATGTTCTTGAGCACGTTTCAGACATGAAAGATGTTATTGATGCCTTATCTCGCAAAGAGCAAGGGACTATTTTTGTGTTTGCTGTTCCCGTGTTTAGCTTCATTTCAATATTTGAAGGCCTTGTTGAGAAACATTATCCAAGATCTTTGGATGCCATGGTGCATACTCAAATTTTTACCGACGAGTCCATCGATTATATGATGGAAAAATCGGGGTTTGAGATAGTGTCAGAATGGATTTTTGGGCAAGACATTGCTGACATTCATAGGTTTATTGATGTGGGCTTGAATTCAAACTACCCTCAATCTTTGCGCGATCAATTCTCGCAGAAGTTTGCAAAATTGGTTGATCCATTGCAGATGGTTCTTGATGGTGCTCGATTTTCCGATAGTCGCCATATCATTGCGATCAAGAAATAGAAGCATAGAATGTCCACATGAAACATTTTGCCTTAACTGTTCCCCTAAATTCGCGCTTTTCGGATGCAATACTTAAGCGGGAAGGCTTAGAGAGTAAACAGAGCTGTGACGAGGTTTCTGTTAAACATCTTGGCTTTGATGATCTGATTTTCGTCGCGGTCGACCAAGCCAAATCAAGAAAAGTTTTCATTTTAGGAAGCGTTCTGGAAGGAGGGACTGTCGATACGCAGTCTGCGGCTATGCGTCTAGCCGCTGCTGACGATCCCGACGCTGTTGTTGCCGCATTTAATGGGGAATTTCTGGCCGTTGTTGTAGACTTCGAAGAGGTGAATGTCGCGGTATATACTGACAGGTTTGCATCTTATCCGTTTTATTGGGCGTCAAATGGAGATCAGCTTGTCGGTAGCTACATATACACAGACTTGGCGCGCTATTGTTGTAGTTGGGATGGTTTTCAGCTTAGGGCGGAAAAGGCATTTGAGTTTTTCTACCTTCAGCGTTTGATGGGCACCGAGACACACGATACTCTGAGTAAGTTTCTGCCTGCTGCGTCAAAACTGTTCCAGGATGCTGCAGGAAATTTATGCTGCCGTTTTTACGGGCAGCGAGGTTTTGATAAGTTTGATAATGTGTCAACCGATGATCTCTCTTCGAGATTTGTCGGTTTAATTGATGAAGCTGTTAAATCAAGGCTCCCAAAAGATGACAAATATGGCGTCTTTTTGAGCGGGGGGCATGATAGCAGGCTGGTTGCCGCCTATGCTGATAGTCGAGCTCAGTGTTACACGTTGGGTTTCAGCGATAATCTCGAAGTGAGTTGCGCTAGAAAAATTTCCAAAGAACTTGGTCAAAAGCATCATTTCGTAAAGCTTCCGCAAGACCATTTTCTGCAAATATTGAGTGATGCTGGTTATTTAAGCGGTGCTATGTACGCTGTTGATCATTCGTTATTTGTCCCGACCGCATGTTTGAAACAATTGGATAGTAATGTAATTCTGCATGGCCATGCACTTGATTACATGTTCCAAGGAATGTACTTGAACGCGTCACCAGTAAAATTTTTTGGTAGGAATACATTTCTCAAAAAAATTAAAAAATTCCCAGAAGATATTGCTAGGTATTTTCTCCAGAACGCTTCTTTCAAGCTTAAGTACAATTTCGCTGAAAAATACGGGAAATCAAATCAGGTTATTGATTTTCTCTCAGATGGGTTGTACCGAACAGTAAATAAGCTTGTAGATGAAGCAAAGGAGTTTGAGTACTCATCAGCCGATATATGGGAGTATTTATACTTTCACCAACCTTCTCGTCATTACACGTTCTCAAACGTTCTTAGTAAACGTCTTCATGGAGAAATAAGGACGCCTAGTTTCGATGCGAATCTGTATTGTTTCTATCGGGGGTTGAGGGGAAATGATCGCCTATATGCGCAAATGTCCCGTGCAGCTATGTCACGGCACCCTTCAAAAATAGGTCAGATACCTGCTGGAAATTACGGTCTACCAGCAGCTTGGGGGCCTGTTCAAAAGACCGCAGGCTTGTTCTTTAGAAAAGTTATGAAGGAAATCACGGGTAACCCCGCATACGCGGTTCCGGGAGCTGATGCTCGTACTTGGCCTAATCGAACAGACTACTTGCAAAGTGACGAAGGGTATTTCTCTGAAGTACGAGCTGCTGTGGACTATTGTGCGAAATGTGATGTGCTGGACTTCTTGGACTGGGATGCAGTTCGGGCGGATCTCGAAGAATTGAAAATGAGTAACGGTGGTGCAAGCTTCCTTGTTTCTGCATTAACTTACGCCCTCTTCCATAAAAACGTTTACGGGTAACAGTTGAATGTGTGGAATCGTTGGTTGTGTACTCAAGCGGCCGCTGAATGACAACGACTTGACGTCGATGCGTCAGCTACGAGATGCTCAATCCTTTAGGGGGCCCGATGACGCCGGGGAGTTTTATTCTCAGCAAGAAGGCATCTATTTTGGTCATTCACGATTGTCGATCGTTGATTTGAATTCGCGTAGCCGTCAGCCAATGTGTCGTGACAATCTTGTAATCACATTTAATGGTGAGCTATATAACTTTAAAGAAATCAGAGACAGGCTTTCTTCGTATTCATTTTCAACCGAAGGGGACACAGAGGTTATTCTGAGGTCCTGGCAGAGTTGGGGGGAAGGTGCTCTTGATGTATTTGACGGAATGTTTTCTTTTTCACTTTATGATGGTAACGAAGTAACGCTTGTTACGGATCCATTTGGAGAAAAACCTCTTTATTATTATGAGGGAGAGGATGGCTTCTATTTCGCTTCGGAAGCAGCGCCGTTAATAGAGACACTTGGTCTGAACTTTGCGCCGACATCGACAGAAGTGTCTCAATTTCTGACGCTTGGCTATATCTTGCCTCCAGGAACGGGCTATCGGAATCTTCGCACAATCCAGCCGGGAATGGTTCTTCGGGTGCAGGGCGGAGTACTATGCTCGGCCCGAAAATATTGGAGTGTTCCGCAACCTGAAAAATACCGCGGTACCGTCAAACCGGTGACATCACGTGATCGTGAAGAAATTAAGCGTGCGCTTTGTGTATCTCTGGAACGACGTTTGAACTGCGACGTTCAAAAGGGAATTTTCCTTTCGGGCGGCGTCGATAGTGTTCTGTTGGCTGCTCTGATTTCGAAAGAGCTCGGTAAATCAATTGACTCCTACACGGTCGCATTTCCAGATGGCGGTGATGAGACGGTTTATGCGCAAAGGATTGCAGATATACTTGGGCTGCAACACACTGTGATTGATAGTCGAGACTCTGATTTGTGGGTGGATTTGCCGAAATCATTAAAATCGATCTATGGGGTGCCTAACGACAACGCGACCAGCTTGGCCGTCTACCAGATGTGCAAGCATGTGAAAAAGTACATGACGGTGGCTATCAGTGGTCTCGGTGGTGACGAGTTATTTGCAGGTTATAATCGATATAGATTGCTTGATCGCCTGCGTTGGTACTTTAGATGCTCCAAAGTTATCGCTCCGGCTCTATCGGTGTTTGCAGAAAAGTTCCCTAAGGCGAAAATTGCTGCAAGATTGCTTAAGGGAAGTCGTACAGATCAGTTTCTTGCTGTGAAGAATAGCGGCTTTGATGAAGATATAACCGATTTGGGCGTGGATCACTTAGCTGCCCTAATTGATGAGCGTGGTGACATATTGGACGGGGTTAGGTACTTCGACTTAAGTGTTTCGATGTCGCAAAGCTACATTCCTGCAATAGAGCGCGGGAGTATGAGGGCAAGTGTGGAGGTTCGAGCGCCTTTTCTTTCTAGAGATTTGCTTGATGTCGTCAGTAGTTTTGACCAAAGAGCACTTATTCGATTTGGACCGAAGAAGGTACTGAGAGATATTTTATCTGAGTACATTGACTTGAGGGAAATTTTCCAAGGAAAGCAGGGGTTTATTTTTCCTAGTAAAAGGTACTTTTTACAAAGAAACTTGAGTTCTCCGACCGTCAGTCAACTTGATATGAGTAAGATGAAGGATTTGTGGGACAATCGGGAATATTCAAAAAATTACACCCTACTGACGCGTTTGGCTGTTTTGTCAGAGTTTAATCAGTCAAATGTAGGTGTGCGGGTTTAGTATGGTCGAAAATTCTGAAAAATTTTTGGATCTCTATCCAAACCGCTCAATGCTGATGGCACCTTCGGCATTGGGAAATGTAAGTTGGCCAAATAAAATTACCCTTCCAGCTGATCTAAACTATTATATCACTCATAAAATATGGGAATACATATCTGATCACGATGATGATATTGCAGATTGTCTGTCCTGTATTATGTATATTACTGGCGCTATTTCTTATAATATATCTTTCTTTTCTCTTGCTAAGTCGCGTGATTTCAAGAGTGGAGGGGGTGTTTTATTTAGTGTGAATTTCTCTTATTCTGATCTTTTTGCGTATAGCTCGCCATACTCTAGGCGGGATCTTAAAGTGAAGGGAATGATTAAGGGGTTTATCTCAAGAATTTATAATCGAGTAAATATCCTTAAAGCGTCATTTGTTTCTGGTGTTCCTGTCCTCACAATTACAAACGACAGAATTGTGCAAGATATGTGTGGCGCACCTGTCCTTTTGAGAAATCCAACTTCTATTATATCGCGAAGCGAGCGTCCCTCGCGCTCGGGAAATACCCAAAAAATAGATCAATGTGCAGGAATCTTATCCTCATTTGTCTCTGAGGCTATCGAAAGTAGTGGAGTTGAGGTCGATAATAAGTTTCGTGATTTGATAGAGGATTATATATCTATTGAGGTTTCCAAGGTTTTTGCCGACCTTTCAAAGGTCAAAAGGTTTTTCAAAGGTCGTAAGTTCCATTTGGTTGAAAGAAGTTTGTCTCCATATCTGATTTCTTTATTTGCGGCTGTTTGTCGTCGGAATGGGGGGCAGGTACACTCGACCTATCACGGTGTGTGTCAGACGGCCAATGAGCCGGATATCTCTACTATGATAAATTCCTCTGTGTTTTGGGGGGTTAGTGAAGCTTTTTGCGATGATGCAAATGCCTTGATCAAGCGTCTTCCCCCTGGTGTTGATCGGAAGAAAATCAAGAACTTAGACTTGAAAGGTCTACAGGATCGCTTCTTGCGCGCAAACGTACTGCGCAAAAAAATCAAGCATGTTGCCATTATGGGGCGTCAAGTCGTCATGAGGTATTCGGCCTTTAATACCCTCGAGTTTCCGGCCTATCTGAAGTTGGAGCGGGATGTTGCGATATGGTTGCTCAAAAATGGATATAAAGTGACATATAAGGCGCATCCCGAGAGTGATTGGAGACATTTCGATACTTACCTACCGGAGGGGGTTTTAATCGATTGGGAACCATTCGAGGAAGTTGTTGATCAATATGATGCATTCTTCTACCACTTTGGTGCGAGTTCTACGTTGCCAGCGGCGCTGGGCTCTGGCGCTCATGTCTTCATGCTAAAAGATGGATGGCATGATGTGAAATTGTGGCCGCCACGTCTTCAGGCTTACTTCGAAATCTACTGTAATATGGTGTCTGCGCAGTTAAGTCAGCTGGACTTTATTTCATTGGATTATGCGGAATTAGAAAGGAAGCTGCGAGAGCCTGCAGAGGTCTCAGTATACGACAGGATTTATGACTTTTATTATCGGAGAGAGTTCTCGTGAAGCAGATCGGGGAATTGAGGTGCGATGACCTTGTTTTAAAAGATTTCTCTGAAGATAATCTATCTGCAGAATATGTGTCTTGGTTGAACGATCCGGAGGTAGTTCGCTTTTCGCGGCAGAGATTTGATAAGCATACAGCTGATAGCTGCAATCTGTTTTTTCGCGAAATGCAAAGTCGTGAAGAGTATTTTGTTGCGGTTTTTGTTGAAAAAGACGGGCTCCAACATATCGGAAACATAACGACGGCAACAGACGAGCATAATGGCGTAGTCGATTTAGCTATTTTGATAGGTAATCGTGATTATTGGGGGATGGGATACGGGCGTAAAGCGTGGAAACTTCTGATCAATAAGCTCCTAGAGTCATCTGATATTAGAATGGTGACTGCAGGATGTATGTCGGAGAATAAAGCTATGGTCCGGATCATGATGGCTTCTGGCATGGAGGAATATTATACAAGGAAGAACTACTTTGTATTTAATGGTAAATATTGTGATAGTGTTCACTTTATTTTGAAAAAAAAATAGTATGAATATAATAAATCAAGAATTGAAATCATTTAAGGTTATTGTTAATTCTTTCAAGGAGTATCCAAAAGAAAGCTTCTTAGTTATTTTTTCTACTATATGTTCAGGATTTGCGGAATCAATTGGTCTGATAACTTTTTTGCCACTGTTGCAGATTGGGATTGGCAGAGGAAGTTTAGATGCAGCAGATATGTCAGATGAAGGTGTAAGCTCTGCTGAAAGAATATTTTTCGAAATTTTCCATTTTTTAAATATCGAACCGACCATTTCAGTATTGTTACTGATAGTTTTCAGTACTGTCGTCTTGAAAAGTTTCGGGATGTTCGTGACGAGATCATACATTGGAATTGTATCAGCTCGGGTTGCTACAAATCTAAGAATTGATTTGATCAAAGCGCTGTTGCTTACTTCTTGGTCATATTTTGTGTCGCAATCTACGGGCCGCTTGTCCAACGCAGTCAGTACAGAGGCGCAAAGAGCATCAAATACCTACCTGGCGTCCTGGAATATGCTGGCAGCGTTGCTGCAGGTTGCTATGTTTTTGGTGATCTCGGCTGCTGTTTCGCTGGAAGTACTAGTGCTGGGGTGTGTTGCTGGTGTGATCATCAATCTGTTGTTGCACGCAGTGGTGCGAGCAGCGGGGGCTGCGGGCAAGGAAGAAACTGTTCGTATGAACAGTCTTATCTCCCGTTTAACTGATAACATATCAGGCATTAAGCCGTTGAAAGCAATGGGGATTGAAGGCCGAGTTTTGCCCCTTTTGGAGGGAGATACTGAAGGCTTGCGGGTCGCACAAAAAAAGCAGGCGTTTGCTGCTGCTGCGCAGCAAAATTTACCTCAACCAATAATGGTTGGACTTTTGGTGCTTGGTGGATGGTATGCGATCTCTTTTACATCGGTGCAGTTTGCGCATTTGGCTGTTATTGCTCTGTTTTTCAGCCGTATGGTCTCACGTATAACGGAATTTCAAAAATTCTATCAGATGTTTTCTGTGTCTTTCAGTGCTTACGAATCTATTCTCGATGCAACCAAGTCTGCAAAGAAAGCTACTGGTGAGTGTTTAGGTACTGGATATGTTCCTGATCTGAAGGAATATATCAAGTTGGAGCACGTATCATTCTCTTACGAGCATTCAGTTAATGTTTTAGACGACGTTTCATTTGAAGTTCCGGCCAATGCCTTAACGGCTCTTGTCGGTCCATCTGGTTCAGGTAAAACGACAATAGCAGATTTAATTACGGGCCTCATTACTGCTGACAGTGGTCGTGTTAGCATTGATGGTGTGGATATGCGTTCTGTTGACACTGCGAAATGGAGATTGAAGATTGGATATGTTCCCCAGGAACTTTACCTTTTTCATGATACCATTATGAACAATGTCACGTTGAAAGATCACACGATCACAGAAGAAATGGTGCTGCTCGCACTCGATCGAAGTGGGTGTATGTCATTTATCCAGGGATTGCGCGACGGTTTAAGTACCGTAATAGGTGAACGAGGTGCTCGTTTGTCCGGTGGGCAGCGACAAAGATTGATGATCGCCCGTGCTTTAGTGCGAAATCCTCGCTTGCTCATTTTAGATGAAGCCACAACTGCGTTGGATCCGGATACTGAAAGAGAAATTTGTGAGACGATTAAAGATTTGTCAAAGGATCTTACGATTGTGGCAATTTCTCATCAGAAAACTGTTAAAGATTTTGCAGACAAGGTTGTGGATCTTGCCGGTGTTCAGTCGAGAGATATTGCCGACTAAGCGTACTGGTTGGGATGCGTGTAAGGTGATTAAAGAAAATGAGTAACTTGATTAAATCGAAATCGACACTCGCAATGTTAGGTGGTTCTCCAGCTATTGAACAACAGATTCAAACATTTAACAGTATTTCGAGTGAAGAAAAGGCAGCGGTTATTCAGTTTTTGGATTCTGGTCATCCGCTGTCAGGGTTTTATGGTTCCGCTCAACCGAAGTTTTTCGGTGGCCCAACCGTCGTAGAGTTCGAAGATGCTTGGCGGAAGAAGTTCGGCTTTGAGCACGTGGTTTCAGTGAATTCTGCTACTTCAGGTTTGATTGCTGCAATGGGTGCAATCGGTATCGGCCCTGGAGACGAGGTTATCGTTCCTCCCTACACAATGTCGGCTACAGCCATCGCACCGCTTTTTTATGGTGGAATTCCGATATTTGTAGATATTGAAGATGAGTATTTCTGTCTCGATGTTTCTAAATTGCGAGATGCAATTACACACAAGACCAAAGCTATAATTGCAGTAAATTTGTGGGGACATCCGGCACGTCTAGCTGAATTGAGAAGTTTGGCAGATGAGCATGGAATTTTTCTGGTCGAAGATAACGCGCAAGCACTCCTAGCGGAAGAAGATGAATGTTGGACAGGTAGTGTCGGTCACATTGGTGTGTTTTCACTCAATGTACACAAGCATATTCAAACCGGTGAAGGCGGAATGTGCGTTACCGCCTCAAAAGAGTTGGCTGATCGACTGAAGTTAATTCGTAATCACGGCGAGAATGTCGTTGATTGGTTGGAAGTCGACGACATCAGCAATCTGATCGGTTTTAACTTCCGGCAGTCAGAAATTTCGGCAGCGATTGGTCTAAGTCAAATGACCAAAATTGATTATCTGGTCGACCGATGTCGTAAGGTGGGGCGTACGTTGTCCGATGGTTTACGTGATCTCCCGGGAATCGCAGTGCCGGCTGTCAGAGAAGGATGCTCTCACAGCTACTTCATGTGGTCACTGAAGTTTGACGAGAAAGTTGTGGGTTGTTCTCGTGAAGCCTTTGTTTCAGCTCTTAAGGCTGAGGGTTTTCCTGCTGCGCAAGGCTATGTTGCGCCGCTATACAACCTTCCTCTCTTCCGAAAGCGTATCGCTATTGGAAAGTCTGGGTATCCATTTAATCTGTCGGACACTCAGTATCGTGATGGCATGTGTCCAGTGACAGAGAGAATGCATACAAAGGAAATAATTCAGTATCAGCCTGTGTCATGGGATCCGAGTGAAGAGCAAGTGTTGCAAATGATTGAGGCCGTTCGCAAAGTTCACAGACATTCCAGCCTCCTTGCTCAAGGGAAAAATTAACAATGTGCGGGATCGTTGGTTACTGCTGTCCGGATCGAATTCATCCTCGAGTTTTGGAAGAAATGGTCCGTATGATTCGTCATCGAGGGCCCGATGAAACAGGAATGCTTCGGTCCGGTGCATTCAATGGTGCTATGACGAGGTTGGCTATCAATGGGCTGTCTAACGGGACTCAACCTTTATATAGTCCAGATAAAAATGTCGCAGTTTTTTACAATGGTGAAATCTACAACTATCCGGAATTGAAAACAGATCTAGAGAGGAAAGGGTACGTCTTTTCAACTGGTTCGGATGGCGAGGTCATCGCGTATCTTTATGAGGAATTTGGCACCGATCTTTTCGAAAAACTAGATGGAATGTTTGCTATTGCCCTGTGGGATAATAGGCTTCGAAGGCTCTTTCTTGCTAGGGATATTCCTGGTGAAAAGCCGCTTTATTATGCACATTTATCTAACGGAGGTCTCGTCTATGCCTCTGAAATCCAAGCGTTTCGCGTATTTCAGCCGCTAAATCTTACGATCAATCGGCAAGCAGTTTGGGATTTTCCTACCTTCTTATGGGTGCCTGAACCATCGACGATTTTCGAAGAAATTAAATCTTTGCCTCGTGCCTCGTACCTTGAATACGATCACGGTAAGGTGACTGTCCACTCATACAAGAACAAATTCAATAACTTCCAGGTTGGGGGTGAGGATGATTGGAATGTTCTGGTAGCCAAAACACGTGCCGTTGTTGAAAGGGCCGTGGAAAGCCGGTTGTTATCTGATTTACCCCTAGGCGCTTTCTTGAGCAGTGGTTTGGATAGCTCAATTGTTGCTACACTTGCTCAAAAAAGGCTGGGAAACCTGAGCACATTTTCCATCGGTTTCCTAGATGATGCGGCAGACCCCTATGAAGGGGATGCTGACGAGTCTGCTGCAGCTGCTGAGTATGCGCAAATAATAGGAACGAAACATCATGAGGTGAGAGTTTCGTCGGACGATTTTCTGTCGGCGCTTGGGGTAATGGTTGATCACGCGGGGCAACCTTATGCTGTCTCGTCTGGTTTAGGGGTTCTCGCTATTGCAGAAGTAGCGCATAGGGTAGGGTTGAAAAGTTTGTTATCTGGCGACGGGGCTGACGAGCTTTTTGGTGGGTATTCTTGGTACCAGTTTCTTCATCAAAGATCGAATGCTGCTTTAATGTCACGTGATAGTAATTCTGTATCTGACATCTCAATGCACAGTCGCGGAATGAGTGTCGGAGAAATCCTGTCCGAATTGTCCAAATATGCAGGCGCAAAACAAGCTTGGGCTTGGCATTATTATGCCAGTGAAGATGACAAGAGAAATTTGTTTAATTCCGACGCGTTTTCCGACTGTCAGAGTTCCCTGCGCCACTTTGAAGAGTTCAAACCTTCAAGCGACTGGGATGCTATAGATTTCATTCACCAAGATCGTAACTTTTACTTGCCCTATGAAATGATGGTCAAGTTGGATCGAATGACAATGTCGCATGCGATCGAGGGGAGGGCCCCTTTTGTGGCGCCGGAAGTACAGAGCTTCGTTAGCGGCTTGAGCTACGATCATATGGTTCGAGATGGACGATTGAAACCATTATTACGCGATGCATTCAAGGATCTTCTCCCAAGCAGTGTGGTCAGTCGGCCAAAGCACGGGTTTCGAGTTCCGATAGATAATTGGTTGAATGGAGATTGGCGTGAACTCGTTGCGCACACCTTCTCCTCTTCCTCTGCGTTGTCCAAGGCTGACTTCATTGATAAGGCATCGCTCGAACGAGCTGAACAGATGTTGTCGAGCAAAGAAAAAATATGTGGACACACGGTTTTTTCCTACGTGATTCTCAATATGTGGATGGAACGAGCACTGCCGTGATACAGAAGGAACAAAGATAACAAGGTTGTTTCGCTGTACCATGTTCTGAAATTGTATTTCTGAAATGCATACCAATGTAGGTTAATTATATTTTATGCGGGTGTCTGTCGTAATAAGTAAGTTCTTGCCGGAGTATACAGGCGCAGCATATAGGATATTTAATACCTATCGCCGTGTGAGTTCGGCAAACACCAAGATTGATCTGCGTTATTATTGCAATTCGACTCAGTTTCCCTTCAATAAAAGCTATGAATATGAAGGCATTCCCGTGGAGCGCGTTGCCTTCGGTTTGTCGACATGGCTGCCGGAGAGAATTGGTCGTGCACTAAAGTTTTATTTGGAGGCAATAGGTACCTTTCGAAAACTTCTGTGTAATAAAAAACCTGATGTGATCCATATTGTGGGGTCATCTGGGGGGACCGCGGCTGCCCTCATTTACTCTCGATTGTTTGAGATTCCGCGTCTTGTGGAATTGGTGACCAGGGATGCCTCGCCCGAGCAATTTCTTCCGGGACTGAGGTATAGAAACTTTCTAAATTTAAATTCCCGAACGATTTTGATTGCGATATCCCCTCAGATTGCCGAAAGGTGTGCTGCTCTTGGCTATTCTGCAAACGTGTGGTGTCGCCCGAATCCGGTTGACGAAGATAGATTTGTGTTTGATCGCGCTCGTAAAGACAAGGAACGCAAAGAGCTGACCCCATTTGGTTCAGAGGTCACCGTTATTGGGATGGTGGCCAAGTTCATGCCGCAGAAGAATCAAATATTCCTCATCGATGTTCTTAAGCGTTTGCCTGAAAACTTTACTCTGTTGCTTGCAGGGCCTGTAGTATCGGAGGGGATCTTCGTCGAGAGGGATCAGCAGTACTTTCGGAAAATTGTTGATCGAGTGACAGAGCTCGGGCTTACATCTCGTGTCCATATAATCAGTGAATTTGTTGACGCTGCCCGCATCATGGCGGCGTGCGATATATATGCGATGCCGCAAATGAAAGAGGGACTGGGGACACCGATGTTGGAGGCGATGGCAGTCGGTCTGCCAGTTATTGTAAATGCAGATGAACCTGCACTGAAGTATTGGGCTGATAGGGCTCCTGGGAGTGCGGCTTGTGCTCTGCTTACAGAGGATTGGTCTGAGGCGGTTTTAGCTGTCGACGCAGTATTAGAAAAAGATTTGGGCGTTGTCTCCGAGAAAATATTGAAATGTGCTGGAAGCAAGGCACTTGATGAAAGCTTTCTCGGCGTATTGGAGGCGATTTGTCGAGATCCAGGTGACATACCAAGCTTGATGGAAAGTTTGAGTGCTAAGCATGAGGCCTAGTAAAGGAAAAGTTGCTCTTTTGATATCTAGTTACTTGCCGAACTTGGGGGGGATGGAGGTCGGTTTGCATAACATCGCCTTGGAACTCCTTGAGCAAGGAATGGAGCCAATCGTGATTGCGCCATGGACGCACGTGCGGCAACTCAAGCGGCTTGGCTGGCAATTGCCTTATAAAGTTGAGGCGATGCCACCAAAGATATGGAGCCTACTTGCTTTCTCCTCGACGCTTGGTTTTAAATTGCTGGATTGGTGGTTTGCCCACCTAGACAAAAAACATCAGTTTGAGTTTTGGCACGTTACCATGGCCTATCCCACCGGATGTGGGATCGTGCATTATGCCGAAACTGCAAAACATGATGTTAAGTACTTGATTCGATGTGCTGGGGAAGACATTCAAAAAAATAAGGAAATCGGGTACGGCTTGCGCCTTGATCTCAAGCTCGACAAAATGATTTCTCATTATTTGAAGCGTGCTAAGCGACTTGTTGCAATAACGGATAGTGTCTATCAAGAATATCTAGAGCTTGGTATTGCGGAAGAATGTATACGTCGTGTTCCAAACGGAATCCCCTTGAGGCGATTTAATCAGTTGCGAGCCAGCTCAACGGCGCGTAGCGATTTCGGATTTTCTGACGACGATTTTATTCTTCTTTGTGTTGGGAGAAATCACCCGAAGAAAAACTACGAGGCGTTGATTGGGGCGTTGGCGGAATGTTTGAAACTTGGTACGTTTAAACCGAAGTTGATGTGCGTCGGGAAAGACGTCTCTAAGTTGCAGGGGCTTGTCACCGAATTTGGGGTTTCCCAGCATGTTAAGCTGATTGAAGAGGTCGGCAGCGCAGGGGCGGATCCGAACGGCTTGGAATTTCCCTCAGATAAATTGATCGAAATATACAAAATGTGCGACTTGTTCGTATTTCCCTCTAAAATGGAAACTTTTGGTATCGCAATTGTAGAAGCAATGGCTGGCGGATTGCCTGTTATAGTAGGTGATTCGGAAGGGTGCAGAGATATTGTTGAGGGCGGAAAATGGGGACGGATGGTTCCACCAGACGATGTCAAACAACTGGCTCAGATCATTACTCAAATGTATTGCGATCCTGATCTTTATGCAAAATTTCAAAAGAAGTCCCTTGAAAGATGCAAAGCATTTTCATGGGAGCAAGTGGTGCGTTTGTATCTCGAAATTTATCAAGAAGCCTCAGAGCTGGCTAAGGAAAGCGTGTCGTGATTCGAGTTGCTGTTTTATCTCCTGGATTTGACAGCCCGAATGGGGCGGCTTTTTTATTTCCGCTCATCAAATTCTCGAATACTCTGCGGGATTTTGGAGTTTCACTCTCTATTTTTAACAAAGTCGATGCTTTGCCTTCCGAGCTTGATTTCTTGATGGTTGACGGAAAGTATTACAAGCCAAAATGGGCGACTAAAGAACAAGAAATTCTGGACGAAATCGCTCTGCTATCTAAGCGGACAAGGTTAATATGGTGCGACCAAACAGATAGTTCAGGTACCCTGTTGGGACAGGTACTGCCGTACGTTCACAAGTATGCTAAAGCCCAGTTAATTTCTGATCGGTCAATGTATTTGGAAACGCATTACGGGGCGCGTATTTATTGTGACTATTATCACAGAAAATACGGAGTTTTGGATACCGAACCGTTCTGCTCGCAGCCTGTGGTTGACCCTCAAAATTTATCTAAGTTGGTTGTTTCCTGGAACTCTGGACTGATGCATTATGGCTGGCTTCGACCGTACCTAATGGTACTGTATACCAAGCTCAATACTGCTAAATTCCTACAGTTTTCTAAGAACTTTACCTCTCCATCGCATGTGCGGCAGCTGGATTTTTGTTGTCGTATGGGAATCCCATATTCGCGGGAAACGGTGTGCTTTCAGCGTCAGCGTCTAAAGGCTTTGTTGGCGGATCAATTGCCTACTGACAAACTTTCCCGCCGGGCTTATTTACAGGAAATGAGAAATAGCAAGTTGACGATTTCGCCATTTGGTTATGGCGAGATAACTCTAAAGGACTTCGAGTGTTTTCTTGCGGGAAGTGCTTTGGTGAAGCCAGACATGAGTATGTTTGAAACTTGGCCGAATTTCTATCAGAAGGACGTCACCTACGCTGCCCATAGTTGGGATGTTGACGACGTCCTGGAGGTGATCCAAGGGTTGCTTGATCATCCAAAGCAAGCGCTCTCAATTGCTGAGGCAGGTCAGAATGTATACCGCCAATATACCGTTAGCTCCGAAGCCCCAAGCTTGTTTGCGGAGCAATTATTATCGCTACTAGTTTCGTAAATTGAAAAGAAACGTATCAACTATCAACTGGTCGGAGTTCTCCCAGTCTAAAGGCACCACTTACACTGATACTCATGTGAAGTTCAACGAGGAAAATGGCGGAGAGGGTGGGATTCGAACCCACGGTACTATTGCTAGTACAACGGTTTTCGAGACC
>MDSZ01258067.1_pt1 | contig 16964 bp, 16 predicted proteins | sample 811201 | NCBI WGS metagenome assembly MDSZ01 (sample SAMN05326647, study PRJNA326480) | marine metagenome | isolation source: seawater | place: Indian Ocean: North | collected 2010
CATCCCTAAGCTCAACTCTTTCTCCATTTGATAATGCTTTAATTATTTCAGCTAAAAAAATATCAAAAAATTTATTTAAATCTCTTTTATATAAATTTGGGAAGTTTTTAGATAATTTGTTTATTATTTCTGGCCTTGATACAGACAAGTTTTTATTTATCTTCCTTTTTTTTATTATCTAATTTTTCGGACAAAGATGAAAATGGTAGATTTTTACCACTAAGTGGACTAGAAAATTTAGATACCGCCTCTTTGTTTTGCATTTCTTCAAGTAGCTTTATACTTAAAGAGATTTTTCTTTTTTCAAGATTTATCTCTGCTATGGCTGCATCTATACGATCTCCTGGAATAAATCTATTTGACCTTGCGTCTTCTGCATTAATTGCAATTTGACTTTTTTTAATAAGAATTTCTAAATCGCTTCCCTCGGGAGCTACCAATATACCTTTGGAGCTTGTAGATTTTACCTTAACTGTAATAATATCATTGACTTTTTTGCCATCAAATAAATTAAATGGATCCTCCTTAAGTTGTTTAACTCCAAATTTAATTTTTTGTTCTTTTGGCTTTATCTCTAGAATCTTAACCTCTATTTCATCTCCTTTTTTGAATTTTTTTACTTCTTCATCAGGCTTTGCCAGATAAGATAGATCGTTTGCGTGTAAAAAACCATCTATATCAAATTCACTAATTGTTACATAAATTGAGAAATCCTTTATGTTAGATATTTTCCCTTTTATTACCGATCCAACATGATATTTTTTTTCAAAATTTTCGTAAGGATTTTCTTTAACCAGTTTATGCGATATTGCAATTCTCTTCTTTTCTTTATCAATATCTGTGATCACACATTCTATTTCATCATTTAATTTAAAAAATTTATTTGGAACAACATTTTTTTTGCTCCAACTAATCTCACTTGAATGAAGCAAACAAGTTAACCCAGGCTGCAATTCACAAAATGCACCATAGTCCACAACTTTTATAACTTTTGCTTTATATGTTTTTCCAACCTCATAGTTTAAAATATTTTCAAATGGATCAGGTGTTAATGCTTTGATGGAACAAGATATTTGCATTTTATCATTATCAATTGATATTACTTTAAGATCATGTTTCTCTCCAATTGTAAACACTTCATCAGGATGATTGATTCTTGAATATGATATTTCTTGTAAATGAACCAAAACATCTATTTCATTGTTCACTTCAAAAAAACATCCAAAAGAACTATAGCCTTTTACTACGGCATCTTTAATAATATCGCCAACTTTATATTTTTCTATAATTTTTGCTTTATCTTCTTTTTTAAAAGAACTGATAACCTCTCTTCTTGATACACATGCATTTCCTCTAAATTTATCAAGCTTAATTATTTTAAAGTCTTGCTCCACATTGAAAAGATGATCAAAGGATTTTAATGGTTTTAAATCTATTTGAGAGCCTGGGCAGAACATTAGAGATTTCGTATCTATATGTTCAACAATTACACCACCTTTGCATTTAGATACTATTTTCCCTTTTACATTTTTATTTTCTTCATATGCTTTTTCTAAAATATACCATCCTCTAATTTTTTGAGCTTTGCTTGCAGAAACAATTACGTCGCCATTTTTGTCTTCAATTTTCTCTAGGTAGACTTCAATTTTTTCGTTTTCTTGGATTTTTTTATTCGCATATACAGTTTTAGCCTCACTTATATCAACTATAGCTTCACTTTTCATTCCGTCTATTAAAACGAATATATGTTTCTCTGTAACTTTTGTAATTACTCCAGTTAACAGTTTGCCTTCTTCAATTTTGGTTTTTGAAAATTTTTCTATTAAAAGCTTTTGGAACTCTTGATTTTGACTATTTGAGATATCTTTATATACTTCCATTATTAATTTTGTTTTCCTAATTTAAATACTTTTTATAAAAGCTCGTGTTATTACTTAATTTAATTGCATTAATCAAGATTGAATATAATTTTTAAAGACCTTAAAAATTATTGTATTTCAAGGTGTTTCCCTAAAAACTGCCCAAATTAGCATATTTTTTGATGAAATTTTTTGAATCGATAATAAATTTCTTTTTTTTAATATATATTTGCACCTAAATTTTTAATGGTGGATATAAATTTCGGAAAAGATGTTGCGATGGAGTCTTTATCATTTATTTTCCATTTGCCACCAAAAGTTAGAGCCGCAATCACTGACATCATGAAAATTCTATGATCCTTCTGAAAATTTTTTATGTGGTAATTATTTTTTAAATTCAAATCTGGATTACCAAATATTTTAATATTGTCTTTATTTCTAACAACTTTAATTCCAATCATTTTTAAGAAATTAATTGCTAGGTTAAGTCTAGGGCTCTCTTTTTTATTCATTTCTCCCAAATTTTTGAAATAAGAAATACCCTTAGCCCTTGCAGCAACTAAAAAAATTAGTAAAAATTCATCTATTGCAGAACTATTATAGGCATCAGGACAATTTATAGATTTAAATTTTCTTATACTTTTTACCTGAATATCACCTATCACTTCACCGTTATATTTTTTTTTATTTACAACTTTAATCTTAGCATTCATTTTATTTAAAATATTTAAAATACCAATTCTAGATGGATTTAAATTTATAGATTTGATTAATAACTTTGATTTTTTTGATAATAAAGCCAATACAATAAAAAAAGATGCTGAGCTAATATCACCAGGTACTTTATAATCAAATGATTTAAATTGATGCATCCCCTTTATACTAATTAAGTCATAAATTTTACCTTTTTTAATCTTAATAGGATAATTTAAATATTTTAAAAGTAATTCTGTATGATTTCTTGATTTTTTTGCTTTTAATTTTGTAATTCCTGGTGTGTTAATTGCACTTAAGATAATACATGTTTTAACTTGAGCACTCCCTTTATTTTCAAAATAACTAATTGGTTTAAGAAGATTTGTTCCATTTAATTCTAATGGCATCAAACCTTTTTTTGTTTTAATTTTTACACCAAATAAATTCAGAGGCTTTACTACTCTAGAAAAATCTCTTTTTGATAAACTATGATCTCCAGTTAATTTTATTTTTTTATTAATGCCCGAACATAGTCCCACAATACATCTTGCAAGAGTTCCTGAGTTACCAGAATATATAGTTGTATTTTTTTTTAGTGAAAATCCGTTAATTCCAACTCCAAAAATTTGCAAGCAATTTTTTTTTTTTTTGTAATTAACCCCAATTTTTTTTACAGCCTTTAATGAATTTTCAACATCTTCCGACTCTAGGATATTGTATATACTTGATTTACCAGCTGCTATTGATGCAAGCAAAATACATCTTATACTCAAACTTTTATCACTAGGTATGTTTATTTTTTGTTTGAATGGTTTAATTAATTCTTCAATTTTAACTTGATTTTTCACTGCTTTTAAAATTTAAAGCCTTCTCCAAAGTATGCCTCTATTGCCTTGGTATTTTTTACCAATTCTTGAGGAGTTCCTTTTGCTACAATTTTTCCCTCAGATAAAATCATTGCATTGTCAACACAACTCAGCAAATCCCTGGATGAGTGATCAGATATAGAAATTGAAATCTTTTCAAACATTTGCAAACTAACAATAATTTGTTGTATCATTCTTACACTTTGAGGATCAAGTGCAGCAAATGGTTCATCTAAAATTAAAATTTTCGTATCTTTAACCATTGCCATTGCTAAAGTTAATTTTCTTATCTGACCGCCAGAAAGGTATTTTGATTTTAATTTAATTACATTTTGTAACTCAAATTTTCTTATTAAATTATTAATTTTGTTAAATCTTTCTTCTTTATTTTTTATATGCAATTCTGCAATAGCCATAAGATTATCGTACACATTTAAATCTGACCACGATCCCCCATATTGAGGAACCCATGATATAGCAAATTCTGAGCACCTTTTATGTGTTGGTATATTGGTGACATCTATGCCGTTGATAAAAATTTTTCCAAAACTTGGTTTTACCAAACCAATAATTGAGTGGTATATAGAACTTTTTCCAGCACCATTAGGACCCAAAAGTCCACAAATTTCAGATTTTTGAATATTAAGATTAAGTTGCTCTACAATTTGCCTATTACCATAGCTGATAGTAAGATTTCTAAGTTCTATAATTGGATTTTCATCCTTGAAAGATTTTATTCTAAACTTTTTAATTAATGAGCTCATTGGATATTAATTTTACTGTTTTATTTTTATTGTTCATATCTAATTTTATATCTCCAGTTACCATATCTATAAGTATATTGTCAGTATATAAATTTATCTTGTCTCCTTCGAAGACCACTTCATTATAAATTTTCGACTTTTTTTCAGTAAAAATTAAGTCAAAATTTTCTGAGTTAATTCTATTATTTAGATATTCAATACTTATTTTATTAAAAAAAAATGTATTATGATTAGATTTATTATAAACTGCATTTTTACATTTTATTATTATAGGTCCTGAATTTCTTAAATTAATAATTGAATAAACATTTTCCATTTTGACTATATTTTTGGTTTCATCATTTGCATCAATAGTTGCTTTTTTTGCATTAATGTAAAAAGTATTACCTTCATTATCAGAGGAATTATATTCAATATTTATTAATTGATTTGAAATATTTTTATCAAGATTTATTTCAGGTTTATTCGTCAAATTATTTAAAGCTGGTCCATTCTTGTTTTTAAAAAAAGTAAAATAAAATATTGATAATATTACAACTATAGTTGAAAGTAGAAATATTTGTAAAATTATCTTCAGCTTCATAATCTAATTAAGATATATTAGCATTCAAAATATTGTGCATATGAATTAGTCCAGTTACTTTTTTTTTATTTTTTTTATAAACACAAAGAGCTGTTATTTTCTTATTATTCATAATTGACAATGCTTCTACTGCCAACATATTTTCATTAACCATAATCGGACCTCTCTTCATTGCACTTTTAACTAAAAGATTATTTACACTTTGTATTTTAAAATTAATTCTTTTAAGATCTCCATCGGATATAATTCCAGTTGTATTACCTTTTTTATTTCTAGCAATTAATAATCCTAAATTTTTTTTGTTAAAAATTTGTAGTGCAGATTTAATACTTGAGTTTTCATTTACAAAAGGAATATTTTTTCCTTTATACATTAAGTCTCCAACTGTTTTTAATTTTGCTCCAAGACTACCTGAAGGATGCAAAAGGCGGAAATTTTGTTTCGAAAATTTTCTTTGTTTAATCGTAGATATTGCTAAAGCATCACCAAGAGCCATCTGAATTGTTGTGCTAGATGAGGGAATATAATTGCCCGGTCCCGCCTCAAGAGCTTGAGGAAGCAAAAAACTTAAATCACTTGATCTATGAAGTAAAGAATTTTTTTTCGAAGTTATGCCTACTAGAGTTATATATCTATTTCTTTTTGTATATTGAATAATATTTTTTAACTCTGATGATTCCCCACTATGGCTTATTAATATAACGATATCGCCTGAGCTAATCATTCCAAGATCTCCATGAGAACATGATCCTGCATCCACATAAAATGATGCAACTCCTAGTGAAGCTATTGTGCTTTGTATTTTATGAGAGACGATTCCAGATTTTCCAACTCCTGAAAAAACAACTTTTCCTTTGCATTTTAAAATTAAATCAACAATTTTATCGAAATCTTTATTAATTGCTTTTTTTAATTTTTTTAGAGCATTAATTTCCGTTTGAATAATATCTCTTCCAGTTGCAGCAAAACTATATTTCATAATTATATCAACTAATGTGACCAAATATCTTCAGTAAATGAGGCCAGATCTAAATCAACTCTCGTTTGTAAATATTTAATAGCTTTATTATACAATTCGAATCTATTTTCTCTAATTAATATTTCTTTTAGAGCTGAAGAAATTTTATGTAAATAAATTACATCCTTTGCTGCGTATGTCAGCTGCTTATCTGTTAATTTACCACCAAAGTCTGAACTTTGTTGTTGTTTGCTAATTTCGATATTAAGAAACTCTTTAATCAAAGCTTTTAACCCATGTTGATCAGAGTAGGATCTCGCCAATCTAGACATAGTACGAGTACAATTTACATTTTCAACATTAACGTTTAAATATTTTTTTATAAATGCTAAATCACTACGAGCATAATGAAAGATTTTTTCTATCTTTTTGTTTGATAGAATAGTTTTCAAATTTGGGGCATCATAATTTTCTCTATTTAATTGTATTATGTGTGCATCGTTGTTACCTGTAGAAATCTGCACTAAATATAGTTTATCCCTATTAATATTTAAGCCAGAAAACTCAGAGTCCACAGCTAATGACTTATTGTCATCCAACTTTATTTCAGCTGGAATATCGCCTTGCCATACTTTAATATCCATTTTCATAATTTATATATATATATGAAACCAAAAGAAATACTAATTTTTGGAAGTACAGGCCAAGTTGGCACTAATCTAATTAGGTTATTAACGCGCAGTAACTATAAAGTTACAGCAGTAACACGAAATTTACACACCAAAGGTATAAATATTAAAAAATTAGGAAATGCTGGCTGGTTAGACGTTGTGGAATTAAAAACTTTTGAACATGAAAAATTAAGAAAATTATTTAAAAATAAAGATATTTGCATAAATTTGATCGGAATTTTAAGCGAAAAAAATAAATCTTCATTTAATAATATACATTGTTTATTGCCGAAAAAACTAGCAGAACTATCTTTGGAAAATAATTTAAGCCAATTTATCCATTTGTCAGCATTAGGTATAGAGGAGGCTATTAAAAGCAAATATGCTTCGAGTAAATTAAATGGTGAAGTTCAAATTAAAAAAATTTTTAAAAATTACTTAATTCTCAAACCATCAATAATTTTTTCTCAAGATGATAATTTTAGCACAATGTTGATGGGATTGCTGAAGTATTTACCGGTATTCCCAATTTATTATGAGGGCAAAACTACTTTTTATCCAATTCATGTTACTGACGTCTGTGAAATTATTGAAAAGAGTGTTTTAAAAGAAATAAAAGGTGAAACTATAGAATGTATAGGACCAGAAAAAATTACTTTTAAAGAAATCATACAAAGACTTTTAAGATCACTTCAAATAAAAAGATTAATAATTCCTATACCTTTGCCTATTGCAAAAATTATTGCTACATTTTTTGAAACAGTAATGAAAAAACCTTTATTAACCAAAGATCAATTAGTTTTACTAAATTATAATAATTCTCCATCAGGCAAATATAATACTAATATAAGTATGGGTTTAAATGAAAAATTAAAATTTTTTGATAACGAGTTATCAAATTATTCATACATGTGGAAATCTGGAGGAGAGTTTTCCAAAGAACGGAAAAATTAATTACCTTATAAAATCTAAGCGGATTTGATTTTCTTTTCTATAAATGAAGGAACCTCATCATCTTTATTAACAACATCTTCACGTTTACCTTTTGGTTGGTAAACAATCATCAAGTGTAAAGGACAATATGAAAATTTTTCAATTGTTTTTCTTCCACAAAATGAAGAGTTTTTTTCATCGGGATGTCCCTCCATATATTTACAAGTATTTTCATTTAATTCCTCTAAGGAAATGTTTTTTGCAGCCTCAAAATTTTTATCCAAAACTAGACTTCTAAATTTAGACCTTCTAGAATTATTATTATAATTTTTATTTTGACCTACTTCTTTGGTATTTGAGTAATTATATTTTCCAATTTTCTTTTTAATATTTGATGACAGATTAAGTCTATGAGCCTTACCAATAACTGCATTTCTGCTTACACCTCCAATTAGTTCTGCAATTTGTGATGCAGTTTTTCCTTTTCCCCACTCATTTTTTAAAATTTCAATTTTTTTGTTATCCCAGCTCATAATTACTAAATATAGTGTTTTAATTTAAATTAAATACAATATTATGTACCGTAAAATATTAAAAATACGCAAGTTGTTTTTCAATTTTTTTCACAGATTTTTTATTTGTTAAATTTTAACCTTAGGTTGTATTTTATTTAAGCCAATATAATTTAAATGTGTATAAGATAAAAATATTTTATGACTTCACTAGCAAACAATTACAACCGAAGAAAAATTTCATTTAAATATGGAAAAGGAAGTTTTTTATATTCTACAAAAGGAAAAAGATATTTAGACTTTGTTCAAGGAATAGCGGTAAATTCTTTAGGCCATTCTAACCCGCACCTTATAAAAGCATTAAGTAAACAATCAAAAAAAGTTTGGCATGTATCAAATGCTTTCCAAATTCCAGAGGCAGAGAGGTTAGCCAAAAAGCTTACCCAAAAAACATTTGCAGATAAAGTTATTTTTCAAAATAGTGGGGCCGAAGCAACAGAAACAGCAATTAAAATTGCTAAAAGATACTTTTATTCTATAGGTCAGCCTCAAAAAAATAGAATTTTATGCATAAGAAATTCATTTCATGGAAGAACATTGGCAACAATTTATGCCAGTTCTTCAAAAAAAATGATAGAGGGATTTGGTCCAAAAATAGATGGATTTGATCATTTTAATTTTGGAGACCATAAAAGTCTTAAAAAGGCAATTACCAAAAAAACAGCAGCAATATTGATTGAAAATATAATGGGAGAAGGGGGAGTAAAAGTTATACCAGACTTTTGCTTAAGAGAGTTAAGAAAACTTTGTAATAAGAAAAAAATTTTATTAATTGCAGACTCAGTTCAAGATGGAGTGGGTAGAACAGGGGACTTTTTTGCTTTTGAAAGTTCAAATATTAAACCTGATATTGTTCCAATAGCCAAAGGTATTGGAGGGGGCTTTCCATTAGGTGCAGTTTTAATGAGCAATAAAGTTGCTAAAGCAATGTTACCTGGAAGTCACGGGTCAACATTTGGGGGAAATCCAAATGCATGTGCAGTTGGATTAGAAGTGATGAAACAAATATTTAAAAAGGATTTTCTAAAAAACGTAAAAAGGTTATCTAAATATTTTTTTAATGAACTAAATAAAATTAAAAATGATTATCCAACAGTAATAAAAGAAATTAGAGGCAAGGGTTTATTGATAGGAATTCAATTAAATTTTAATCAGACAAACTTTATTAAATCTTTAGAAAAAAATTATTTATTAACTATTAGAGCCGCAGAGAATGTAATCAGAATTTTACCTCCTTTAAATGTTAAAAAAAGTGAAATTGATTTATCTTTAAAAATTATAAAAAAAATTTGTAAAAAATATAAATAGCTATGAAAAATTTTATAAATTTAAAAGATATACCTGCTAAAGATTTGAGAAAAATCTTAAATGATGCAAAAAAAAGAAAAAGCAAAAGGAGAAAACTAAATATACTTGATGTCGATAAAGATTTGCCTTTAAAAGGGAAATTACTAATCCAAATGTACGAAAAGCAAAGTTCGAGAACTCGTTTGAGTTTTCATATTGCAATAAATCAACTTGGAGCAAACTCAATAACTGTTAAAGCAAATGAATTACATTTAGGAAAGGGCGGAGAGAGTTTAGCTGATACTGCTAGAATTTTATCAACATATGGAGATGGATTTTTGTTAAGGACAGACAGTGATGATAAAATTGACGATTTCAGTAAAAATTTAAGAATCCCAATTATAAATTTGTTAAGTCCAAGCTCTCATCCTTGTCAGGTTCTTTCAGATATTTTTACAGTTGAGGAAATTAAAAAAAAATCAATTTCAAAATTGAATATATGCTGGATTGGAGATTGTAATAATGTTTTAAATTCATTGATTGCTGCATCAGTTAAATTTAAATTTAATTTAAATGTAGGGTGTCCAAAAAATTATAACCCACCTAGATTTGTAATGGAGTGGGTAAAAAATAATAAAAGAAAAATTAATATTTTTCATAACGCACAAAAGGCTGCTAAAAACGCAGATGTGGTATTTTCAGATAAAGTATATTCCTTAAATGATAAAGTTAATAAAAAAAAAAAATTAAATGATTTTAAACATTTTAGAATTAATACAAATTTAATGAAGGTAACTAAGTCAAAAAGTATTTTTTTACATTGTTTGCCAAGAGGAAGTGAAGTTTCAGAAGATGTTTTTTTAGGAAAACAATCAAAAGTTTGGCAACAAGCTTTAAACAGAGTTCATGTTCAAAAAAGTATTTTGCTATATAGTTTTGGAAAACTAAGGTAGCTGTAGAGGATTATCTGAATTTTGATTTAAATAAATAATAACAGAAGCTCTATCTTTTTCTTTTCTAAGACCTGCAAAAGCCATCTTTGTTCCTTTAATATAAGATGCGGGCTTTTTTAAAAAACCGTTCATTTCTTCAAACGACCATGCCTTACCATATTCTGCAAGTGCAGAGGAGTATTTATATTCGACCACTCCACCAACTTGCCTTCCTAAAACATTGTATAAAGCTGGACCAATTTTATTTTCTCCACCTTTATTTATTGAATGACATGCACTACATTTTTTAAAAACTTTTTCTCCATGATTTAAATCTCCTAAAGATAGAAGAGAAGCAATATCAACTTCTTCAACTACCTCAGTGTCAGAGCCAGATGTTTGGATAACTTGACCATTTTCGGGCAGCTCAACTTTGTATCCACTAATTTCGGGTTTATCTACTTTAAAAATTAAATTAGATATTTTACCAATGCCTATAAACAGAAGGGCAATTAGCAATATCGATGCAACTATTTTATTTATTTCAAATGAATCCATGATATTTATTTTTAAGTCGTATAACATGTAAAATAAAAAAAATAATGTATAATTATTTTTTATTTAAGCGGCTGAAAGACGCATAAATACTAAATTTATGACTAAAACTATTATTTTGATCCCTTCTAGATTAGACGCTTCCAGATTACCTAACAAACCACTACTTAAGATTAATAATAATTCGCTCATAAATCATGTTTATAAAAAAGGTATATCAACAAATATTGGCGAAGTTTATGTTGCAACCGGAGATAAGGAGATTTTTAAAGAAGTTATAAATAATAATGGCAAAAGTATCCTTACAAAAAAAAATCACTCCACAGGGACAGACAGAATTTTTGAGGCTTTCGAGCTTTTAGGCAAAAAGGACATAGATTATATTATTAATCTACAAGGAGATGAGCCATTGATTGATGTAAATGATATTATAAATTTAAATAATCTTGCAATTAAAAATAATTCTGAAATAGCAACTTTAGCTAGCAAGCTTAATTACAAAAATGTTAATAATCAAAATGTAGTAAAAGTAATATGTAATGAAAATATTGAAAAAAACAAACTTTCTTATGCAAAAAAATTTCTAAGATCTGTAAATATTGAAAGCTCAAAAAATATATATCATCATATAGGAATATACATTTATAAAGTTTCTGTACTTAAAAAGTTTGTAGGTTTGAAAAAATCCGAAAATGAGATCAGATTTAAATTGGAACAACTTAGGGCTCTTGAAAATAATATCAAAATTGATGTTGCTCTTGCAAATTTTGAACCAATTGGTGTTGATACACAAGAAGATTATATGGAAATAAAAAAACTTATGGAATATAAAATATAGTTTATGAAAATTGCTTATCAAGGAATTCCCGGAAGTTATAGTGAAAGCTGTGCTAAAAAAAACTATCCTGGATGCGAAACTATTTCTTGTAAAACATTTGATGAGTGTTTTGAAAAAGCCAATAGCGACAGTAGTATAAGAGCGATTATTCCTGAGTCAAATAAAACAACAGGAAATATTGGTATTGAATATCTTATATTTAAATTTAGACTAAATATTTATGCAGAGCACTTTTATAAAATAAGTCATAATCTATTAGGCATTAAGGGAAGTAAAATTGAAGATATCAAAAATGTATATTCACACGTACAAGCTTTAAGTCAATCATCAATTTTTATAAAAAAAAATAATTTAATAGAACAAGTTAGAGCTGACACGGCAGGATCTGCAAAATATGTTTCAGAAACCAAAGATAAAACTAAAGCTGCAATTGCATCTAGTTTAAGTGCAGAAATATATAATTTAGAAATTATTCATAAAGAAATACAAGATAATAAAGAAAACTTTACAAGGTTTTTATTAATGGGAAAAAATATTTCACAACCTGAAAATGAAAATAAATCATATGTAACTTCGTTTTTGTTTAAACTTAAAAGCAAACCTTCAGCTCTTTATAGTGCTTTGCAAGGCATGGCGATTAACGGTGTCAATATGATCAAACTACAAAGCTTCCCAGAAAAAAATTCTTTCTCATCTTATTTTTTTCTATGTGAGGTTGAAGGTCATTTAAATCAGCAAAAAATTAAAAACTCTTTAGAGGATTTAAATTATCATTGTGAAGATATGAGTGTTTTAGGGGTTTTCGAAGCAGATAAAATTAGAAAAAAATAAGATATCATATTGAAGATTATAAATTATTACTGATATAATATATTGGGGGCCTCCCAGGTGAAGGTACCATGAACTCCCCTAGATCTTAACGGAAGCAAGGGTATTGAGTATTTATTCAGGTTGGTTGGTCTCCTTTAAATTTATGAATTCAGATAGCAAAGTATTAGCATTAAAATATAGACCAAAGTCATTTGATCAGCTTGTTGGACAAAAAATTATTGCAGAAAGTATTTTTAATTCAATAAGAAATAACAAAGTTCCAAATGCATATATTTTTTTAGGCATCAGAGGATCAGGAAAAACAAGTACAGCCAGAATAGTTGCTAGAGCTCTAAACTGTCAAAACGGTGTTGAAAATCTATGCATAAAAGATTTTTGTGAAAGCTGTAAATCAATTATTGATGGAAATAACATTGATATTTTAGAAATAGATGCAGCTAGTAAAACTAGTGTAGATGATGTTAGAGAGCTAATAGAGTTTTCTAGATATAAACCTACCTCAGCAAAATATAAGATTTTTATTTGTGATGAAGTTCATATGTTTTCAAAATCAGCATTTGCAGCTTTATTAAAAACTTTAGAGGAACCACCTTCTTATTTAAAATTTATATTTGCTAGTACGGACGTAAAGAAAATACCTGTAACTATAATTTCCAGATGTCAAAGATATGACTTATCAAGAGTTAATTCTGAAGAAATGTTTAACTATTTATTAAAAATTAAAGATTTAGAAAAAGCAAAAATTACAGATGATGCAATTAAGTTAATTGTTAAATTATCTGAGGGTTCAGTTAGAGACTCACTATCTTTACTTGATAGAGCAATGTTGGTAGATAATAATGGTGAAGAACTCGATCTTAAAACAGCGCAGAAGATATTTGGATACTTTGAGAAGAGTATAATTATAGATTTAATAGCACAAATTATTGATGGCAATGAAGACAATGTTTTAAAATCATATAGAGACATTTATATTTCTGGAGTTGAGCCAAAAGTTTTCTTAAATGAATTTCTAGAGGTGCTGTATTATCTAAAAAATATAGATTTTATTAATTTAGATGGAAAAAATTTTGATTTAAATGATAAAGAATTCAAAAAAATTCAATCCTTGTCTAAATTGATAATAAAAAAAGACTTACTTTTATTATGGCAGTTTACTTTAAACAATCTTGAAAAAATTGATATCGTAAAAAATCAGCATCAATTTATTGAGATGTTTTTAATAAGATCTTTATATTTAAAAAAAATTTTTATAGAAAATAAAAGCACTGCGCCCAATAAATTAAAAGAAAATATAAATATTAGTAAAAATATGACTATAAAGAAATCTGTGGACCAACTTAAAAATATAGGGCAAGAGGAGCAAGTTATTGCTTCACCAGATGCAAAAAGTGAAAATGGATCAATAGAAATTAAAAGTTTTGATGAATTAATTCAAATTTGTGAAAGAAAAAAAGAACAAACAATTAAATATGAGCTTGAAAATAATTTAAGATTAGTAAATTTTAAAGATCAAGAAATTGAAATTTCATTTAATTCAACATTAAACAAAACATTTGTGAAAGAGTTGAGCGCCAAGTTACTTGAATGGACTAAAAAAAGATGGATTATTTCTTTCTCAAAAAAAAATGGACTATCGACTTTAAAAGAACAAAAAAAAATTTTTCAAGCTGGTTTATTAAAAAAAGAATCTAAATCTGTAATTTCACAAGATATTAAAAAAATATTTCCTGATGCTGAGCTTCTGAATGTAGAAGAGGATAGTAATAAATGACAGATTTTTCAAAAATTCTCGAGAAGGCAAAAGAATTAGAAAAAAAAATGAAAGAAAGTCAGGAAGCTATTAAGAAAATAGAAGTTGTTGGCAATTCTGGTGGAGATCTGGTTAAAATTAAATTGAATGGCGAAGGAGAAATGATTTCGGTTGAAATTTCAGAAAGACTACTTAAAGAGGAAAAGAATATAATAGAGGATTTAATCAAAGCTGCACATAATAACGCCAAATCTTCGTTAAAATCAAAAACAACTGAAGAAATTTCAAAATCTGCTGGGAACATTGGAATACCAGGTTTCAAGTGGCCTTTATAAAAAATGCAAAAGATTGATGAAATTGAAGTTTTAATTAAGTTAATATCCAAGCTTCCAGGTTTAGGTAGCAGATCCTCGAAGCGGATAATTCTTAAATTAATAAATAATCGTGAGGAATTAATGAAGCCATTAGTTAATGCGATTACTGAATTATATAAGAATGTTACAAGATGTAAAATATGTGGAACGCTAAAGTCCTCAGACAGAGTTTGTGATTTTAAAAAATGTTCGGTAATAAATAAAAGATATAATACGATATGTGTTGTTGAAAATATTGCGGATCAATGGTCAATTGAAACCTCAGGAGTCTTTTCTGGTTATTTTCATATTTTAGGTGGAACTGTTTCAGCTGGTCAAAGAAAAGATGAATTGCTTATAAATTCATTAGCAGAAAGAATTAAAGCTAACAGTATAGAAGAAGTAATACTTGCCACTAGCGCCACTATAGAAGGTCAAACAACCTCTTTTTATATTCAAGACGCTTTAAAAGATTACAATGTGAAAATTACCAAGTTAGCCCAAGGACTACCCGTTGGAGGAGAAATTGAAAATCTAGATGACGGTACATTAATTTTCGCTTTTAAAAATAGAAAAAATCTAATTAAGGATTAATTTTTTTTAATTAATCTATTTAAATGTAGCAAAGGCTCTGTATATCCAGATGGCTGATCTTTTCCTTGAAAAACTAATTCACAAGCAGTTTTAAATGCTATCGACTTATCATAATTCGGTGACATCTTTTGATAGTTTTTGTCATTTATGTTTTGTATATCAACTACTTTTGCCATTTTTTTCATTATTTCTAGAACCTGCTTTCTGCTGCAAATTCCGTGATAAAGCCAATTAGCTATCTGCTGAGAAGAAATTCTTAGTGTAGCTCTGTCTTCCATTAATGCTATATTATTGATATCTGGAACTTTTGAGCATCCAACTCCCTGATTGATCCATCTGACTACATATCCTAAAATTGTTTGAGCAGAGTTGGAAATTTCTTTATTTATTTCATCTAAAGACCAATTCGGTTTTTTTACCGTCGGAATTGCCAATAAGTCTTCTAGTTTTGCTTTTTTTCTTTTTTTTAAAACCGCATGTTTTTCAAAAATATTTATTTCATGGTAGTGTAGTGCATGAAGAGCGGCAGCTGTAGGTGAAGGAACCCATGCGCAGTTTGCACCAGCCTCTAGGTGCACAATCTTTTGCTTCACCATCTCTTCCATTTTATCTGGCATAGCCCACATTCCTTTTCCTATTTGTGCAACTCCTGAAAATCCACATTTTAATCCAACATCCACATTATTATTTTCATATGCATTTATCCAAGTTGATGCTTTCATGTCTCCTTTTTTAATAGTTGGTCCTGCTTCCATTGATGTATGTATTTCATCTCCAGTTCGATCTAAAAAACCCGTGTTAATAAAAAAAACTCTGTTTTCCAATTTTCTTATGCACTCTTTTAAATTAACTGTAGTTCTTCTTTCTTCATCCATAATTCCACATTTAATCGTGTATTTTTTTAAACCTAAAACATCCTCGACTTTTGTGAATAATAAATTCGTAAATGATGTTTCGTCAGGACCATGCTGCTTTGGTTTAACTATATATATAGATCCAGTTCTTGAGTTATTTTTATTTTTTAAATCATGTATTGCACATAAAGAAGTAATAAACGCATCTAAAATTCCCTCAGGTATTTCAGACCCATCCTGTAACAAAACAGCTGAATTGGTCATAAGATGACCCACATTTCGATTTAAAAGAAGAGCTCTTCCATGGAGATTTTCTTTTTTTCCAAATTTAGATATATAATTTCGATTAGGATTTAATTTTCTTATTAACTTTTTACCATCCTTTTCAAACTTTGATGTAAGATCTTTTTTCATAAGACCAAGCCAATTTCGATATCCAAGGATTTTATCCTCAGCATCTACTGCTGCCACTGAATCCTCGTGATCACAAATTGTTGAAATAGCAGATTCCAAAATAATATCTGAAATACCAGCAGGATCGCCTTTAGCGCTAAATGCACTTGGATTAATAATTATTTCTATATGAAGATTGTTATTTTTGAGAATAATCGCTGATATTATCTCTTTATTTAATCTATATCCTATATATTTTTCATCATCTTCTAATTCAGCTTCACCATTTTCTAAATATAATTTTAATTTATGATTTTTTACTGATATCTTGCTAACCTTACTCCATGATGAGTTTTTTAATTTAAAATTATTATCTAAAAATTTTTTCGTATATTTAATAACTTGTAAGCCTCTTTCTGGGTCATATCTTTCACTGATAGATTCTTCTGAAGACACTACATCTGTTCCATATAAACTATCATATAAGCTCATCCATCTAGCATTAGCCGCATTTAGAGCATATCTTGCATTCATAATTGGAACAACAAGTTGAGGTCCAGCAATATTTGATATTTCTTTATCTACATTTTGAGTTTTAATTTTAAAATCAGGGCCTTCTTTTTTTATATATCCGATTCTTTCAAGATAAGATTTATAATCCTTAAGATTAAA
>MDSZ01183345.1_pt1 | contig 16961 bp, 16 predicted proteins | sample 811201 | NCBI WGS metagenome assembly MDSZ01 (sample SAMN05326647, study PRJNA326480) | marine metagenome | isolation source: seawater | place: Indian Ocean: North | collected 2010
ACAGTACGTTGATATGTATATTGGCAGCAAAAGTGAAACAAAAAGAATCTATGAAGAATCCAATGAAAGATGGGAATATGCCGTATGCATGGCGCCTAAAGAAGAGTTTACACAGGTGTCATTTGTAAACGGTATCTTTACATCAAAAGGTGGAAAGCATGTAGATTATCTTTTGAATCAGATACTTCGAAAGCTGGCATCGTACATCAGTTCTAAGAAAAAGATTGATGTTAAACCAAGTACTATCAAGGAACAGATTATGCTGTTTGTACGGTGTGACATTGAAAATCCTACATTTGATAGTCAGACCAAGGACTATATGACAACACCGTACTCTAAGTTTGGATCATCATGTGATGTCAGTGACAAGTTCATTGAAAAAGTTGCAAAGATGGGTGTCATGGAAGCAGCATGTGCGCTAACAGAAGTAAAAGAAAACAAAGCTGCTAAGAAGACCGATGGATCTAAAACTAAGAATGTAAGGGGTATTCCTAAACTAGTCGATGCCAACAGTGCTGGCACTGCAGATAGCCAAAGATGTACTCTACTCCTTGTGGAGGGAGATTCAGCTAAAGCAGGTGTGGTATCAGGATTGTCTAAAGAAGATCGCGATATCTATGGCGTATACCCACTTAGGGGTAAGCTAATGAATATTCGTGGTGCATCGCTTAAGAGTGTTACTTCTAACAAAGAAATCAATGAAATCAAACAGATTCTTGGCTTGGAAAGTGGGAAGAAGTATACAGAAGATACTGCTAAAACAAAGCTTCGTTACGGACGTGTTCTCTTCTTGACCGATCAGGATCTTGATGGAACTCATATTAAAGGATTGTGCATTAATATGTTCGATTCAGAGTGGGGCTCCTTGATGAAGATTCCAAACTTTATGGGCTTTATGAACACTCCTATCTTGAAAGCCAAGAAAGGTTCTCAGGAAGTAATGTTCTACAACGAAGGCGAATATGAAGCTTGGAAGGAAGGAAATGACACCAAGGGATGGAAAATCAAATATTACAAGGGTCTTGGTACATCAACTGCAAAAGAGTTTCAAGAATACTTTGAAAATCAGAAGGTTGTTATGTTTACTTGCTCTGGAAGCGAATGCCGAGATGCTATTGATATGGTGTTCAATAAAAAACGGGCTAGTGATAGAAAAACTTGGCTTGAAGATTATGATCGTGATGACTTTATGGATACTTCTCTTCAGTCAGTGCCATATAAAGATTTCATAAGCAAAGAAATGATTCACTTCTCCAAATATGATTGTGATCGTTCAATTCCTAACCTAATGGATGGACAAAAGACAAGTCTTCGCAAGATTCTGTTCGCATGCTTTAAAAGAAACCTTACTTCAGAAATTAAAGTTGCTCAGCTTGCTGGATATGTCTCAGAGCACAGCTCTTACCATCATGGTGAATCCAGTTTGAATGGAGCAATCGTTGGTATGGCGCAAACATATGTTGGATCAAATAACATTAATCTTCTCGAGCCTAATGGACAGTTTGGCACTAGACTTCAAGGTGGTAGTGATGCAGCTAGTGAGAGGTACATCTTCACAGAGCTTAATCCACTTACTAGAATGATCTTTCGGAAGTCTGATGATCAGGTCCTACGGTATCTGGATGATGATGGTACTCCTGTTGAACCAGACTGGTATGCCCCAATCATTCCAATGATCTTGATTAATGGCTCGAAGGGTATCGGTACTGGCTTTAGTACTGACATTCCGCCATTCAATCCTACGCAAATAATTCAATATCTTAAGGCTAAGATTGAAGGAAAAGATGCAACAGGTATTGAAATCGATCCCTACTATGAAGGTTTCAAGGGTACGATTACAAAAATCGCGGAACAAAAATATCTTATCAAGGGTCGATGCACTATCACAGATTCTAAGACTGTAAAAATAACTGAGCTCCCTATTGGAACTTGGACAGATGATTACAAAGAGTTCTTGGAAAAGCTGATCGATGGAGATGGAAAGAAAAAGAAATCTAGTCTTATCAAGGAATATGTTGATATGTGTACTGATAAGCTTGTGGATATTACAGTGACATTTAATCGTGCATCGGACATTCAAGAGCTCATTAGCAAATCTGATGAAAACGATTGCAATGGTCTTGAAAAGTTCCTTCGTCTGTACACTACGCAAACTACTACGAACATGCATATGTTTGATGAAAAAGAGAAGTTGCGTAAGTTCGAGACACCACAAGATATAATCGACTACTTCTACAATGTGCGTAAGGAGGTGTATGTTGCCAGAAAAATCGCACAGATCAAAGATCTGGAACGTGAAGCATCCAAGCTTAGCAATAAAGCAAAATACATCATGGAAAACATTAGTGGTGTTGTTGATCTTAGAAGAAAAAAGAAGGATGTTGTTACTGCACTCTTGATTGAGCGTGGATATGACATGCTTGATGATAGCTATGATTATCTTACTAAGATGCCTATGGATTCAGTTATAGAAGAAAATGTTGATAAATTGCTGAAGCAAAAGGGTGATAAAGATCTGGAGCTTGAACTACTAAAAGCTACGTCTGAGGCTGAAATCTGGAGTGGAGAAATTGCTGAATTGGAGGACGTATATAGCAAGTATGTTGCAGTACGCGAAAAAGAAATGCAAGATTCATCAAAGCCTAAGAAACTTGGCAAGAAAAAGCTTCGACTCTCAAAAAAGAAATAATTAATTAACAAAAACACAGGTTATTCAAATCTAATTTTTATTAATGATCTTCGCAATTTTTACATGTAAAAAAATATAAATTACCTGTAAAATGATTAAGATTCAATAGTGTCAAAAGTTTCTGCGGTTTTGGAACCCATTAAAAAGGCGCCTAATCCTGCCAACACTAATCCAGCAATTTGTTTATTATTTAATCTCTCATTGAAAAAGATTCTGGAGCCAATAAGTACCGGTATAATAGCAAGAGCATACATCATTTGTTGACCAACTGAGCCTCCTTGATTAATAACAAGAGCATGCATAGGAGTAATCATAATTGATACGACTAATGTAAGCGCTATTATCTTCCAACTAATATTTTTTTCAAGCATAATAGCAGTATTTTTTTCTTTAATTCTCCAGATAGCATACATAATCGCAGCTAATATTCCTGATGCAATTGCCAAAATCATGCCATATCCAAACTGTGCAGATTCACTTTTCTTAATTTTATCATCTACAAAACTTAGCATAAATGAAAATGTTCCATAAAAAAGTGCTCCAATTAAAGACAAAGGTACCCATGTAAGTGACTTATTCATTACGTATATATATATACGTATTACAAAAAATTGAAATCATTGTGTTACCATTACATATCTCCAAAGTGAAAAATGAGCGTGAAAAACGTAATCCCAGCTTCTGAAACAAAAGAATCAATTAATGAAATAATGCCCAATGACTTTGCAGGTAACAAACAAATGATAGATAACACTGACCTAGGTATATGTTGTTCTATCTGCGGATATCTTTCAATAGCAATGGTAGGTATTGGCTGGATTATAGCCTCAAGTATAGCATTAGCTAATTCCTCGATTGCCGAGTTCCAAGATGATTGTTCTGAATCGAATATATGGATCAGTCTACTAGTTATGATAATTAGTGTAGGACTTGGAATGCTAGATTCTTGGTGTGGCAAACGAGATGAAAATAATAAACGGCAACCGAATGTAATAATTATGGCAGTTGGTCTAGGTAGTCAAATATTCAGTAGTATTGAGGTATTTGATGGTTGTGCGATGGAAAAACTAAACAATACTTTGGTTTACCAATTGCAGTTCTGGATGGTTATTATAGTCTATGCTTTGTATGGTATCCTGATCCTTTCCGTATTTGTATTGTGTTGTATATGTTGCAAGGAAGAAGCAGCATATAAAAAACCAAATGATGCAATTGAAGATAAGGAAAATGTATTCGCAAGTCTAGATGCAACTCTTAAAAAAGCAAGAGAAGGCAACACCGTAAACGGAGAAAATAATGTATAGCTTTAAAACAACTCAATAAATTAAAACCATTTTTTTAAAACAAGTTGTTTGTCATTTACTGTTGACATTACTGGTCTAGCAATAGGATCATACATAGTACTTGCATCATGTACATACTTCATGTAACCTTCAGCTTCTCCGTATACTTGCCCAATAGCATAATCTAGAACAAGCTTGTTAAGTGCAGCAATCTGACCAGGAATATTATGAGGATCATTTCTAGAATATTGTAAAAATGTACTTCTCATAATAATTTTAAGCTCATCAGGGTTTTGTTCACCAATAAGATATTGTCCATTAGATCTGTTGTAAACACCAGCTCTTAGACCATTTTGAATTGCCTGAATATTTTTTGCTGAAAAGAAAGCAGTAGATAGTGGCGTATCATACCAATTGCCGGTCATTGCTTGTCTAAAGTCTGTGTTCTCTCCACCAGCATAAATCTTATCTTTCATTGCAAATAGAACATTGGTATCAGGACTAATAAGATTAACTCTTCCATTGTTTTGTTTATGACAGCTCATTATATACTAGCTCGATAGAAAAATTATCGCCATATGTAATATAAGATGGCAACATTCCAAAGTATCACAATGACAGTGGCAATTGTACTTCTTGTACTATGCCTGATATTTATTGGTGTTTCTCTATACAACAGCAAGTACAACACACAATTCCCGCCTGTAGTTGCTGATTGCCCTGATTATTGGCTTGATATGTCAGAAGGCGATGGTTCAAGATGCGTTAACAGAATGGATTTAGGCAGTTCATCCTGCTCTAAGGAAATGGATTTTTCAGGATCATTCTGGACAGGTGATGATGGATTATGTAGAAAGAGTCAATGGGCTCGTAAGTGTGATCTAACATGGGATGGAGTTACAAACAACTCTAGTGCATGTGATGACTCTTCCTCAAGTTAAAATAGCTTAATCAATTATTAATAAATTGTATTAATAATGGACAATAACAAAGATGAAAGTGTAGAAATAGGTATAGATTCAATGCCGTTAGATGTATTAGGAATTATTTTTGATTATTTACCTACAACCACCAAGGTATGGCTTAATAAACACTATTATTTTCAATATAGGAACTTAATCAAATCTATGATTCCAAATAACCGTTTTAATAATTATGTAATAGCTATGATTAGAAATGATTATGCTTTTGTATTTGAACATATCATACAGGAAAACAAACAGAAATGGTTTGAAGATTGGATAAATAATAAACGATATAAACACGGAAATAAAGTATATAATTGTTTTTTATATTATATCTACGAATATTCTATTGAACAAAACTCCAATCAATGTAGAGAGAATATTGAACACCATGCGACAGAGCTTATAGGACCAAAATGGCATAAAAAAAACAGGTCAAGTTCATTTAGAAGACGATGGAGCAATTAAACTTCATAGAAATACTTAATAGAAATGAATGCAAAGAAAAAATGAAAACTGCATTGAAGCAGTTCCAGGATAATAAAACAGATAAACTTCAAAAAAGAGGTATATATATTTATGGTGCTCCTGGATCAGGAAAAACAATGTTTGCAGAACAAATATTACGCGAAGAAGGATATGATGTAGTAAAGTATGATGCTGGTGATATCAGAAATAAAGGTGTCATAGAAAATATTACAATGCATACCATGTCTGATAAAAGTGTTATTAGCTTGTTTCATAAACAAGTCAGACCCATTGCAATTTTAATGGATGAAATTGATGGAATGAACAATGGCGACAAAGGAGGTATTAATGCACTTATAAAATTGATACGACCTAAGAAAACCAAAAAACAGAAATTAGAAGATGTAACATGTAATCCTATAATTTGTGTAAGTAATTATCATGTTGATAAGAAAATCAAAGAATTAATGAAAGTATGTACTACAGTTGAATTAAAGACACCTAAAAATGAACATATAAGACAGCTAGTTTCTAAACTCATGCCTGAGATTCAATCGCAAACAGTTGACTGCATTATAAAATATTTATGCGGTGATTTAAGAAAGTTGAACGCAGTATATCAAATATATTCATCAAATGAAACAATTTTAACAAAAAATGTACTGGATGATATTTTTAGACCAAAAACATTAAATGAAGATACAAAAGATATAACAAAGCGTTTGCTAAATAATAAATTACCCTTAGATCATCATGGTATTACATTAAATGAAACTGATAGGACAATAGTAGGTTTACTTTGGCACGAGAATATAGTTGATCCCTTATCTAAAGTATCAAATGAAACAGCTTTTCCTATTTATAGAAAGGCACTGCAATCAATTTGTTTTTCAGATTATATTGACAGAATAACATTTCAAAAGCAGATATGGCAGTTTAATGAAATGAGCTCTCTTATTAAAACCTTTAAAACAAACAAGCTTTATCATGAATCACTAGATAAAGTACCAAAGTATTCTAATAGTGAGGTAAGGTTTACTAAGGTTTTAACCAAATATAGCACGGAATATAATAACGCAGTATTCATACAAAATCTATGTCAACAACTTGGTATGGATAAAAAAGATACATTCTCTTTTTTCTTACAATTAAGAAACCTTCATAATGAAGAAGAGATTTATGAAATGTTTGAATCATACGATATTTGTAAGCTAGATATAAATAGGGTATATAGGTATCTGGATAAATATACCAAACGTACTTCGCCAGATGCCGATTATGAAAGTGATTAACATTATTATCTAACTATTTTGTAATAATGTCTATTCCAAAGAAATATAATACATATATTCTTCTTGGTGCAGTACTAATTGTTGGTTTAGCAGTTGGAATGTTATTCGGCAATCAGGTAGTAGAAGCTGCAAGTACACATGGTGCAATTGATAAAAAGATTTTAATTATTTATACGGGAGGAACTATTGGTATGGTTAATACTCCTGATGGATTAAAAAACGAACCTGGCAAGGGAACACAGCAATTAGATAAATATTTAAGCCTTTATCCGAAGCATAGGGATAAAATTGGAAAATACGAGGTTATTTCTTACAATCCTTTATTGGATAGTTCTAACATGGATCCTGGAGATTGGAACAAGATAGTTAAGACAATTAGAGATAATTATTCTAATTATGATTCATTTTTGATAATGCATGGAACTGATACAATGGCATATACTGCGAGTGCTTTATCTTTTGCCTTGAAAGGACTAGGTAAGCCTGTTGTAATAACAGGTGCACAAGAACCTCTAGCAAAGTTAAGGAATGATGGAATCAACAATTTAATTTGCTCTCTAATTTACTGCTCTAGAAACGATGCAATGCATGAAGTTGTTCTAATTTTTGATAATAAGGTTTTAAGAGGTAATAGATCAAAAAAGTTGTCGCCAAATAAAGTTAATGCTTTTGGCTCCCCTAACCTTGCGCCTCTAGGAAAGTTTGGAATTGAGTTTGAATATAATATTTATGTGAATCAAGATACCAAAACTCCAACAACTAAATATCAGAAATTATGGCAGTACCAAACAAGTGCATTTGAGCCAACGCTCTATCATAAAGGTTTGAACGTTATTGTAGTAACATTAACACCTGGCATCGATTTTGATCACTATACCGAAATGATCCAAAGCGGCACTCATATTGACTCATTTGTTTTACAAACATTTGGAATTGGTAATGGTCCAGATGGTAATAAATCGTTTCAACATTTCTTACAAGCATGTAATGCTGCTAACATTCCGGTCTATAATATTTCTCAATGTAGTCAAGGACGTGTTGAACAAGGAGATTATGCTACAGGTAGCTACTTAAACAAAATGCAGGTAGTATCTGGTTCAGATATGACCTTAGAAGCTGCATTTACCAAAGCTTGCTTTTTAGCCTCGATTTATCCTAATTCTCCAGATCAACAAAGAACTATGTTTGCAAGAGACATGGTTGGAGAAATGACAGCAGACGGAATGAATGTACATGATTTTGAACTATTTGTTTCACTCTCAAATTAAGTTTTCTAGTTTTGACAATATTATAATTAATGATATGTTCATTATAATATTTTTACCATTCGTCTTCAGAAGATGAGTCTCGCTGTGTTTCACTATTCATTCGAACTGTATGCGATTCTTTGCGAATCTCTTCATATGCAGCTCTATCAAACTTTCCTCCATCAGGAAACATTCGTCGCTGATTCATGTGCCATCGATTAACACGATCTTGTGGAATCTTTACCTTCATGTGTCGCATATACTCTTCAGGACTATCATAGAAAAGGATATTTGGATCTGGATTTACAGGATCCTTCTTTTCACGAAGGAAGCCATTTTTATCATAAAAGGCTGTTGCATCGATCATCTTATATAGACGCAATTCTTCAAAGGAGCCTTGCATAATTGAATAACGCTGTCCAGTTTGCGCATTTATGCATACACCACCCAACTTAGTAGGGTGATACCTGCGTCTCTTTATCTTTGGACGACGCTCTCCGTTTTCATCGTTCTGATAGAAGTCATTGTCGTTGTCGTTGTTTTCACTAATCTTCTGACTGGGCATTCTGTGTCTGCTTATTTGATGTAATATGATACTAGGTACAACTTTAAGTCTATTTTTATTATTGATTAATCTGACTCATATAAGATTGAAATACATTTTCATTACTTGATGTTTGCATCACAGTACGTAACTTTAAAACTTCATTACCTAGTAAAATTATTTCCTCATCTTTTATGCGTAGTAGATGTTGCAATTTTTGAATAGTATCTTGCTGATTTTTTAACATTTGAACAATATCTTCAGATTTCATAACCTTAGGTTGACCACCCGGCTGCTGTATTATTATATTTCCTTGAGCAGCCATATTCCTAGCCATTGCTTCTGCTTCTTTACGTCTATCCTCTTCAATCTTAATCATATTCTCCAAAACATCGGGCTTCATACAAGGTCTACCTGCCTCATAATCTTTAAGTTTCGATTCAATATCATGCATATAGAATTGCTTCATATATGGTTCTTTTACAAATGTATCAACTGTTTTATCAGAAACCTTTACAAAATTGGGGTTAGGAGATTCTAATAGTTTTCGCTTATCAAATGTGTTATGTTCATGTGAGAATACCAAAATAGTTTTAACTGGATCAAGTTGAACAAACGGTACTGTATAATTTTTTAAAAATGATTTTTCTTCTGCTAATGCTGCGTCATCATCATAAGCTGTATCATTTAACAGTTCTTTACGAAATGCAAATGTTCCCGCAGTTGAATGTTTTTCACCATATGGTCCAAACTGAATTACTTTATCAATATGTTTAAAATAAATGTAAATCTCACTACTTCCTGCACACAATGCATCTGGATTATTCATTAATCTCTCCACAGAATGGCTAATTCTTTCAGGCGGATAATAATCATCATCATCCATATACACGATAATGTCTCCTGTAACTTTTGTATGCACAAAATTACGTTTTTTTCCTAATGGAAGCTTTTCCTCAAGAGAAAAGTATTTAACATTTGGATGTTCTGCAACTAAATCTCCAATTTTATCTGTTCCATCATCAACAATAATCCATTCAATTTTATCTTTTGGATATGTTTGATTATCAAAGCATTTAATCATATGTTTTATAAATGGACGTCTGTTAAATGTAGGTGTACATACACTGACAGTTGGTAGTTTCTCATTGATTTCTAAATCCATATGTATTCATGAAATAGAGATTTTTAGATCATTTTGAACTGATAATCTCTAAAAGAAAATGTGTTTAACTAAAAGGATGATCCATGCAACAAGCATCATGGAAGATGTAGTTTGATCTAGGTATTGAATACCAGATCCAACAATCATAGCTCCAAACAATAGAGAGATCCATCCCATATTACAAGCGCAAATCTGTCTTACAATATTATGATCGATCATTAATGGTACTGCTAACATGTTCCACATCAATGAAATATATTGTAAGAAACCGTTTGCAAAAGCCATAAGACCGGTATAAGCTAAGAAAAATCCAATTAGCGAATATGCCCAGGCATCTCTTACACAAACAAAACTTTTCCAGATTGTTGTGATAAAGCCTAATATGACTACTATAAAAGAAAACAAGAATACTACATAAGCCAATACATATAATAATCCTTGTGGGACCTTTTGAAATAGCTTATTTTCACCACCTGTAAAAAGTCCCTGAGCAAATTGTCTGTACATCATAAAAGATTCAGCTTCGGTCATTGCAAACCAATTTTTAAAGCCTTGCCATGAAAACTCTTCATCACTGTTATCATACATTGAATAAGGCCATCCTGACATTTTTCCATCATAACCTAGAGACTTCAAGACCTCAATTGAAGGCATTTTTAACTTCTCTCCCCCTGGTGGTGGACAATAATAACTACTACCTCCTCCTTTTTGTCTTGCTTTTCTTCCTCCCTTCAATGCACGATTAACAGCATGTGGAAAATATACATTCTTGCTAAAAGGAAATATGAGATCTAAAGAGTCATAGTATGTGAAAAATATAAAGTTTGACCCAATGATTATGAAAACCATTATGTGAAAAAAGTTTTTAACAATTGAGCTTCCAAAACCTAGCCAATCAGACTGCTTTTCATCAGAAGTGGAATCTCCATTTATTTCATTACTTTTGTCATCTATAGCGCTAACTGAATCATCTGCCATTTATATATATGGGACAAAATTATATACATACATATAAATGAACCTATTTTTTTGGTCAATAATTGCATTAATGATATTTATTGCATATGAAATGTTACCTAAAATTATTGCACAACGTCTGGTAAATCCTAATCTTAATTTTTACTACGGTCCAGCACAATTAGTTAGAGAAGGAATGGCTACTTTACGAAAAGTTACAATGAAAAACTATCCTTTTGAAAATGCTACACATATGCCTACTAATTTTGCTATAAATAACACTATAACTAGCTACAATGATTCTATTGATTTTAATCAAAAAATTGCCAGTAATATTAAAAACTTCCCTTTTCCCACATTTGATGCATATAACACTTGCAATTTATCTAGCAAACTGTAAACCAGCCATACCATTTTGAAATCTAAGAACATTAAATCTCTCCTCTAGCACTATTAAATTATAGGTATAATCGTATATTCCTTGAGACGGCATTTGTGTACCAACTATTACTCCTTCTGGACTACAAATAGTTGTAAATGTTGCTTGACTATTTAAAGTTGGCTGAATGGTTTTAACTTCAAACTGCACGTTGGAAAACTTGCTCATATTCATAGCACCACTTGGTTGAAAATCAAATGGATCTGTATGGAGAGAAAAGGAATAAGTATATAATCCATCTTGTCCGTTGCCACTGGTTCTAACATATTTTTCAATATAATTCCATAAACCTGATGGAAAATCATTCTCTCTATATTTTCCATCTAGTAACAAGGCCCAAGAAGTCATAATATCTTTCTGATTAGCTGGATTAAAGAAACCAGTTGTTTTAAGACCAGTTTGAAGTGATTTTGATGTTGTTGTACCTGGATAAGTGTTTTGACCATTTATTTCCATAGGTGAAGTATTACTTTTACTAACCGGTAAAGAAGGATATGGTAATATTGAGTATGGCCAATTTGTATAATTAGACCACTCATTTCGTTCATTAGCATCACTACGTTGCAAATACCACATGTAGTTTGAGACTAATCCTATACTAGTTAGATCAAGGCGACTTGTACCTACAACATCATTAAAGGTTGTATGATATACCTCCTTTATAAGATATTCTTGCGTCTGTCCTGCAAAAACTCTCACCTCATCATCAGTTAAAAATGCATATGTTGAAATTAAATGTACATCTGCGTTCCAGTTAGTTCTTCTATCTACATACAACGAATCGTCATTAATACCAACTTCTGGGGGTGGCTGCAAAAATCTATACATTCCATATTGATTTTCATTAAAATTAGGTTGTATAGGTGTAGGAAGATATAGATCATCAGAACCAGTAAATATTTCATTAACAGTAAATAATTCTTGAACAGGACGAATTGTTACTTCAATTTGTAGCTCAGCATATTGTAATGATATCAAAGGAAATGCCATTTTTGCTGCCATTGTAAACCATATATTTAGAGGAATATACAAGGATCTTGCACGAATACTAGGTTCACTACCAACTTGTTTATAAACATCATTAAAATCAGCACTTTTACTATTGGCTCCATAAAAAGAAGATGGATAATACCCAGCATTAGAGACATTATCTTCTGGACTATTCATTTCAACTGTATTGCCCGTCATATTGTAAAACAAATCTTTCTTAGCATTATCAAAATCTCTCTCTACCATATTGTAAAGATATTGTCCTGTAAACTCTTGTATAACTTGACCACCAACTGTAAATCTTACTCTTTCTACCATTTGAGCACCAAGGTTCTTTATCCATTTAAAATTATAAGGTTGCCATACTCCTGCTGCATAAGGAATACCTTGATCATTCTCACCACCATCCTCTGGGTCAAAGTTAATAGTTGGAGGATAAACTGGACTCCAAATATGAGGCATTTGAACCACCAAATATGTGTCCATTAATAAATCACCATACCTTGGCATAGTAAAAGTAAATGTAGATGAATCTGTCATACGCAATGTTCTTTGTCCATCAAAATCTATACGAAACTTTTGTAAACCAAAATTAGTATATTTGGCATAGGTTGACTTGAAAAAGGTCTTACTAGGATTACCATTAAGTATTACATTTTGATTACCATAAGCTACGAGATTCAATAAACCACCTGGCATTATATAGAACACTTGGATTATATTTAACTCAGTTGATTTATAAAATAATAGCTGGGTATATTAATATGGATGCTATGAATCTTAACCCAAAAGCAGTTGCCAGAGCAGTAAGTGAATCACAAATGGCAAAATATGTTGTTCTTGCATTATGCGCACTAATGATTTTACTTATGATATTTTGGCTTTATAATAAAAGCACCCTTAATCAAGCAAATTGCACAGCTATGGACAAGCTTTATTCTGATGTAGCAAAAATCCATAGTTTTAATCCTGATAACAAAGACTTTCAGCATAGTTTGAGAGATTACTACATTAAGACCGCATACAATGCTTGTTCTGCTGGACAATTCAAAAATGACTTTGTGAACATTTGTGCACTAAAAAATTGCATTAAACAAGGCGCTAGATGTCTTGACTTTGAAATCTATTCCGTTAATAATGAGCCTGTTATTGCTACCTCATCAGTCGATGATTTTTCTGTTAAAGAAACATATAATAGCGTATCAGTAAGTGACGCTTTTGATATAATTAGAGACTACGCCTTCTCTGGTAGTACATGTCCTAATCCAGCTGATCCTCTAATTATACATTTACGCATTATGAGTAATAATCAAACCATTTATAGTAAAATGGCTCAAATATTAGAGACGTCTTTATCTAATCGTCTTCTTGGCCCTAAGTACAGTTATGAAAATCATGGTAGAAATCTAGGAGCAGAACCAATTAAAAATCTAAGAGGAAAGGTTATATTAATTGTTGATAGGTCTAATCCGCTTTTTGAACAAACAGATTTAGATGAATATGTTAATCAGGCTTCTAATTCAGTATTTATGAGAGGCGTACGGTATTCCGACGGAGTTAAGTATACACCAGATATGGATGAATTAATTGAGTATAATAAAAAATGCATGACCATTGTTATGCCGGATCTCTCTGGCACTGACTCTAATTATGCAGCTTCATTATCTATTAAGTGTGGTTGTCAATTTAATGCTATGTCTTTCCAAAACTTCGATGCAAATATGGAATATTATGATATGCTTTTTGATTCTACCGGTAGTGCATTTATTTTGAAACCAGAAGCACTTAGATTTATTCCGCTTACTGTTCCTGCTCCTGATCCACCTAATCCCGAGTACTCATATGAGCAACGTGATACAAAAACTGACTATTATTCACTTACAATCTAAGTCCGCATGTTTAGTATATTTTATGTGTTCTGTATATATACAAAACATGCCTACTCTTGAAGAAAAAGAACTAGAAGTTTTAAGAGCCGCAGTTGATAAAGCAGAAGAGCGAGCTGGTAAAAAACTAACCCACTCAGATGAAGTAAAAGAAATTATTAGCATTGTCGAGTCATTTCTTAGAGAGAAAAAACTTATATGCTATGGTGGCACTGCTATTAATAATATTTTACCCGAACAAGACCAATTTTATAATAAAGACGTAGAAATCCCAGATTATGATTTCTTTAGTCATAGCGCTCTAGCTGATGCTAAACGCCTTGCTGATATTTATGCAAAGAAAGGATACACAGATGTTGAGGCTAAATCAGGAGTTCATCATGGTACTTTCAAGGTATTTGTTAATTTTATTCCTGTTGCTGATATTACCTACATACCCAAAGAATTATTTAAAGCTATTCAAAGAGAAGCCATACGCGTTGATGGCATTTTATATGCCCCACCTGATTACTTAAGAATGGCTATGTTTTTAGAATTATCAAGACCAAAAGGTGACGTAAGTCGTTGGGAAAAAGTTTTGAAAAGACTTACTTTACTCAATAAAAATTATAAAATGAAAAACCCACGTTGTAATCATATTGATTTTATGAGAGGGTTTGAAGGTTCAAAAGAAGATTCAAGAGATATTTATGAAACTGTAAAGTCATCTGCTATTGATCAAGGGCTTGTATTTTTTGGTGGCTATGCAAGTGAACTTTATAGTAGATATATGCCAAAACGTGATAAATTAAAGTTTCAAACTAAAAGTCCTGATTTTGATATCCTATCCCTTGATCCAGAAAGGTCATCGAATATCATAAAAGAGCGATTGCAAGATGAAGGTTTTCATAATGTTAAAATCCATAAACATAAGGCTTTTGGTGAAATTATTGCTCCTCATTATGATATTACAGTAGGAGATGACACTGTTGCATTTATATACGAACCTCTTGCATGTCATAGTTATAATGTTATTAGAATTAAGGGCAAGAAAGTAAAGGTAGCTACACTGGACACTATGCTTAGTTTCTATCTTGCATTTCTATATGCAAACAGAGCATACTATGATCATGATCGTATTTATTGCATGTCACAATATTTATTTTTAGTTCAATCTAGAAATCGTTTACAACAAAAAGGCGTATTGAAGAGATTTAGTTTACAGTGCATTGGTACGCAACCAACTCTAGAAGACATGCGTAATGAAAAAAGTAAAAAATATGAAGAACTCAAAGGAAAGAAAGGAACAAAAGAATATGACGAGTGGTTTCTTCGTTATGCTCCCGGCGAGAAAAACAAAAAGAAAAATGAAAAGGAAAAATCTAAAAAGAAAAAGACACGCGGAAAGAAAGCAAGAAAGTCAAAGAGAAAAACGCGTAGAAATAAGAAGGGTATATTTGGCTTTTAAAAATTGATAATATATATAGATGACAATTCAAGTTATATTATCACTTATTATATTTCTTGTTGTGTTGGTAATTACACAACCGAAAATTAAAGAAGCTTTTAACACATACGATATATGTGTTGACCAAGGTTATCCAGTTGAATGGTGTTTTAAAGCCGCTACACCTAATAACGCAGCTGGTCCTTGTGTATGCCCACCCGGACAAAAACTTTATAGAAGATATGGTACATGTTACTGTCAAAGTTATGCATCATGAGATGATATTTTAAAGAGCATATCTCTCAATAATCTAGATAATGTATTCATAACACCTTTATATAATACAGAGTCACTTATAAATGAAGGTACAGAACTGTTTGAAAGTATATCTAATATCCCAGCAATTATATACAATACAAGGTATGTCAGACGAAACATTGCAAATTGACTAAAACCCCATTTATTTACCCAGCTGCATATTCCTTGACCTCCTTCATTAAAAAACTTAGAGGCATCATTAGCGCCATCGATAATTCTACCATGAGGATTTACCTCTTTCATTGTGACAAACATTTTATGAAACTTAGAAAAACACATTAAATCTATATACAAGCTTGGTCTAGCGGAATCAGTGAATAGAAACGGGACAATTCCATCTACATATTTTTCATTATAACGCATATTACCATCTACTAAATATGGTATAAAACATGAAGAATAAACAGCTTCTATTAAATCCTCTCGCGTATTAAAACTATCTACTACTTCATGACTTCCAGTTGACAAATTAGTTCTTGAAATAAATAATCTACCAGATATTTTTTTTAAAAAGCCTTCTTCTTCAAGAGCATTATCCACTAATTTTTCAATTATTTCCCCTAACACAAAAAGTGACCCTTTATCACGTAAACATTCTTGTAATCCAAGATATAATTCTTCTAGATCCACTAATTTACTGGAAAAATAAACAATCGCTAGTAAGCAACCAGTGCTACAACCTGACACGCGATTAATCTTAATTTTATTATATTTCTCCAAACTACGTAGATATAATAAGGCTCCATAGCCATAGCCTCCGTTAAATGCTCCACCGCTGATAACTAAATCAATTTCTTTCGGCTTATCCAAACCATTCAAACTATTTTTAGTTACAGCATCTATATAATCTCTAAGTAAATCAACATCACCGTTATCTTTTTTTTCCATTACAGACTCATAATATAAATAACATAAATATTTAACGCTATTTATAATATATATATGACAGCACTGAATAGACCTAGTTGGGAAGAATATTTTGCGACACTTGCACAAGTGACTTCAACAAGATCAGCATGTGAGAGATTAAAGGTAGGATGTGTGTTAGTCAAAGATAATCGTATCGTCTCTCAAGGTTATAATGGATATTTACCAGGATGTGAACACAAACAAGTCATGAGGGATGGGCATGAAATAGCAACTGTACATGCAGAACAAAATGCAGTTACTGATTGTGCACGTAGAGGGGTGTCTTGTAATGGAGCAACAGCATACATTACACACTATCCATGTATTAATTGTTCAAAAATACTATGTGCATCTGGAATTAAAGAAATTAAATATATTAATGA
>MDSZ01161580.1_pt1 | contig 16956 bp, 14 predicted proteins | sample 811201 | NCBI WGS metagenome assembly MDSZ01 (sample SAMN05326647, study PRJNA326480) | marine metagenome | isolation source: seawater | place: Indian Ocean: North | collected 2010
ATTCTATCTTCATCAAATGTCTCGAAAATTAAATCTTTATTCTTTGTCCAATTAAAACCACTTGTCCATAACTCTCTATTTCTTCTCGGTATCATTTCACTATAAATTTTACATATCTCATCAAATTTTGGATGCAGTGTCGGGTCTCCACCCATCAATCCAATTCTACCGGGAAAATCTTGAAGGGAATCTATTGCTTTTCTAACATAATCTAAATCCATAAAATAACTTTTTCTATGATGACCAACATGTCTTGTACAATTGGTACATTTTAACCAACATGCGTTAGTCACGTCTATATGTATTACTGTATTTTCATATATTGGTCGCATAAATTTATTCTTATTTTATTATTGAGTATTTATCAATATCATTAACATCATATCCCTCAGAATTTTCTAAAGTACATAAAAAAGTGTTACATTTTTCTAGATTTAGGTTTTTTAAATTTTCCTTTATGAATTTAGTTTTAAATAAATTTGAAAATTTAATAAAAGAGGTGATATATTTATTTGTTTCAAAAATTATATTTTTCATATCACAATTGTTAATATTAAATTTTTCAAACAAATTATTACTCATCTTAGATCCTCTGAAACAAGAATTAAAAAAATTGCATGAATTGAAATTATTATTAATTAGTATTCCTGCTCTTAAATCAAAGTTTGAACCATTCACATTTTCAAAAATACAATTTTTAAAATTAGTATGAAACAGTTCACAATTTGAAAAATTACAATTTATAAAATTACAATTTACTATGTCTGTTCTCCCAAAGTCTACTTCAATAAAATTACAATTGAAAAATTTTAAATTAATCAAACTTGTAAATTTAATTTGTACTTTTTTAAAAACTGTATCTTGAAAGCTATCTGATTCTAAGTTTTTATGATTGTAGTTTTTATTTTGTATTAAAAGCATAATGATATATAAAACTTTCTTAGTTTAAATCAATAAAAATGAAAAAAATAGTAATAACTGGGTGTTTGGGCTACATAGGTTCAGAATTATGTAAGTTATATTCTGGATTAAGTTGGAAATATAATATTGTAGGGATTGACAATAGGTTTATCTCAGAAAGAGTTAACGAACTTAAACGAAGAAAAATAAAATTTATTCAAGCTGATATTTTAAATTTAGAGAATATTAAAAACCATATTTATGATGCAGATGTTGTGCATCATTTAGCAGGTATTACAGATGTGGCTTATGTAAAAAAAGACTCTGACCATGATAGAGATGAAAATATTAAAAAAGTAGCTATCGAAGGCACAAAAAATATACTCGATTCAATGAAATCTAATGCAAAAATAATTTTTCCATCAACTCATGTTGTGTTTGAAGGTTTAAAAGAACCAAAAAAAAACTTAGATGAAAATGAAAAAACGGAAACTTTCTTGGCTTATTCGTCTAGTAAAGTTCATAATGAAAACCAAATTATAAATTCAGGAAAGAAATACGCAATATTTAGATTAGGTTCAGTTTATGGATTTTCGACTGATACAATGAGAATTAATATTATGCCAAATTTATTTTCGAAAATAGCCTCTCAAAATGGAACCATAAAACTTTTTGGAGGTGGGATACAACTAAAAAGCCTTGTTCCATTAATAGATGTAGTAAGATGCTTTAAATATGCAGATGAAAATAAAAATTTTGAAAATGGCATATATAATCTTACAAAAGAAAATGTCACAGTGAAAAAAGTCGCTGATATTTGTAAGGAAATAAATCCTAAATTAAACATTGTCTCTACCGAAGATGAAGTGCCAAATAGAGGATATACTTTATCAAATAAAAAACTTCTTAGTACAGGATTTACCTTTGTTAACAATTTAGAGACTTGTTTGAAAGAGATGATTGAAAAATGGTCGTATGTAAAATTTAATAAAAATTTAGAGTATACTTTTGGAGGTGTGAGAGACTTCATCGATGAAAGAGGAAAAATAAGCAATTATGATTTACCTGAACCAATTAACATGATTGGATACATTGACTCTAAGAAAGGTACTATGAGGGCTAACCATTACCATCCTGTACAAGAACAAAAAGTTTTATTAATAAAAGGACAATTTATAAGTATTTATAAAGATGTGGTTGATGATAAAGCTCTAAAAGTAACACATGTAGTTAATGAAGGTGAAATGATAGTTACTCAACCAAATGTTGCTCATACCATGATATTTACAGAGGACTCTATTTTCTTAAATTTAGTTCGAGGTGAAAGGGAACATGAGAATTATGGGATTACTCATACTATTCCTTATAAATTCGTCGATGATAAAGAAAAGGAGTTACTGAATAGTATTTACAAACTTAATTGTAGATGTTGTAATTCAAAAAAATTAAAAAGAGTTTTATCACTAGGCTATCAACCTCTAGCAAACAATTTATTAAGTAATATAAATGAGGCGTACAAAACGTACCCCTTAGAATTAAACGTTTGTGAGGATTGTTTCAATTGTCAGCTTTCTGTATCAGTAAATAGTGATGAAATGTTTTCAAATTATTTATATCAATCGTCTACAACAAAAAAATTTCGAAATCATTTTGAAGAAGCTGCGAAAAAATATATTTCAGAATTTAATTTAGATCAGGATTCTTATATAATTGATGTAGGGAGTAATGATGGTATAGGACTTAGACCTTTTTTAGATTTAGGATTTAAAAATATTTTAGGAATAGAGCCTGCAAAAAATTTATCAGATATTGCAAACAGCAATGGTATTAAAACATATAACGGTTATTTACATGAAAAAGCATTGAAACCAGAAAGAAATGGAGCAGATTTATTATTGGCATCTAATGTTTTTGCTCATGCAGATGATCTAAAGCTAATGGCAGAGTCAATGAAAAAATTAATCAAACCTGAAGGAAAAATTATAATTGAGGTTCAATATTTAGTTAATACAATTAATGATCTTACTTTTGATAATATTTATCATGAACATACAAACTATTGGTCTTTAACTACATTAAAAAAATTTTTAGAAAAGTTAGATCTTATACTTTTCAAAGCTGAGAAAATAGATACACATGGTGGTTCAATCAGAGTTTATCTCTCTCAACAAAAAAATATTTCAATAGATAAATCAGTCAAAACTTTACTTAAATCAGAGGAAGATTTTGGAATTAATAAACTATCAACTTATGTAGACTTCGGAAAAAAAATAGAAAAGTTGAAGGAAGTTGTAACTCAAAATTTTAATAAGTTAAAAAACAAAAATAAAAAATTAATTGGTTATGGTGCACCAGCGAAAGCGACCACAGCTTTAAATTATTTTAATATAAGTAAAGAAATTGATTTTATTATAGAGGATAACACTTTTAAACATGGAAAATATGTTCCTGGTGTTAAAATTCCAATTATATCAAAGCAAAAATGTGATCTGAATAACCCAACAATTGTTGTTTTGGCTTGGAATTTTTTTGAGACAATAAAAAAAGATAACTCAAATCTATCGGATAATATAATTTCGATAAAAGAATTAGAAAATAAGTAATTAAATTATTATTTTTAATGAAAACCTTATTTGATTTTTATAACTTAATTTTTTCTAAAATTAATTCTATAAGATATTACTTAAAAGAAAAAAGTCTTTATTTCATTGTAAAAAAAAAATCTTTTCAAATTTTAAAAAAAAAAAATCCACTGATAAGTGTTATATTGCCAACTTATAATAGGTGTAAAATTCTTTTTGAAAATGGACTGCCATCAGTATTAAATCAAACTTACAAAAACATTGAGCTAATTATTGTCTCAGACGGAAGTACAGATAATACGGAAGAAAAAGTAAAAAACTTAAATGATAAAAGGATTAAATTTTATCAAATAATGAGAGAAAAGAGATACCCATCAAGTTTAAATAATCATTGGGCGTGTCATTCAGTTGTTCCTACTAATTTTGGATTAAAAAAAATAAATGGAGATTGGATTTCACACATCGATGATGATGATATCTGGACCACAGATCATCTAGAAAAATTATTAACGTTTGCAGTTAAAAATGGCTTTGAATTTGTTTCTAGTTCACATTTGGAAATAAGAAATGGAAACAAAATCATAAAAAACTACTCTAATAATAAGCCACCTATCGGTGCTCATCAAACTTGGCTTTATACCTCAAATTTGTCTTTTTTTGAGAGAAATATAAATTGTTGGAGACGTAATTGGAATAGAATACATGATGTTGATGTGCAAGATAGGATGACAAAAGTTGGATTAAATTTTGGATATTTAAATGAAGTTACTTACACTGCTAAACCTAGACCAGGTGAAAAAGAGATAGGTATTAAAGCTATGATGCAAAATGAAGAATACTATCAAGAGAAATATAAGTTTAATTAATAAAGTAATTATTTTTTTTTAAAAAATTATAACCTATATGTGACTTAAAAAAATTTGCATGAATATGAGAACAATTAAATTTATCAATGTTTTTCTTGAATAATTTCCAAAAATTCTGGTGTATTAATTTGTTTTCAACATCTAATTCAAAATTATTGTCAATCAAATTTAACATATCTTCGACTGCATCTTTAATTTCTTCAGGACTATTTTCAATTAATTCGATATTCTTATCTTTAAAAAATTTATCTTTTTCAGATAAAGCTAAATTATAATTGAAAATATCATTTATAGATAAGTAGCTTCCAGTTATATTATTTTTGAAATGTTTGAATATAGTTAGCTGTTTTTTATTTGCTGATCTAGTCCAAGCTACTTGTGTGTTTCCAATAAAGACAATTGGCTTATCAAAAATAGCTGCTATTACATCTAGACCTGCACCTGTGCTCAAAAACAAATTACATTGAGAGGCTAAAAAAATATCTAGAAAATCATTCTTATGATCTGATTTAGCGTAATCAATAAATTTGTCATCATTAATATTGAAAGTATCTGATACGGTTTTTCCCATTCTAATAACATAATATCCTTTGCTTATAAGAAACTCTGAAGCTAATTTAAAATTATGAATGTTTGAATATCTGAAATTACTGTCATCTCCACTTTGTTGATATGCCATATCATAGCTATTACTAAATAATGACTTAACATACGCTGGGTCTCGTACAAGCAAACATGCAAATTTTTTGCCCTGTTTAATACCTATTTTTCTTAAAAAATTATACCCAACTTCCATTTGTTTTTCTGAAAAATAATCAATTTTTTTTTCTCCCTTATCTCTATCTCTTAAATCTGCAGACTCGATAAATGGATTAATTTTAATTTCATGTTTTTGATTTCTTAAATAAATTATTTTATTCAATATAATAAATGGTAAAATTAAAAACTCTGGATATATATTTAAATATTTCTTATAAATATTAGATAAAGCATAGTTACATACAGGTTTCTCTAAACAAAACAAATCTAATTCGAAAATATTTTTTTTTTTAAGTCTAAGATAGATGTTTACATCATTTGCAAAATGACCAATCCTTCTGGAAGGCAAAATACCAAATCTAATTAAATAAAATTTAGAAAACATTCTAACAAATAAGAAAAAAGGGAAAAATAAAATAATTAATATACAAATAAATATCATAAAAAATAACTTTTTCATTTTATGAAAAAAAACTTTTTTATTCCCAGCAGCTATTTGGGTTATTTGACTTTCTAACCATTGAAAAGATCTATTTAAGTGACTATTCATATGATGGTTTTCATTTTTTATTTATTTTTTTAATAAATTTATTAAACTTTTATTTTATGAAAATCAATTACAGACCTGAAATAGATGGTCTAAGAGCTATTGCTGTTGGAGTCGTGATCTTATATCACGCTGAAATTATAATAAATGGTAATACATTATTTAAAGGTGGATTTATTGGTGTTGATATTTTTTTTGTAATATCTGGGTATTTAATAACTTCCATTATTTTAAATGAATTAACACATAATCAATCTTTCTCATTCAAAAATTTTTATGAGAGAAGGATAAGACGTATTATTCCAGTATTATTATTTATTATATTAGTAACAATTCCAGTTGCGTGGATTTGTTTGACGCCAATAACTTTTGTTGATTTTGCAAAATCAATTTTATTTTCTATAGGATTTACCTCAAATTTGTATTTCTATTTTTCTGGTCAGGAATATGGGGCTTTGTCTGGTTTATATAAACCATTTCTTCACACATGGTCATTATCTGTAGAGGAGCAGTTTTATTTGATATTTCCCATAATGTTGTTCGTAATTTTCAAATATTTTAAAAAAAATTTTTTGTTAATATTTTTATCTATATCATTCATAAGTTTAATTTTTGCTCACTATGGAAGCATAAATTTTACTGCTTTAAATTTTTATATTTTACCTTCTAGAGCTTGGGAATTACTATTAGGTGCAATAATTTCTTATGAAGAAAAAAATAGAAAATTTTTTGATAATATTTCAAATAAAAATTTTATATTTCCAAAAATTGGTGTATTTTTAATTAGTTACTCTGTTCTATTTTTTCAAAGTGGAGATGGATTTCCCTCATTATATTCAATAATACCAGTATTAGGTACAATTTTAATAATTAGATACGCAAATAAAGATGAATTGATAACAAAAGTACTGTCATCAAAAATTTTTGTTTGGATTGGCTTAATTTCTTATTCTTTATACTTATGGCATTATCCAATATTTGCATTCGGAAGAATTACAGAAATCACTTCAGGTAATTTATTTAAAAAAGTTTTATTAGGAGTTATAATTTTAATTTTATCAATCTTTTCTTATAATTTTATTGAAAAACCATTTAGGAATAGAAAATATTCATTTAAAAAAATAATTTTAATATTATTTATTTTTTCTCTAATTATAGTTTCGATTACTTCATTAATTATCAAAAAAGATGGGGTAAAATCAAGAATGCCAGCTATATTGCAAGAGCTATCTAATGTAGAAACACATAATCTTATAAAAAATTTGGATAACCAAAAATGTTTATTGTTATCTGAGGGATGTTCATTTAATAGCTCTTCAAATAATAAAGTTTTTATAATTGGTGATAGTCATGCTGCTTCTCTGGCATTTGGTTTGAAAAAAACATTATTAGATAAAAACTATAATTTTATTACATCTTTTCTCGGTGATTGTGGTTTTTTCCCTGGATTTAATTTAATTGATTTAAAAACAAAAAAAATTGATGAAAAATGTAATAATTTATATTTTGACAAACTATTAAAAAAAATAAATTCTCATGCAAACTCAATTATAATAATTGCTGGACGATTTCCGTTATATTTAAGTAATCAAGAATTAAATATTGGAACAAACGATATTAAATATTCAAAATGGAAAAGGAAATATGAATCAGTAGGAGAATATAAAGATATTAGAACTTCATTTAGAAATACATTAAAAAAAATATCAAAAAAAAATAAAATAATACTTGTTTACCCAACACCTGAAAATAACGTACATGTTTCAAGAAAATTATTTAACAAATATTTAAAAGAAGGTTTAATTTTTGATAAGAATACCGATACTAAAAATTTTATAACTACGTCCTATTTAGATTATAAAATTAGATCAAAATTTACTTTTGAATTATTTGATTCAATTAAGGGAGATGAGGTTTATAGAGTATACCCTCATCAATTATTTTGTAACACTCTAATTGAAAAAAAGTGTATTGCTCATGATTATGAAAAAATATTCTATTTTGATAACAATCATTTATCGATTAAAGGTGCTAATATTGTAAATAAAATCATAATAAATAAAATTGAAAAAATTAGTAATAATTAAACAAAATTATTTTTTTAAGAATTCTACCCACGCATTATGTAATTAAAATCTTTTTTTATTAAATGATCTTTATATTTTAACGACCAATTTTTGACTTCTTCTAATCCTTTTTCCCAATCAATAGACATTTTCCATCCTAAATCTTTTTTTGCTTTAGTACAGTCTAACCAATATCTAGAGTCTTGACCAAGTCTATCTTCACTCATTTCTACAACATCTTCAAACTTAACATCCATTTTTTCTACTACTCTTTCAACTACTTCTTTAATTGAAGTTGGATTATCAGGACCAATATTATAAATTTCACCATCTTTTCCTTTTTTTATTACTAAATATATTGCTTCAGCCAGATCAATAGCATGCATATATGATTTTTCCGCCTTTCCTCCACCGTGAAGAGGAATTTTTTCTCCTTTAAGAATTGAAACGAAACTTCTAGGAATAATTCTATGTAATAACTGGCCTGAACAATATGCATTAGAAGGCCTAACTATGTTCATTTTAAAACCTAAAAATTTATTTACAGATTTTAAATACATATCAAAAGCAACTTTTGATGCAGCATATGGACTTGAAGGAAAAATTTTAGAGTCTTCATCTGATGGCTTTTTTACAGATCCATACATTTCAGAAGTCCCTATTTGGATAAAATTTTTTAAATATTTTTTATTCATGAGGCTTTCAACTAATTTCGATAATCCAACAGAATTTGTCTCAAAAAATCTCCAAGAATTTTTCCAGGAAACAGCGCCTTCTCCTTGCGCTGCATAATTAATTATAAAATCAGGTTTCTCCTTATCAATCAGCTCTAACAACAAATCTTGTTCATAAGTTAAATGATAAGTGTGATAATCTATCTTGCTATGAGTTGATAAATTAAGTGAAAATGGTTCTTCTCTAAGTAAATTTCTACCAACACTTATTATTTTTTTTGTATCTTCTTTTTTTGCCAAATGTAAAGCTGTGTGAATTGCGAAAGAACCTCCTCCTCCTAAAATCATATATTTATTCATATTATTTCCCTTTCAATATTTTTTATATCAATACCATGTTTTTTTAATAATTCCTCATGACTACCATAAAAATGTATAAAGTTATCTTGTAAATGATAATGATGAAATTTTACATTGATGTTATTATCAAATGCTAAAGCTTTTAATTTTTCACCAAGACCTCCTGCTTTTACATGCTCCTCTATACAAACTATCTTTTGATGATTTTTCAAAAAATCAATTAATCTTTTTTTATCAAGGGGTTTAAGGGTATGACAAGATACTACAGAATTTTTGAAGCCTTTTTGTTCCAATGTATCATCTAATTTAATACAATAATTAAGAATAGTACCGTAAGAGATGAAACCATAATCTTTTCCTTTTTTTAGATACCTAATTTTACCAATTTCAAATGTGTCAACTGCCATTTCAGTTAAATTAGGCTCTCCAGCTTTACCCAACCTCATATAGGTTGGTGATTTACTTCTATACGCACACCATTCAGTAGCTTCTTTCATTTCTAATGGATCGCATGGAGCTAGAACCTGCATATTTGGAAGCGCTGTAGTAATCGCAATATCTTCATATGTTTGGTGTGTAACACCGAGAGTATTGTAAATTAATCCTGCGCCCATTCCAATAATTGTTACTGGCAGATTTTGATAACACAAATCTATTCTGACCATTTCATAGGGTCTAAATATTGAAAAAGTTGCGATAGTATAACAAAAAGGACGAAAACCCTCCATTGCCAAACCTGCTGAAATTGCAATCATTGATTGTTCAGCCACACCACAATTAATAAACTGTTTTGGAAATTTTTCTGAAAATTTTGAAATTGCTCCAACTGGAGAAATATCTGCTGCTAGAACACAAATTTTGTCATTTTTCAATGAGACTTCATAAATAGTATCTGCAAATTTATTTCTCAATTTTAATCCTTCTCAATATCTGAAATTGCTTTTTCAAACTCTTCTTTGTTTGGAGACCTGTAATGCCAAACAGGCTTATTTTGCATATATGAAATTGGTTTTCCTTTTACAGTATTACAATATATCACTTTTGGTTTACCTTTTTTTTTATCAAGAGAAATAATAGCATTCTCGATTTCGTCAACATCATGACCATTAACCTCTAAAATCTCACAATTAAAGTCTTTTAACTTATTTACCATTGGATAAAAGGCTGGGTGAGAATATTTTGTCACCCCGAAAGCCTGTGAGCCGTTATGATCTATAAAAATATAAAGATTATCAAGTTTTAAATTTGCTGCCATCATTAAATACTCCCAAGTTGAACCCTCCTGCAACTCACCATCAGATAGTAAAGTAATGATTTTATTTTTTTTGTTACTTATTTTGTATGATTGTGCAATACCTACACACATTCCTAAACCATGACCTAAAGATCCAGTTGATGCGTAAATTCCTGGTGTTCCAATATCTGGATGACATCCCAATTTCCCATCTGATGTGCAATACTTTGATAATTCATCATCACTTAAAATTCCAATACTATTCAAAACTACATATTGAGCTATTGCACCATGACCCTTAGATAAAATAAATTTTATATTATCTTCTTTGCTTATCATATTGTAATAAATATAATCTATCATTTCCATACAAGAAAATGCTCCAGCAATATGAAGAGCCTTTACTTTCTGTGATATCTCTAGAATTTTAATTCTATGCTTTTTACATCTATCTTTTGTGTCGATAAAAATTTTTGATGGCATGAGATTATTTACACAATAGTCCAATAATAATCACCATTATAATTCGAATTTTTAAATAATTTTAACCAATTATGAGGGTAATCATGATATTTAGCAGTTAAAACCCAATCTAAAAATATTTTTTTTTCCTCTTTATTTCTATAAGCATCAACTTGTATAAATGATCTACCTTTAGATACTCTTGTTATTTCTTTCAATGCAACTTTACAGTCCTTTTTTTCTAGGTTATGCAATGTATTTAGAGAAATTACAAAATCAAAAGTATTATCCTCAAATGGTAATTTATTTGCATTTCCAAGGTGAATTCTACCTGTAACATCTTTATGAGAATTTTTGATTGCGTACTCAGATATATCTAAACCATATGCATCTAGACCAATATCCACAAGATCTTTTACTAAAAACCCTTTTGCACAACCTATATCTAAAATTTTAGCGTTATTTTTTAATTTATAAATTTTCTTAATCCTTTTAGCTACAGATACCCATCTACCATCATATTTATATCCTCCATAACCATAAATTCTATCTCCATCGAAATATTCATAACCATATTCTCTTGAAATTTTAATTATTTTTTTATTTTTTTTTGATTTTCTCTCTGAAATAGACCTTTTTATTTTTTTAATTGAATTTAGTAAATTTATTTTTCTCATTTTAGTTTTAATAGTGATTTATATATTTCTCTAAAGTTTTGAATTTTAAAGTATTCACTAAAGATTTTAACTTTTTTATGTTTATTTTTCTATAACCATTATGGGGCATTGGACCTACCCTTGGTAAAAAATTAATTTTACTTTTATTATTTTTTCTTATGCACATTTTTGCAATATTATGAAATGAAATAACTTTGCCTGAAGCAATATTGAGATTTCCAATATACTTTTTAAGTAAACATTTTATGATCACATTTATTACATCATCAATGTATATGTGATCTCTCATTTCTTCACCTTTTCCAAATAATTTAATATTCTCGTTATTATTAATCTGTCTTAAAAATTTATTTGGTCCATATCCATTATGAGGATCTGAAATTCCATAAATTAAGGTTGGCCTTAAGATGCATAGTTTATCAACAAAAAAATTTTCTAAAACTTTTTCTCTTAGAAGATGCATATTTCCATGTAAAGAAACTGGTGTTTTTTCAGTATTTTCGGTAATAATTTTTGCGTCATCTTTAAAAACTGCATCAGAACTTATATAAATTAACTGACTAAATATTTTTTCCTTTAAAGCTTCACACACATTATTTAAAATTTTTATATTCCTTAATAACATTCCTGTATTTTTTACAGGTGCGATTGCTGAAATAAATACAATTTTATCTTTAGGCTTAACAATTTTTTTCAAGATTGGTATTGATGTTTTTTTTTCTAAATTTAATTTTTCTTTAGATAATGAAATATAATTTATTTTATTTTTTTTAAGTCTATTACAAAGATTTTTTGCAATAAATCCGTTTTTTCCTAGAATTACTATTTTACCTTTATTTTTTTCCAATTTGAAATACCTTTATTTTTGAATTACTAATATATTCTTTTTTAACTAAATTAAATGGATCAATACAAAATTTTAATTTAGATTTTTTACTAAAAATCTGTTTTATAAAGAAACCAGAATTTACAAAATCCCTTGCAAATATAACCAATTCTGTATTTTCTATTGCACTTTCAAAATTTGAAATATTTTTTCCATTATATTTCTTTATTAAATCGTCATAAATATTAATTTCTAAATTTAATTTATTTGTTCTTTTCAAAAAATTTAAAGATGGAGAATTTTTAATTGAAGAGTTATTTTTTTTATAGGATAATCCAATTAAAGAAACTTTTTTAATTTTATACTTTTTATATATTTTTAAAAAGATCTCCGTAATCCAATTTTTACTTTTTTTAGAGGAATTTATTATTGAATTTATAAAATTTAATTCAATATTATTTTTACTTAATACTTTTTTAAATGAAGATAAATCTCTTTCTAGATTTCCACCAGATATACCTAAACCTGCACTTAAATAAGCTTTTTTACCAATTCTTTTATCTGACTTAAGGGCATATTCAATATCTTGATAGTTAGAACCAATTCTTTCTGACAATCTAGCTAGTATGTTAGCTACGGTGACTGATGATGATAAAAAAATATTAATTGCTATTTTAGATAGTTCTGCAGAGTTATAACTCATTTTAATCACTGGCGATCTAAAACTTGTTAGATATTTGAAGTAAAAATCGTTAAACTTTTTATTTAATTTATGACCAACTATTATTCTGTCTGGTTTATATGCTCTAATAAAACCTTTTCCAAAAATTAAAGTTTCTACTTGATAATATATATCCCTTTTACCTAATTTAAGATTGTTACAGAATCCGGGCTGTAATTGACTTTGGATTATAAAAGGAATATTTTTTTTAATTTTTTTATGTAAAAAATTAATATATTTTTTTATTTCTGAATAATCTGCATTGTTTTTACTGTCTGTTTTAACATCTTTTGAAATAAATATTAGATTACATTTATTTAAACTTTTAATTTTGTTATTTAAATTATATAAATTTCTATAGCGCTTAAATCTTATCAATAAGTTTCTTTCATTGAAATCTAGCTCAAAATTCCTAAATCTATTCATTAACTTTTTGTTAAAATCATACAAAACTACCTCATAACCTTTTTTTGCTGATGCTAAAGAATATGACAATGATAGATGTGATAATCCAACAAATCCAATTATTTTATTTTTTTTCATTAATTAATATTTTATAATTTTTTTATAAATTTTCTTATAAACAAATCTCTTTTTAAATTATTTTTTTTCTTTTTTTTTAATAAATTATTAAAATACTTTAATTCGAGATCCCAAGTTGGATCTGATAAAATTAATTTTTTTGATGTTGTTTTTGGTTTTCCAGAGGGCAATACTCTTTTTTGAAATTTTAAAGTTGAGGGACCCCACTTACATAAATTATCAATTTTTATAGATGCTTTACTTCCAATTAAATAGAAAATAAGAGTATTCTCCCAAGAACAGTAAGTAATTTCAAAATTTATTAAAATATTGTTATATTTTAATAAAATGTTTGATTGATCTGGTATTTTATTTTCAAGCTGATTTTTTATACTTTTAATAATTTTGTAGTTTTTAAAACCAAATAAAAATATCAACTGATCTATCAAATGTGACCCTAAGTCATTATTTATATCAAGTATTTTCTTTCTCCAGCTTTTATTTACTAACTTTGATGTGCCATTTCCATAATAAATTTTTAAGTAATAAATTTTACCTAGATATTTTTTTTTAATATAATTTTTTGTTCTTATTAAATGTGGTTCGAATCTGTGATTATATCCTACATAGAATGTTACATTATGTTTATTTGATAACCTCTGAATTTTTATCAAATCTTCGTATGATAAATTAAGAGGTTTTTCTACAAACACATTTTTATTTTTTTTTAAAAAATAAAAAATATATTTTTTTTTTAGATGATCAGGAATACAAAGAAAGACTGTATCATAATTATATTTTTTTAAACCATCAACATTTTTTTCATCAGCATTTTTATTTTTTATATCAACTGAACAAATAAAAAAATTCCTCTTAATCAAAGAATTTCTTCTTTTCAAACCTTGGGTGCCAAGTCCTATTACGATAGCCTTCAAACTATTCTCACTTTTTTTTATTTAAAATTTTTTTTCAAGACTTTCAATTTTTTTTAATATTATTCCTTTATCTAATGGTAAATTTCCATCACTTTCACAAGCACATGCAGCTGCAAGTGACCCGAGTATACTAGCTGGTACAATAGATTTAGAAACTAATAAACCATAAGTCGAGTATGCCAATAAAGCATCACCAGCTCCTACAGGGTCTAATACATTTGTTGTAAAACTCGGGAGTGAAAAAGTATTTGTTTTTTTGATATTATCTACAACAAATGCACCTCTAGATCCTAACTTCAAAATTAAATTTCTACATTTAGAAATTTTATATAATTCTCTAGTTAAATTACTGATGCTACTATCTTGATCACCTAACGAAAATCTTGCTTCTTTTTCATTTGGTGTAATTAAGTCAAAATTTTTAAAATCACAAATATTTCCCCATCGCGAGGCAACTTGACTATCAGCTATTTTTATAACATTTTTTATCTTATTTAAAACAAGTGATAAATCTTCAATTGAATATTTATTAAATATACCATGCCTGAAGTCACTAAAGATTATCGCATCTGCCTTAACAGCTTTAATTTTTTCTTTTAAATAATTAATAGCGTTTAACGAAATTGGGGTATTATCTACTTTGTCTATTTTGATCATTCTATAATTGTTAGCTATGACTACATTTTTTTCTGTGGTAACAGTATTTTTATCTCGCAGAAAATTAACTTTGACTTTATTGGAACTCAAGAAATCTTCGGCAAATTTAGAATTTTCATCATTTCCAGTTATTGATGAAAATGTAGTATCCATTCCACATTTTTTTAAATGTAACGCAACTATACCCGCTCCACCAACATATTTGACATCATTATTAAATAGAACGCTTGGTGTAGGTGTTTTAGATTGATGGCTAATTATGTTAGTATTTGTAAATTTATCTATAATTAAGTCTCCAATTATATGAACTTTAAACTTTTTATTTGAATTTAAAATATTTTTTAATTTACTAAAATTAACTTTGTGTTCGTGAAAAATAGATAATAATTTTTCTGTTTTAATATCAGGTTCTTGATCAGTAATAATTTTTGTAGAAGAATACACAATATCTCCAGGGGTAAAAATCATCTCTCCACCGTATTTTTCAACTATTTTCTTTTCTTGTAATGTCTCTTCAGGTATTTTTTTTGAATACTCAAAACCCTTTGCAAAAAATTCAGGTTTTATTTTTGAAATATTATTTAATGGTGTTTTATTTTCATCAATAATCACGTAATCAACTATTTCTAAAGCTGCTAAATTAAAAGCTCTTAATTTTTCTGGTACATGAGGCCTGTAAATTCCTTTGGATATTTTTGAATCAGAAGTTATGCTAACTATAAGTGTATCGGCCTTACTTTTAGCAAAAACTAAGTGCCTAATGTGACCTGGATGAACAACATCAAAATTACCATGACACATAATTAATTTTTTTTTTCTAGGAAACGAACCTAATTTTTTTTTTAATTCCCCAACTGAGACTATCTTATGGTTAAATTTTTCTAAGAAATTATTTTTTTTTTTCATCTAGTGTATTAAACCAAACTTTAGTTGCTTTTTTAATTTTTTTTTCTGTCCATAGCGGAGCTCTCCTCCAGTAATTCATATTTTCCATCATAGATTTAATTCCATTTTCAAATGATACACTTGGTTTCCATTTAAGGTAAGTTTTTATTTTTTTTGGGTTTGCCCAAGTTACTCTTGGCTCTCCTGGTCTCCATGGAATTCTTATAGTTTTTGACATCAGTATCTTAACTAATTCATTTATTTTTTTTGGCTTTCCTGTGCCAAGATTAAATACTTCATTGCTATAATTGCTAGTAGCGCACTTATAAAATGCATCACAAACATCAGTAACATAAATGTAATCTCTTTTTTGATTGCCATCACCTACAACTGTTAATGGTTTGTTTGACATTTTCTGTTTAAAAAAGACTCCAAACACAGCTCCATAATTACTGTTACTACGTACTCTCGGGCCAAAAGCATTAAATATTCTGATCGAGTCTACAGGTATTTTATAAATTTTTGAAAAAGAAAAAGCAACCTGCTCCCCTAAATATTTGCTTAAAGCATATGGATGTTCTATGGAAATTTTATCTTTTTCACTTATTTTAGAATTATTTAGTCCATAACAAGAAGATGAGGCTGCATAAACAAATTTTTTAATTTTAAATTTTTTACTAAAATCTAAAACTTTGGAAGTACCAATAATATTTTGCTCTAAATATAGGTTAGGGTTTTCAATTGATGGTACAACCTCACCTAAGCCAGCAAAATGAATTATATAGTCTATTGATTTAATTTTTTTTTTTAAATTATTAATTTTTAAAATATCTGTCTTAAAGAATGAAAATTTCTTATTTTTTAAATTATGTTTAATATTTTCTAATCTTCCGTTTTTTAAATTATCTATTCCAATTACATTAAAATTTTTTTTTAGAAGATAGTCAACCATATGACTACCAATAAATCCAGCTGCTCCAGTGACTAAGAAAACTTTTTTTTTACTTTGCATCTAAAAGTTTTAGTTTTTTAACATTATAATAATTAATATTATCAAAACTATCTTGATATAAACCATTTTTAAATGCATCACATATTTCACCAATTCCATACTCTATAGTTTTTTGAGGTTTAAAACCCAAAATATTATAAATTTTGTCAGAATTAATGTGATAAGATCTAATATCATTACTCTTCTGCAACTCAATATCTATATTCTCAATATTTTCAAATTTACTTTCTACAATCTTTTTAACTTTGTTTGCTATTTCTAAAATTGAAAG
>MDSZ01121537.1_pt1 | contig 16948 bp, 13 predicted proteins | sample 811201 | NCBI WGS metagenome assembly MDSZ01 (sample SAMN05326647, study PRJNA326480) | marine metagenome | isolation source: seawater | place: Indian Ocean: North | collected 2010
ATATGCACCGCCTCCCGTGCCTCCTATCTTACCGGATTACGACCGGACAGTACAAAAGTCTGGGACTTGAACACCCATCTTCGGGATGTGATTCCAGATGTCGTTACCATCCCTCAACACTTTCGTGAAAATGGATATAACAGCCACGGTATTGGAAAGATTTTTCACGGTGCATCTGCATCTATGCAGGATGTCGAAAAATCATTCGATGATTGGCAGGAAGGAAAGTCGAATTACAAATACCACGAACCAAATCATTCGGTGATGGAAGACAATCGGAACTCCCCACTTCCAGCCACGGATAAGGGTGAATTTCTGAGGGATGGGGTAACCCCAGTTAACGATTCAGATTACTCTGCAGGCGTAATTGCTGATTTGACAAAAACTAAATTATCACAACTCAAACAGGATTACATTCAAAACTCCAAACCCTTTTTTCTTGGTGTAGGATTTTACAAACCTCACCTACCTTTTACCGCTCCGAAGAATTACTGGGACTTATATGATCCAGATACTGACATCGATTTATCTGATTACGACGGTGTTAAAAGAATGCCATCGGGTGTTAATCTTTTCGCCGCTCCCTACGCCGGTGAACAGAGTGATTACAGTGATATCGATTTACCTCCCACAAAGGAACAAGCCAGAAAACTGATTCATGCCTACATGGCGTGCGTATCCTATGTCGACCGTCAAGTTGGGAAAATTCTGGATGAATTGGACCGGTTGGGTCTTGCTGAAAGTACGATTGTTGTACTCTTCGGTGATCATGGATTTCATCTGGGCGATCATAGTGGATTTTGGGCTAAACACTCAAACTTTGAAAATGCCACCCGTACTCCCCTGATCATTCGGGTTCCCGGGATGGAACATACTGGAAACTTCAATACTCCGGTCGGGTTAATCGATGTCTTCCCAACATTAGTTGATTTGTGCTCTTTGCCCTACCCTAAGCAGCCCAATGGTCTTCACTTGGAAGGAACCAGCTTATTACCTTTGATTGAGGATCCGACACAACCATGGAAAAAAGGAGTTTTCAGCCAATATCAAAGATATATCTGGAAAAAAAGGAATGCTGGAGACTTGGTGAATATTAATCATCCAGGTAATGGGATTGGCTATTCGATTCGAACTGAAAGATACCGATACACTGAATGGTGGAGAACACAAACCACCGAAAAAGATTCGAAGGGAAATTTTACCGACAGGGACCAAAAACTTTTCGATTCCCCGGAGATGGTCGAACTTTACGATTATTCTGTTGATCCAGAAGAAACAACTAACCTGATTGATCAATCCAATTACTCTGAAATTGCCAATGAGTTATCCACTTTTCTAGATGGAGGTGATGGGTGGAAACACTACGCAGCTGCTCCAAGTGAAAAGCCTGCTTATCTCCTAAATGTTTCGGGTAATAGCGGGGGAAGTGTTAGTGGAGGAGGAAATTACGAGCACGGCACAAGTGCTCCAATCACTGCGACTCCAAATCAGGGTTACAATTTTGACGGTTGGACCGGAGACGGCATTCTAGAAAGAAACAATTCATCGACAACTGTTTCAATGATTGAAGCTCGCTCAGCAGTTGCCTCTTTTTCTCTGAAACAATTTCCGTTGTCGGTCACTGCCGGCGTTGGAGGGTCGATCGAGGGGGAAGGCATTTTTTCGTATGGTTCGAATCCTACAATCCGAGCGATTCCGGAAAACGGATACTCTTTTGTGGAATGGATCGGAGAAGGATTGGAAAATCCCCTCTCCTCTGTAACAACGGTGAGCATGTTCGAGGAAAGAGAGATTTCGGCGAGGTTTGTGGCAAATCAATTCAATCTATCGATTATTTCTGGTTCGGGAGGAACCGTCCAAGGGGAAGGAAGATACCCGTATGGTTCCTATGCTACGATATCAGCTACTCCCAATACAGGGTTTTCATTTGTACGATGGGAGGGAAATGGTATTACCGATAAAAATCAATCGACCAGTACGGTCCTGATGACCGAAAATCATTCTATTACTGCATTCTTTACCGAAGAATCCTACAATTTAAACTTGATTTCAGGTCTTGGTGGTACTGTTAGGGGTGAAGGAAAATATCCCCATGGATCAATCGTCACCATCCATGCAGACCCCAAAACGGGCTTCTTTTTTGATGGTTGGACTGGAGAAGGAGTAAGTGAAGATAGTCTTTCTACGACCACTATTTTGATGACGCAAAACAGGAGTGTTTCCGCTTCATTCTCTCAAAATTTTTATCATCTAGACCTAGTTGCACAAAATGGAGGCTCGGTTCAAGGTGCAGGAACATTTGCTCATAATACAGATGCAGTCATTTCCGCCATGCCTGATGAAGGATATTCTTTTAGTGGATGGCAAGGGCTTGGTATTTCTGACATCCATGAAGCTACCACCACTGTTTCAATGCTTAATGACCGTTCGGTGACCGCAAATTTTGAACTCAACAAATATGAACTGATCGTTTCTAGCGGTCTAGGTGGTAGAGTTACTGGAAGTGGCACCTACAACCACGGAGAAACCGCTCAAATTTCCGCAATTCCGTCAATAGGGTATGAATTTGTAGATTGGAAAAAGAATGAATCCACAGATGGTAATCTTCCAAACAAATCCATCTATATGAATCGTTCCATGTCCATCTCTGCAACTTTCCAAATCAAGAGATATGAATTATTGATGATTTCTGGAAATGGTGGTATTGCAAGTGGATCGGGAACTTATGATCATGGGAGTGTTGTACCTATTCATGGAATTCCTGAAGAAGGGTTTGTTTTCAATTCTTGGGAGGGAGAAAACATTGCGGAAAAAAATTCCTCTTCTACGACCATTCAAATCATTAGTGATCAAAATGTGACCGCTAATTTCTCTATTAAAGAAGTTGAGAAAAACATCCTTACCATTCGATCATCTCCGACTTACTCTGGAACTACCAATGGGTCAGGGAGCTATGACGACCAAGAAACAATTACGATTTCCGCTTCTCCGATGGAAGGCTTTTCCTTTGTCAAATGGATTGGAGAGGGCCCTCTTGACTCAAACTCATCGACCACTCAAATCTACTTGGATCAAGACCTTAACCTAACCGCTCTTTTCTCATTAAATTCTCATCATTTACAAATCGAAATGGAAGGTAATGGAACACTCAGCGGATCGGGAATCCATCCGCATGGAACCATGGCTGAAATTATTGCTGTTCCAAATTATGGATACTCCTTTCAAGAGTGGAAAGGGGCTGGCGTTATGAACCCTCTTTCGTCTGAGACTTATGTTCAAATCGACCGCGATCGAACACTCAAAGCCATCTTTAAAAAGAATAAGTATTTGTTAAAGCTGAATGCAGAATTGGGCGGGATAACAAAAGGAAGTGGCATCTACAGTCACGGGAGTGTAGTACCAATCGAAGCAATCCCCTACACCGGTTACAATTTCAATTTCTGGGAACGGAACGGACAAGTAGAAAATCGTTCAAGATCCATTACAATTAATATAACAGACCACATGCAATGGACCGCAAACTTCCAAAAAAGAAGGGTCACCAATCTCGGTGGAACTTCTCATATCGGAGCGGAATGGTACAAATCAAATTGGTTGGGGAATTTCTATCAATCTCCGTCAATATGGCTTTATCACTCCAAACTTGGTTGGGTATTTCCAAGTCAAGAAAATGAAAGCGATTTATGGCTATGGTCCCCTCAATTGGAATGGCTTTGGTTGGAAAAGGAAACTTTTTTGAAGTCATTTGCATGGTCACTTGCAGAGAGCGACTGGATTTTTTTTGAATTTAAAACATTTCCTTCAAGATTATATCATTACTCCAGTGGAACTTGGAAGGACTTCGAAAAAGATAAAAAAATCAATTTTTTAGAATCCATTTTCTAAAAGAAAATAAAAATCTTGTCGAAATGTACGAAGTGACTTCCGCTTCCGCCGTGCATCGCATTCACCGGTTATATGACCTTCTAGGTCCAGGTGGGTATCCTCGCATCGCTCTTAGTCTTCCGATTTACGGCCTGACTGCAAACGATTGTCGATAGATTCCCATAATTGTAGGAGTAAGGAAAAGAACCAGAGAGACTTCTCGAACGATGCAGAAGTCAAAATTATAATCCTATTCCTTTTCGAAATTTGGTCAAGTTGTACTTGGATAAAGAATTGAGTTTGAGATTAGGATTCGATCGTGTGCCGAATCATCGAAAATTTTCGATTGTATAAAAAATCATGTTTTTCCTGTTCCTTTATCGAATCTTTTTTAAGAAAATTCAATAAATGCTCTTCTTGGATTTTCACATCTCTGACCAAAAGATACTTAGACGAATAATCTTCTAAAATTCCAGACTCCTTCACCACACCATTGGTCGTTTTTCTTTCAATGACTATTTGATGACCCCTGTATTTTTCCAATACTGGTTCCCATGCATTTGGAACCAGTCCAGTTAAACCCGATTGAAATTCATTCATTCGTTTGTCCGAGTCCTTTACTTTCGAGAATGAACTATCTTTACTAATTGCCCGAAGAATTGCCTGAGAAGCCTGACCAAATGCGTCTCGGAGCATATTGTATAGGTTAAGAGCTAAACGTTTTGATTTGTTTAAGAAATTTGGGTTTCGAATTCTTTCCAATTCGATGTTCCATTCGTAACCTTTTCGAGAATCCTTCTCCGGTGCTGGACGTAAAAAAAAGGGAATCTGGTCAACCTCCGAAGGATGAAGGACATAGGAATTTAACTTTCCGATCACTGAGGATCTGGGTTCTTTGTAAAACAGTTCAATTCCTTGGGCAAATACCTGTAGAACCCCTACTTCCCACTTTGCTCCTTGTACAGGCATGACTATCTTACAATCTTCGAATTTCTTCAAGCAGTGATCCTTGAAGCTTCTCCTAAGAGCGGTACCTAACAAAGCAGATGCGAATAGGAGTATGAGCGGCAGCCAAAAAGCCAATGTTTCCATAATTTAGCAATAATTGAATTTCACCCTAATTACTAGACGAATCATTAATAGTACTTGCATCATTTCAATTTGCTTGTTTGCATATTTAAAGAATTCTATTGCCCCCCTTGAAAATCCTTAAAAATCTTACCTATTTAATTGTTCTGTCCTTCCTTTATTCTTGCTCGGATGAATCCGAAATGGAAAAAGATGTTACAGATTTACCTCCTATAATCGAGGATCCAAGCGTTCCTGCTTTAGAAAAATCAGTAAAAGCCGACTTTCCCATGGTTTATGTTGAGGAACTTGATCAATTTCAAGAATTTTTCAAGGAACAACACGAGACTAGTTTTAGCCATGTTCCGAATAAGAACTGGATGAGTTTTACTGCTGGAAAAGATGGAATATTGACCAAAATCCTTTTGTTTGGGAAAGCAAATTATTTAATTTCCGAACATTATGGTTCTGCAATGCGTGGCTTCGTTCGAGAATCTAACCCAAATACTGGAACGGTGTTTGGCGAATGGGAATTATCCAGAGATGAAATCGTAAATCAACTGGCCGCTCAAGGTTTAGCAGAGAATGAACCTGGTTGGATCACGATTCGGATGAGAGGCGAAATTCCTCAAGAGGCAGGTAAAACCTATTTTTTAGTGTGTAAGGAAATCGATGATGAAAGACCTTGGTTCGGAGCATTCGCTTTCAGCGAAGGAAACAATTATTTGCCAGGCAGGCATTGGCTTCATCCGGGTCACGACTTGGTCTTCCGTACTTATGTCGGTAAAACCAGCGATCAAATTGCTGACGAACAGAAAGCTGCGGTAAATTTTCAACCCGCTCAACCGAATCAAGATAATATTGTAAACAACTCCCCGGTCATGCAGCCTCCCCCACCAAAGCCGATGACTGAACAAAATCCACCTGTTGATACACCGGTTGAGTACAAACCGGCGGTTGATGTTGAGCAGAAAAAGACAACTGAAGCTGAGTCAGCCCCGAATAGTAATTCCAAGGAAAGAAAAGAAGTACAGGAAAAAAGTCTCTTCGATCGCCTTTTCAAAAAGAAAAATTCAAACGAATAAAATTTCGTGAGATAATGGTACCAGGGGGCGGACTTGAACCGCCGACCTTCGGGTTATGAGTCCGACGCTCTAACCACCTGAGCTACCCTGGCACATCAGGAATATCATCATGTTTATCTTCCTGCTTTAGTCAACGATAAGCTTGGTTAACTTTTTTTCGAATTGTTGATTTCGTCTTTACCATTTTAAGGAATAAGTAATGATGAAGAGTTTTAAATCCCCTAATCATGTCCCAAAAAGAAAACAAGATATTACTGATAGATGACGATGCTGAGATTCGCTACTCTTTGGATCGGGTATTACGACAGGATGGGCATTTGGTAATTTCTGCAGATTCGGGAGAAAATGGCATTGAAAAAGCGAAACAAATAAAGCCTAATCTCATCTTCCTTGATAACCGGATGGAAGGAATCTCAGGTATTGAAACTCTTCAACATCTGAGAACAGCATCTCCTGATTCTTTGGTCATTCTAATGACCGCCTATGGGACCACACAAACCGCAATCGAGGCAATGAAGCATGGTGCCTTTGATTATGTTTTAAAGCCTTTTGATTTGGCAAAACTGAAAGAACTTGTGGCTAAAGCCTTAAAAGCAAGCAAAGATTCATCTTCCGGTAATGAAGAAACTTATCATAAACTCTTGAATACCGAAGACTATGCTGAAGGCATTGTGGGAAGTGGAGATATGATGCAACAAGTTCTAAAGAAGGTTGGGCAAGTTGCTGCATCCGAAGCAACTGTAATGGTTACTGGAGAAAGTGGGACAGGAAAAGAGCTAATTGCTCGTTGTATACATAGACACAGTCATCGATCCGATGGACCATTTCACGCAGTAAATTGTGCGGCAATTCCTGAGAATCTCATCGAAAGTGAGCTTTTTGGGCATGAGAAAGGATCTTTTACCGGAGCGACGGAAGCAAAGGCTGGACAATTCGAACTATGCAATGGAGGCACTCTTTTTCTGGACGAAATCGGTGATATGCAACTTGCCACTCAAACCAAAATTTTGAGGGCGATTCAAGAAGGTGAAATTCAAAGAGTTGGTGCAACCAAAATTAAAAAAGTTGATGTTCGACTACTGGCTGCGACCCATAAAAATCTCGAATCCATGGTAAAGGAGAAGAGCTTCCGCGAGGATCTTTACTACAGGTTGAATGTTGTCAGAATAGAAACTCCTGCCTTACGAAATCGAATGGAAGACCTTCCTGAGCTGATCGATTTCATGTTACAAAGACTTAATAAAAAACACGGCACAAGTGCTACTGAAATTTCAAAAGATGCAGTTACCGCTCTTTCCCAATACAATTGGCCTGGTAATGTGCGGGAACTCGAGAATATTCTTCATTCTTCTTCGGTTGTATGCAAGGGAAAGAGAATATTGTTAAAAGATTTACCGGATACAATAACTAGCATACCAGTAGCAACGGTTAACCAACCAGAAAATATTAAAGAGCAACCGCAGTTTGAAAATTTAGGGGGTCAGCATGAAGACCTGAATTTTCCAACCGCTTCTTCAAGACAGACAGATCAAATTGTTGATCACTTCGGTGAAGGTGAAGTAAGTTCTGGAAATGAAGAAGATTTAGGTGCTCCGCCCTCTTCGATTTCTCTAAAAGAAAGTTATGATATCGCTTATGCTCACACCCGTGAACTAACGGATTCCAATCTTCTCGAGTTGGTTGAAAAGGAAATGATCCAAAGATCTCTCACCGAGAGCGGTGGAAATCAAGTTAAGGCTTCTGCTCTGCTCGGAATTACTCGAGCGACTCTGCGAAAAAGAATTGATGCATACAGCATTCGATATTAATCGAGGATTATTTAGACTTCTTCCCCTCCAAAATAAATGATTAAATCTCACCTTTCATTTCAAAACCAATTGCAAAATGGATAGAATCGTACTCACTGGAGTTGGTTTAACTTGCCCGCTCGGTAATGATTTACCGACTTATCGGTCGGCCCTTTTGGCTGGGAAAAGTGGTGTTTCACTTTTTCCAGTCCGTGGCATGGGTGATCAGCCAGCAGGAGTTTGCGATTTTGATCAGACAAAATATCAAAAAAGAAAAGAAATTCGTGTCGGAACAAGGGCTGGTAGCATTGCAATTTATTGTGCAAATGAAGCAATTTTAAGTGCAAATTTGAATTTGGACGAAATCGACACCAATCGAATCGGCGTCTACATCGGTATAACTGAACACGGGAATGTGGAGACAGAAACAGAGGTTTGCCAGCTTTTCGACCACTACGATGAGGATGTGAAATACTGGACTCATCACCATAATCCAAGAACTGTTGCGAATAATCCAGCAGGGGAGATTACCATCAATCTTGGACTCACGGGCCCTCATTACACCATTGGTGCAGCTTGTGCCGCCGGAAATGCGGGAATTATTCAAGGAGTACAACAACTTAGGCTCGGAGAATGTGATTTCGCTCTGGCCGGTGGGGTAAGTGAAAGTATACGAGCTTATGGAATTTTTGCCGGATTCAAAAGCCAAGGTGCTCTGGCCTCGCATCAAGATCCGACTCGGGCTAGCCGCCCTTTCGATAAGGAGCGGAATGGTATCGTAGTCAGTGAAGGTGGATGCATTTATGTATTAGAGAGACTTGACGACGCAAAACGAAGAGGATCAAATATCATCGCGGAAATAGCCGGATATCGAATCAATTCAGATGGTACCGACTATGTTTTACCAAATCCTGAAAGACAGGAAGAGTGCATCAGGCAAGCAATTAAAAACGCTAATCTACAGCCTGATGATATTGATTTGGTTAGTACTCATGCTACTTCAACTCCGCAGGGAGACGAACAAGAGTGCAAGGCAATACGCAATGTTTTTGGTGAAAGTAAAAACACCAAAGTAAATAATACCAAGAGCTTTATTGGTCATTCAATGGGTGCCGCAGGTGCTATTGAGTTGGCCGGCAACCTTCCTTCCTTCGAGGATGAACTGATCCATGGTACATTAAATGTTGATGAATTGGATCCGGCATGCTCTCTACCTGGCTTGGTTACGGAAAAATCGGTCCGCAAACCAAACGGTGTAAATTTCATCCTAAACAACTCATTCGGAATGCTTGGAATCAACTCCGTTCTAATCTTGAAAAAGTTTGAAGATTAAACTATAACGGACGGATCTTCATTCATGAATAAGGAAAAGATCAAACAAATCGTTTTAGACATCATTGCAGAGATCGCACCAGATGAAGATCTCTCTGAGGTCAAGTCCGACATCCGCCTAAGGGATCAACTTGACTTGGATTCAATGGATTTCCTAGATATTGTGATGGAACTTCGCAAACAACATGGAATCGATGTTCCGGAAACAGAATATAGAGAACTGGAATCTTTAGACAGTTCCGCAAATTATTTACTACCGAAGTTTGAATCTGGAGCTACCGCTTAATCGGCTTCTAATAACCTTTTTTTGGATTCCTCAATTTCCTTTTCTTTGCCTCAAGAAAAACAGGAAGGCGACTCTTACGATGTCATCATAATTGGTGCTGGTCTTTCCGGTCTGGCTTCAGCAGTGAGGCTAGGGATGTTTGGACTAAAAGTCCTTTTACTAGAAAAGCATTATGTTGTTGGAGGACTGAATAGCTTTTATGCCAAAAAAGGTCGTAAATTTGATGTAGGTTTGCACGCCCTGACCAATTTTCCCTCTGAATCGTCGGGAAAATCATCTCCCCTTTTGAAACTTTGCAGACAACTAAGAATCCCAATTGATTCTCTCGAACTCAAACAACAATCCAGTTCACGAATCAGCTTTGGAAAGACAAGTCTTCACTTTAACAACGACTTTAATTTTTTTGTTTCCGAAATTGAAAAGGTTTTTCCTTCTGAAAAAGACCGTTTTCTAGAATTGCTAAATTTGATGGAGTCATTTCCTGCTTATTCTGTTGATGCAGAGGAGATTTCTACTCGAAAAATCCTTTCCGAAAAACTCAAGGATCCACTTCTGGGGGAAATGTTGCTATGTCCAACATGTTATTACGGATCCGCCCGCCCCAATGATATTGACTTCCCAACTTTCATCATGCTTTTTGATGCCATTTTCAAACAGGGACTTTCGCGTCCGGAAATGGGAATCAGAGCTTTTTTGGACCCGATGACAAAAAAATTGAAGGAATTAGGCGTGGAGAGAAGAATGAATTCGCCAATTAAGTCCATTGAACGATACCAAGATCAAATTACCCGAGTTGTCACTGAATCAGGAGAATCATTCCGTGCAAAGCATTACATCTCGACCTGTGGCGGATTGGAAACAGAAAAGCTATTAAATCCTCTGATTCGTAAAATGGATTTCGAATTAGGTAGATTTTCTATCGTTGAATCGATTTCTGTTTTCGAGGGCCACCCTCGAGACTTAGGCTGGAAGGAAACCGTGGTTTTTTTCAATGAGGACGAAGAATTCCACTATGAAGAACCCGCAGAAGCGGTTGATCTAAAATCGGGGGTTATTTGTATGCCTGAAAATTACGGAAGTTATGAAGCTTTAAAAAACAAGGAAAGCAAATTACGTATAACTCATCCAGCAAACTTTAAATATTGGTCGGAATTGGATGAGGAGACATACTTAGTAAACAAAACAATGTGGGAAGAAGATATATTGCGAAATGGGATACGATTCTTACCAGATGGGAAAACTCAATTTACTGAATTTAAAAGACGAAATTTGATGACGGATACTTTTACCCCTCGTACAATAAAAAGATTCACTAGCCATGAAAACGGTACATTGTATGGCTCCCCCACCAAAAGCAGGGACGGATCTACGAAATTTAAAAATTTATTTCTGGCTGGAACGGATCAAGGCTATGTGGGAATTGTTGGGGCGATGTTAGGTGGGATCGCAGTGGCAAACAATCAAATCCTCCGAAATATCTAATCTAATTGATCAATCAGAGTTTCCTGCATTTCCGCAAGAACTAAGTAGGAAAAATAACATATCTTGTTGGAGCCATTTTGTTTTTCCAAATCGAAATCACCAGTCTCGAGTTCATCATCCGATAATTCGGACAGGAAGCTTTGCCTTATAAACAATCTCATTTCACTTAAAGCTCGAATTAAGTTTTCTGCTTCCTCGGAATCTATTTCAACATAACCATGCTGGAGCCTTGGATCCATTATGACTTTTGCTAAAGTTAGACGATCCTCTGATGAATCTTGGGTTAATCCATTTATCCATGATTCAGAAAACTCTTCATCCCCTTGAACTGGACATAAAAAATCCGATTTCCAAGAATGTTTTGCCGCTGCCGAATATATCTGCTTCATCTTTGGAAGAACGGCACGGATGATTTGAGGATCAGTTCGCAATTGAAACTCAATCATCTGGTTCCAAAAGAGTCTGTAATTTCCATCTTTGCAATTGATACATGTAACTTTCCGCCTGCTCTCGTTCTCCGATCCAAAGAACAGATTTACCCAATTCGTGAACTTCCATCATGTGTTTGGTAGCTTTGTTTTTGTCATAACCAAATACTTTACGAAACACCAAAACAACATAGTTCATTAAATTTACTGGATCATTGAGAACAATCACCTTCCATGGTTTGTTAAGCTGAATCGCTACTTCGGATTCTTCTTCAACCTCTGTAATGGGCATAGATAAATTCATTTAAAATGAGAATCTTTCAATTTAATGTAAAAAGGTTGGATAAAAAAGCTAAAATTCAGATTTTAACACTATACGGGCTTGCCTGATACAAATTAAATCCATTATCTGTTCGTATGCTCAAAGTTCCCACTTATGTCATCGGTTCTCTTTTGTTTTTAACCGGTCTATTAGGTTATTTAGTTCAGGATCCTGGACTTACATTAAAACTAAAGGGCCCGTTAGCGAACAACGCCAAATTCGTCCTATCGGATGGTGCCCAGACTCATGAAATGGATTTTATACCCTGCCCTGAATCGGCAGGTGAAAATGTCTGGTGGTTGGCTCATAAATTAAACGAAGATCATGCCCGGGTTGCCTCTCAGAAAAATTTTGCGACCGAGAATGGTGCAAACGACAATGATCTTCAATCCTTCTGGTATGCTTCATCAAGAGGAGAAACAATGAAAGGACTACTTCTGGAGTCTGAAAGATACAACAATGCAGGAACTGGGAAATCAATATCCATTGATTGGACAAAAATTGATATCAATTCGTCTTCATTAAGAATTATTTACAAAAATGCAGCAGATAACCCCGGACCTGTCACTCTCACCTCCAACAATTGGGAGAATGTAGATTTGGATCCACTTCCGAATCCTGGGGATGAGATAAGTTTTTCCAAAAGTTGGACTGCTTTTATCCCTGGAATCATTGGCTTGATACTCGTTATTTTAGCTCGTTTAGCCGATGTTTTTTCCAATGGACGGAAACATATTATGCACTTGGCTGTTTTATTTGGATTATTGGGTTTCTTTGTCAGTGCTGGAAAGATTGGCAGTGCGGTTGCAGAGATGAATTGGTTGAAAGGTGAGCCCTATGGAATCATTCACGCATCTATGCTTAAGCCTTTGTCGATGTTACTGACTTCTGGATTGCTTTTTATTTTTATCATACTTTGCGTTGTCTCATTCATTTCCGCTCGTAAGGAAATGGCAGCTCAAGCCAAAGCAGAGGAAGAAAGAAAGAAAAATGTCCTCAAAAAGGTTAAAGCGAAGAACGACGAAGTATCTGTTAAAAGTGAATCAATCGAGGATGAAAAATCTGATCCTAAAGACGATAAAGCAGATTCCAAAGAAGAAGACAAAAAAGATAATTCATCGAAATCTGATATAGATGACGCTAAACCCTCATCTTCTGAAGATGAAAAGGATGACTCTCTAAATGTTAAGGACACACCAAAAAAGACAGAGGGAATTTCTGACGAAAATGAAAATGTATCAGAAGAGAAAGAAGATTCTAAATCCGAAGTTGATCAACCAAGTCGAACGAAAAACGAAAAAGATAAAGTAACAGTTTCACCTTCTGAAGAAGCAAAAGACTCTCCGATGGAGAACGAATCTAATGAAAAAAGCTTAGACTCAAAAGATACTCCTGAAATGGCATCTGAGATTACTTCTACCGAGAATCTAATCACGGATTCTGACCAGGATTCTGCGAATCTTGAACCCAGTGGCTCGAAAGAAAATAATTCAGATAAAGATTCCAAGGAGGAAGAGAATTCATCTTTCAGTGAAAAGGATGATGCAGTCACTGATTCTGATATAGCTGATCAGAAAGATGAGGAACCAAAGGAACCAAGCCAGAATACTAAGGAATTAGACTCCGAAAAAACAAAAGAATAAATGCATCTGCAGTAAAGTTGGAATTGGGCTAAGACTAGGTGGCAAAAAACCAGCAGGCATTGGGGTTTTCTAAACAATTTTACTGAACAAAGAGGAAGTTCTGCTATCTAAAAAGCAAGATAAAGAATATTCTAAACCTTTTTTTGTGTATAAGAAACTAATCTAATTTTTTGAAGTGGCACACCCGGAGGGAGTCGAACCCCCAACCTCCTGGTCCGTAGCCAGGCACTCTATCCAATTGAGCTACGGGTGCACTTTGTTATAACCTACATTAATTAGAAAACCGAGCAAGTTAAAAGGTTTTATGAATATCAATCTGTTAATTAAACAGCTTTAAAAACCAAAGATGCGTTGTGCCCTCCAAATCCTGAGTTATTACTAACAGCAATATTTACCTCAATTTCTCTGGATTCATTCGGAACATAATCCAAATCACAATCAGGATCTGGGGTATCAAGGTTTATCGTGGGCGGAACCACATTTTCTTGTATTGATTTGCATACTGCTGCTGCCTCAATTGCACCAGCAGCACCAAGTAGGTGACCAGTCATAGATTTGGTAGAACTTACACATAATCCATTTTTAGCATAATCTCCAAAAACATTTTTCAATGCAACAGTTTCAGAACGATCATTATAAGGGGTAGAAGTGCCATGAGCATTTACATAACTTACTTTTTCCCTCTGAACTTTAGCTTCATCTAAGGCTAGATTCATACAATTTGTTAATGCCTTACTTTCTGTATCAGGGGTGGTGACATGAAAGGCATCGCAAGTCGCGGAATAACCGACTATTTCGGCATAAATTTTAGCATTTCTTGCTATTGCATGCTCTTTAGTTTCGAGAACTAGCACTCCTGCTCCCTCTCCCATTACAAAACCGTCACGGTCTGCATCAAAGGGACGGGAAGATTTTGTCGGTTGATCATTAAATTTAGTACTCATTGCTTTCATCGAGGAAAATCCGGCAAATCCAATTCTTGTAACAGCTGCCTCACTTCCGCCGGCAAACATAACATCAGCTAGTCCACGCTGAATCATGTGAAATGCCTCACCAATTGAATGGGAACCAGAGGCACAAGCACTTACAACTGAAAAATTAGGTCCCTGTGCACCCAAGTCAATGGCAATAACACCTCCTGCAATATTTGCAATTAATGAAGGTATCATGAAAGGAGAAACCTTACGGGGACCTCTTTCAATAAGTGTGGTCATCTGCTTTTCAATTGTCTCCATTCCCCCAATACCACTACCAACGAGAACACCAGTTCTTTCGGGAACTAAAGAATCTCTGGTAAGATTTGCATCGTCTAAAGCGTAATGAGAAGCTGCCAAAGCTAATTGTGTATAACGGTCGTTTCTTCGAGCCTCCTTGGCATCCATGAATTCTTCTGGGTTGAAAAGCTTAACTTCGGATGCAACCTGACTAGCAATATCACTCGCATCAAATCTTGAAATAGAAGAAATTCCAGATTTACCAGCTTTAAGCGATGACCAAAACTCATCCACGCCACTACCCAATGATGTGATTACGCCAATACCCGTTACGACAACTTGTTTCATCTAACGGAAAATTTGAGCGAGAAGTTCGCTCTCAAATGTAATTTATGCCTAAGATAAATTTTTTTCCACATATTCAATAACTGAACCAACGGTCTGAAGCTTTTCGGCTTCTTCTTCAGGTATATCAGAACCAAATTCTTCTTCTAGGGCCATGACTAATTCAACTTGATCAAGTGAATCCGCCCCAAGATCGTCAATGAAACTGGACTCAGGTGTTACTTGCTCTTCACTAACATTGAGCTGACTAATAATAATTTTTTTTACGCGATCGGCGTTATTTTCTGACATAATTTTTTCTGGTTTAAGGTTAACATTATTCTCTTGTTCACATCACCATGCCTCCGTCAACTGTAAAAACTTGTCCAGTGATGTAAGAAGACTTTTCGGATGCTAAAAAAGAAGTCATATCTGCAATATCTTCGACTTTACCAAAGCGTTTAAGAGGCACTGTACTTAGAGCAACTTCTTTAATACGTTCATCTAGGCTAGAAGTCATATCAGTGTCAATGAAACCAGGTGCTATAGCGTTTACAGTAACTGAACGTGCTGCAAATTCTCTCGCGAGACTTTTAGTCAATCCGACCATTCCAGCTTTGGCTGCAGAATAATTCGCCTGACCAGCATTACCTGTCAGACCAACTACTGAAGAAATATTTATTATTCTCCCCCATCTCTTTCTGGTCATTGGACGCCCTAATCCCTTAATCCAATGAAAACAACTGTTCAAGTTAGTATTTATTACACTCATCCAATCATCTTCCTCCATTCTAAACAACAAATTGTCTCTGGTTATTCCTGCGTTGTTGACTAAAACATCTACTACTTCATGTTGATCAAGGATTTTTTGACAAGCATTGCGAATTTCATCTCCCGAAGAAACATCAACCTGCAAGGCTTCAGCCTGGTAACCTTGCTGTTTTATAAATTCGGCGGCACCGCCACAAGAAGATGCTGATTTACTAACACAAATAACATGCATTCCGTCTTGAGCTAAATTTAAAGCAATAGACCGTCCAATCCCACGACCCGCTCCAGTAACTAGTGCAACTTTAGATTTTGTGTTTTCCTCACTCATATGTTTTAAAAATTTTAAGACTTAAACCCACCAAAATAAACAAATGCAAGAATCTGTGTCTTAAAGCAACACACAATTTTCTTAAAACAAAATGACACAATCAAATCCAACTAAACCAAAGTTACAAAAATTTCTTGCGAGTGCAGGACTTTGCTCAAGAAGAAAAGGGGAATTGTTAATTTTAGATGGTCTGATTTCAATTAACGGCAAAAAAGCAAAATTAGGAGACCGTGTAAATGTTGATCATGACATCGTAAAGTTCAAAGGTAACCGGATAAATGCAAACTCTAAGCCATCAGTTACATTAATCGTGAACAAACCTAAAGGCTACATGTGTTCCAATGAAGATATTAATGCGGACAGACTGATCTTTGAACTTCTAGAGCAAAAATATCGAACAATTCGTTTATTTTGTGCTGGGCGTTTGGATGTAGATAGTGAAGGAATGGTTGTGCTAACAAATGATGGCGATCTTGCACATCGGCTGACACATCCATCTCAAGAAGTTAGAAAAAAATACAAAATTGAAATCGACAAAAATTTGGACACGGATGTCCTACCTTCTTTATTGAATGGAGTAATCGTTGAAGATGAATTTTTAAAAATTGATGAAATTAAACCCAGCAAGGGAAAATCTCTACGCTCAAGAAAATTAGACATTGTTATGCAACATGGAAAAAAAAGAGAAATTAGAAGAATATTTTTCCATCTTGGCTACAGAGTTACAAAACTCAAAAGGGTTTCCATTGGAGGACTGGGTATTAGGAATATGTCTCTAGGCCAATCTCGATTACTCAAAAAAGAAGAAATTGATTTGCTCTTCCCCAAGAAAATTTCCTAAAGTTTGAATATGGGAAATCTTATAATTATGAAAAAAAATTCTTGGGGTGTATTTTTTTTACTCAATTTAATTGTGTGCTTTGGCAATGCTCAAAAGGAAGAAAAAGGAACTCCTTCAAAACTGTCTGACATCTTCAGCAGTCAGAATGATTCTCTTCAAAACGAAGTGATTCA
>MDSZ01125744.1_pt1 | contig 16944 bp, 20 predicted proteins | sample 811201 | NCBI WGS metagenome assembly MDSZ01 (sample SAMN05326647, study PRJNA326480) | marine metagenome | isolation source: seawater | place: Indian Ocean: North | collected 2010
ACTAGAACCTGAATAACTGTCTCTACGATTGCTTCCGTTAGGATCTGGTCGGGTTCAAGCAGCATCCACCTCTAGCCTCCAGTCGTATTATAACAGTAATTATTTCTAATCTACAACAAAAGTACCAAAAATTTATTTTTCTCTAAATTTGTCAGCCTCATACACGCCTAGGATGTGCATATCATCGCAATGAAGACCAAGTTCTTCTAAAGATTTTTTCACTTTTGTATCTTCAATATGCCCATCTAAATCGCAAAGGAAAAAATAAGATGTAAAAGAATTTTTCTCTGGATAACTTTGTAACTTTGTTAAATTTACACCTTGAATAGCAAACCCTGCTAGAGCACTATATAGCGCTGCAGGTTTGCTTTTTAATTTAAATAAAAAAGAAGTTATATACTTTTGTTTTTTTAAATCAGGCTGAGAAATTTTTTTACCCATTATTAAAAATCTAGTAACATTAACTTTTTCATTTTCAATATTAGATGCAATTACGTCTAAATTATAAATTTTTGCACTAAGTTCTGAAGCTATTGCTGCTTCGCTTTTGTCTTTATTGTTAGAAACATATTTTGCGCTACCTGCTGTATCAGCTCGTACATTTTCATTAAGATTATTTTTTTTTATAAATAAACTTGATTGAGAAAGAGCTTGAGCATGAGAATAAACATTTTTTATATCTTCTAATTTTGCTCCCGGCAGTCCAAGTAAATGATGTTGAATAGAATGAAAATGTTCAGCATATATATTTAATCGATATTTAAAAATTAAATATTCAACTCCTATATTCCCTGTAATTCTATTAGACTCTGGTATTATAATTCTAATTTTATCATCTTCATTTGCTTTACTAAAACATTCATCAAAGGTTTTACAAGGTACTATCTCAGCATCAGGATAAACATTTTGTGCTGCAAGATGTGAATATGCACCTAGGCTTCCTTGAAAAAGAACTTTCATGTTAAGTTATTTATATTCCATAATTTTTTTTATAGCCAGAAAATCTTCTTTTGTATCAACTCCGATCGGGGCTAATTTAGCAAGACCAACCATAATTTTAATATTGTTATCTAAAGCTCTTAATTGCTCTAGTCGATTATCTATTTCATTTTTTGTTTGTTTAAAATTAATAAATTTTTCTAAAATTGAAACCTTGTAAATATAAATTCCAATATGATGATAAATATTAGAGTTTTTCAATGATGTTTTTTTTCTAAAAAAATTTAAAGCCTCCACAAATTTTTCGGTTTTTAACTTTTCTCTTGTAGTAACTTTTACGATATTTTCATTCTTTAAAATTAAGTCATCGCTAATTTTTGCAGCCAAAGTTCCAATGTCTGAGTTACTTTTAATCATTAAATTATTTAAATTTACAATGTCTACAGGATCTATCATAGGCTCATCTCCTTGAAGATTAATTACATAATCGGCATTTGATGGTTTTAATTTCTGCAAACCTTCGTATATTCTATCAGTTCCAGTTTTATGATTTTTTGTTAAAAATGCTTTACCACCCTCACTTTCAACTGCATCTAATATTTCCTTGTCTTCAGTAGCAACAATTACATCTCCTATCTTTGCTTGCTTTGCTTTTTTTACGACATGACAAATTATTGGTAAATTGTTTATTTTTAATAATGGTTTTCCTTTTAGTCGGGTAGCTGACATTCTAGAGGGAATAATTATTACAGTCTTGGTCATTTACACTACTTTATTGCATTCTATGCGTCCAACAGACGCAAATTTAAAAATAAAATTTTAAGTAATTTTGAATTTATCATGTTATATGTGCTTTTTAAAAAAAATTAAATGGATTCGTTCGAAATAAACAAAATAATTGCTGCCATTTTAGTGACAGTTTTGTTGGTACTTGGCCTGGGAAAAATTACAGATGTGATTTTTGAAGTTAAAAAACCAGATATTGCTGGATATAAAGTAGAGCTCAATTTAAATGAAACGGCTGTTTCTCAAGCGAGTTCTGAAACACAATTAGATGTTTCAGCCTTTTTAGCGCTAGGTAGTGTCGAAGCTGGCGAAAAAGTATTTAAAAAATGTGCCGCATGTCACTCTATAAATGCTAACGGTAAAAATAATATTGGTCCAAAACTTTGGAATGTAATGTTTAGACCTGTTGGCTCAGTAGCTGATTACAAATATTCTGAAGCTCTTTCATCTTATGGTAAAGATTGGAACTGGGAAGAAATGAATGGATTTTTAATAAAACCTTCTAAATGGATAAAAGGAAATAAAATGGGATTTGCCGGATTGAAAAAAGAGGAAGATAGAGCTTCAGTAATTCTTTATCTAAATCAAAATAGCGATAGTCCTAAACCGTTACCTTAGTCTTCCAAGACAATATAACAAAATACTTTTTTGAAGATGAACTCTATTTAAAGCTTGTTGCCAAACTTTTGATTGTTTTCCGTCTATTACTTCTGAGGAAACTTCTTGTCCTCTTGAAGCAGGAAGGCAGTGAAGAAAAATTGCTTTTTTTTTAGCATAGGTCATTAATTCTGAATTTACTTGAAATTTTTTAAAATCTTTTATTTTTTTTTTTTTATTAGTTTTATCATTCATACTTATAAACTTGTCAGCAAAAACAACATCAGAATTTAATATTGCTTTATTTGGATTATTGTATAGCTCAATTTTTGCTTTATTTTTCCTTGCCCAATTTAGTAAATTTTTTTTTACCTCGTACTTTTTTGGTGAACCAATTTTTAAATTAAAATAAAATTTAGTTGAAGCCTCAATTAAACTATTTAAAACATTATTGCCGTCACCTATCCAGCATATATTTAAATTTTTAATAGGTTTTTTTTTTATTTCCTCAATAGTGAAAATATCTGACAATATTTGAGTTGGATGAGATGATGGGCTTAAACCATTTATAATAGGAATTTTTAAATGTTTTTTAAATTCTAATAATTTTTCATCAGAGTCAGTTCTCAACATAAAAATATCTCCATAATTTGAAATAATTTTAGCAGTATCGTGTATAGATTCTCCTCCCTTGAATAAATGTAACTCATCTGCTCTTAAATTTAAAACTCCTCCACCAAGTTGAGTGATCGATAAATAAAAACTGAGCCTAGTTCTCAAACTTGATTTTTCAAACATTTGAATAAGAAGTTTTCCCTTTAAAGGTAAATCTTTATCGGCATCAAGATTATTTAATTTTTTTCTTTTTTTTTTTCTTTTTTTCGCATCAGTTATAATTTTTCTCAAATCGTTAGCTGATATATCCTTAATACTAATAAAGTTTTTCATTATTCTTAAAATTCCTTACAAACTTTCTCAATAATTTTAAGTGCCAAATCAATTTCTTGTTTTTTAACTGTTAAAGGTGGTAAAATTCTAACAACATTATCTGCTGCTTTGATCGTTAATAATTTATTATCCATCAATTTTTGGATAAATTTTGTTTGATCTTTAAAAAGTTGAAGACCTATTAATAAACCAATCCCTCTTATTTCTTTTATAACTTTTGGATAATTTTTTTGAATTTTTTTTAATTTTAAATGAAAATATTTAGAAGTGTTTTGAACATTTTTTAAAAAGCCCTTTTTAAAAATTTTGTCTAAAACAGCATTTCCTACACTCATGGCTAAGGGATTTCCTCCAAATGTACTTCCGTGAGTTCCTGGAAAATTAATTCCTTTTGCCGCTCTCTTTGTCATTAAAACTGCTCCTAGTGGAAAACCGCCCCCTATTCCTTTTGCTATAGGAACAATATCAGGTTTAATTTTTGCATGTTCAAAAGCAAAAAATTTACCTGATCTCCCAATTCCACACTGGACCTCGTCTAATATTAATAAAATCTTTTTTTTATTACACAGTTTTCTTAAATCCTTAAGACACCAATTTGGAATAACTTTAATTCCACCTTCGCCCATAATAGTCTCTACCATTATTGCTGCTGTTTTGTCTGTAATAGATTTTTTCAAATCATCATGATCTCCAAATTTAAAATGATCAAAGCCATCTATTTTTGGTCCAAACCCTTCAGTCATTTTTTTTGATCCACTTGCAAAAATCATCGACGAAGTTCTTCCATGAAAAGAATTTTTTATACAAAGAATTCTATTTTTATTTGGTTTTCCAATAGAATAAAAATATCTTCTTGCAACCTTTACTGCAGCTTCAGTTGCTTCAGCTCCACTATTTTGAAAAATTACAAAATCTGCAAAAGTTTTTTGTGTTAATCTTTTTGCCAATCTTTCACCTTCAGGTATTAGAAAAGAATTTGAAACATGCCAAAGTTTTTTTGATTGTTTGTTGATAGCATTAACAAGATATTGATTAGAATGCCCTAAAGAATTAACCGCAATACCCTGTACAAAGTCTAAATATTTTTTCCCGTTAGCAGCGTAAAGATAGCTACCTTTGCCTTTTTTAAATGCAATTTTTTTTCTATTATAATTTTTTGCAAGAGAGCTCATTTTTATGACTTAATTTTATACCCTTTTTTATATAAAAAGTAGCTGATAAACCACATTACAAAAGAAAGAATAATTAAATAGATTATTCCAAATAAAATTGGGCCATCTGAAGATCCTAAAAAACCAAATCTTGTAATATCAATAATATAAAAAAAAGGATTAATTTTACTTATTAATTGGAAAAAAACAGGTAATTTATCAATGGTATAAAAAACTCCCGAAAGAAAACTTAGAGGAGTAATTATAAAATTTGTTATAGTTGCTGTATGATCAAATTTTTCAGCCCAAAGACCAGTGACAAAGCCTAAAGCAGCAAGTATAAATGATCCAAAAAAAGCCCCAATAGCTATATAAAAAATACTATGAATATGAATCTCTATTATTAAAGAAAAAACTAGAACAGAAATTATTAAAATTAATATACTTCTTGTTACGGCAGCTAATATTATTGCTAGAGACACTTCAGCTGCAGATAATGGTGCATATAAAGTATCAATTATATTTCCTTGAATTTTAGCAATCATTAATGATGAAACAGAATGAGCGAAGCTTTGCTGCACCATCGACATTATTATTAAACCTGGGGCTAAAAAAACAATGAAAGGAAAACCCAATACATTTCCTCGTTCATTTCCAATTGCCAAAGTAAGCACTGACAAAAATAATAAACTTGAAACAAGTGGAGATAGAATTGTTTGGGCCCATACAACTAAGAAACGACTTATTTCTTTAAGATATAAAGTAGTAAAACCAATCCAATTTACCAACCCAAATTTTTTAAATTTAATCTGATATTTGTTTTCAACCATAAATAATTATTTTTAGCGTTTTTTTTTAGAATTTGTTAATAAATCAATAATTTGTCTTGTCTTTCTTTTTATCTTATGTGTATCTCTATATAGTAATAAAAATTTTAATACATACTAAATGTTGTAATTTATGAGTTGGACAGAAGAAAAAGTTCTCAAATTGAAAGAATTGTGGGGCAAAGGAAAAACAGCAAGTCAAATTGCTGAGATTATAGGAGGAATTAGCAGAAATGCAGTTATTGGTAAAGCTCATAGATTAAATTTATCTGCAAAAATTAAGACAAGAAGTGCATCAAGTAACGAGGATAAAAAAATAAATTCACAAAAAAATAGTTCCAAAAAATTTGGAAGAAGAAGTAAATTTAAATCTTTAATAATTGAAAAAGATTTTGAACCAGAAAATCCAAAACAGTTAGAAGAATTAGATGAAAATTCTTGTAAATGGCCAATTGGACACCCTGACGAAAATTCATTTTATTTCTGTGGCAGAACATCATTAAAAGATTTTTCATACTGCAAGCTTCATTTACTTTACGCCTTTCAACCAAAAGGTAAAAAAGAGGATGCATCAGATAAAGACAATGAGATTCCTCATTTTATAGAAAAAAAAATAAAATCTGCTTAATTTTTATTTTTTATAAATCATTTTTTTTTTTAGAAAACTGCCCTTCCTCTTTCCACATATAACAATACTTGGCGACTTCTAAATTAAATTTATGAACACTTGGAATGCTGATATCAAAATTTGTTTTGTAATTACCTGATGAAATATTATCGTATTTTAATAAATTAAGTTGATCAATTGTTAAAAGAGGTTTGGGAAATAATTGAAAAAAAGCTGCGGAGATTTTAGCAGCAAACAAAGGCATCGGTATCAATATTCTTTTTTTGTCAATTAAGTTTAATAATTTTTCTAATATTTCTTTTAAGCTCAATGTCTCTGGGCCAATGCATTCAATCGTTTGTGACTTAATGTTTCTTAATACTACTTGAAAAATTATCTCTGTTAAGTCCGAACAATGTATAGGCATAAATTTTGTTTTTCCATTATAATATAATGGAAAAAAAGGAAGCCTATTTAATAAAGTCATAAAATTTGTAGTAAAATTATCATCTACCGAATAAACTACTGATGGTCTTAAAATTATCGCGTCTTCAAAATTTTTCTTAATGTTTGTCTCACCATCAAGTTTACTTTTTGCATAATTAGAATCTTTTGCAATATCTACACCCAAAGCTGACAAGTGAATTAATTGATTAACATTTGAATCCTTGCAAATTTTTGAAATATAAGATGGAAAAACATTATGCAAATTTTGAAATGTGTTTGAGCTATTTTCGTATAAAATTCCAATTAAATTTATAATAATTTCATTTTCACTAACCAATTTTTTTATTATTTTTTGATTAAAAATACTTGCTTCAACAATGTTTAAATAACCAGCATTTGCCTGAGTCTTTAAATAATAAGCTTTTTGATGAAGATTTCTTGTAACTGCCGTAACTTGATAATTGTTTTTTGTTAACTTTCTTATCAAATGACGACCAATTTGACCACTTCCACCAAATATTAATATATTTTTCGCTTTCATTTATCAAAAAATAGACATTTTTGTACTGTCATATATAAGAACTTTAAATTATGAATATTGATATCAAACTTCACAGGAATGATATACCAGCAGATTTAAACTTAGGCAATATTATAGCAGTTGATTGTGAGTTTATGGGTCTTAATGTAAAACGTGACCCTCTTTGCTTAATACAAATTTCAAGTGGTAATTCTGATGCACATATCGTGCAATTAGACAGAAAAAGTTATAACGCACCAAATTTAATTGAACTATTAAACAATAAAAATATTTGTAAAATTTTTCATTATGCTCGCGCAGATATTGGTCATATTAAACATTACCTTAAAACAGAGGTTCAAAATATATTAGATACTAAAATTGCATCAAAATTGGCTAGATCGTACTCTGACAGTCACTCACTTAAAACTCTTATAAAAGAATTTATTAATATAGACATAAGTAAACAGTTTCAAAGCTCTGACTTTGGGGGAAAACTATCAGAAGCTCAGTTAAAATATTGTGCGAATGATGTGATATATTTACATAAAATACATGATCAACTTAATAAAATACTTGTAAGAGAAAAAAGAATAAATTTATACAATGACTGTTTAAAATTTATTAATACTAGAGTAAATTTAGATCTTGCTTCATTTAAGGAAGATATTTGGTCCCATTAAAATGACTAAGATAAATTTTAGAAAAATTGCAAAACAAGTTGTAGAATTAGAGATACAATCTCTAAAAAAATTAAAAAAAAATATCAATATTTCGTTTGATAAAGCTGTAAATGCAATTAACAATTGTAAAAATGGAAAAGTAATAATATCTGGAGTTGGCAAATCTGGGATAATTGCAAAAAAAATTTCCTCAACTCTTGCTTCAGTTGGCACCCCATCTTTTTTTGTTGATGCAAGTTCTTGTTCGCACGGTGACTTGGGAAAAATTAGTTCAAATGACGTTTTAATTTTAATTAGTTTTAGTGGCGAAACAGCTGAGTTGAAAAATATTATTCAGTATGCAAACAGAAATAAAAAAATTACTTTAATTGGTGTTGTTTCGAAAAAAAATTCATTGCTATATAAAGCTGCCGATATAAAATTATTAATTCCTGAAGTTAAAGAAGCTGGTCCTGGAAACATTGTGCCTACTTCCTCAACGATTGTTCAACTTGCTATTGGCGATGCACTGGCTATAGCAACCATGAAACATAAAAAATTTAGTCAACTTGATTTTAAAAAATTTCATCCTTCTGGAAGCTTGGGTTTAAAATTGAAAACTGTTGAAGACTTAATGTTGACTGGAAATAAAATCCCATTCGTAAACGAAAATAAAAAAATGAAAGAAGCATTAAAAATAATATCAAGCAAAAAATTAGGAGTCTTAATCGTTCAAAATTCAAAAAAAAAAACTACTGGAATTATTACAGATGGTCAAATAAGAAGGTCAAGTTTAATTAATCCTAATTTTCAGAATTTAATTGTAAAAAAAATCATGACGAAAAAACCCGTTGGCGTTAGTCAAGATATGCTCGCTGCTAAAGCTCTTGCTCTTATGAACAGTAAAAAAATTACAAGTTTGTATGTTTATGATAATAAAAATAAATTTAAAACGATAGGTATTTTACACATTCATAATATACTTAAGGCAAATGTTCACTAGATGAACAAAAAAGTTATTATTCAGATAATTTTATTAATAATAATTGGATTAATTTTTCTTAAAATATTTTCTTTGTATTTAGACAAAAAAAATAAAAATCAAGTTAAAGAGAATGCTAATGAAAAGGTAATGAATGAAAACTTTGAAAATTTAGATTCTAATATAATTGAAAATATTAAATATATTGCGAAAGATGATAAAGAAAATATATATAAAATAGAATCTCAATTTGGAAAAATTAATCCAGAAAAACCTGATATAATTTTAATGGATAAAGTTACTGCAATAATATATTTAAAAAATCGTGAAGAAATTATTATTTCCTCCAATCATGCTATTTATAATAATAAAAACTACGAAACAAACTTCTATGAAAATGTTAAACTTAATTATATTGAACATAATATAACCTCAGAAAACATATATTTGTCTTTTCAGAATAATTTAGTATCTATAACAAACAACATTATTTATAAAAATTTAAATAATGAAATGAAAGCAGATGAAATAAAGATGAATTTGATTACAAAAGAAATTAAAATTTTTATGCATGATAGTGAAAAAAAAATCCAAATATTAAGTAAAAATTAGTATGGCAATTATTAAAAAATTCAGAATTAAATCTTTTAAAAAACAAAAACCACTTGTCCAATTAAAAAATATTACATTATCTTTTGGAAAAAGAAAAATTTTGGATAATGTAAGTTTCAATATTAATCAGGGTGAAATTCTTGGAATGTTGGGTCCAAATGGTGTCGGAAAATCAACGATATTTAATTTAATAACTGGTTTAATAAAACCAGATTATGGATCGATAATTTTTGATTCAATTAATGCTACCAATTATCCTATTTATATAAGAACTCTAAAATTTAAAATTGGTTATGTTCCTCAACATGGGGGTTATTTTAAAGATTTAACCTTGTTAGAAAACTTAAGTGCTATTGGAGAAATATTAATTGATGATGAAAAGGAAAGAGCATCCAAAATAAATCTCCTAATTTCAAAATTTGAACTTGATGCTGTAGTTAACATAAAAGCTAAGTTTTTATCTGGCGGGCAAAAAAAGAAATTAGTTATTGCTCTAGCGCTTTTAGGGGATCCAAAAGTACTGTTGTTAGATGAATGTTTTGCAGCTTTAGATGTTATGACTATTAAAATGTTACAGCAAATAATTGTAAATTTACAAACAGAAAATAATATTGGTATTTGTATATGCGATCACCAAGCACGTGATTTACTTTCATGTGTTGATCTTGCTATAGTTTTATCAAATTGCAAAATTATTGCCAAAGGTGCACCTGCAGATTTAATAAAAGATCCAAGTGCCAAATCAGCATATTTTGGTGACTCATTTAAATTCAATTAAAAAAGTACGATGAAAAAATCTATATCTATTAATAAAAAAATTAATATTTTTAAAAAAACTATTAATATCAGTGGAGACAAAAGCTTATCAATACGGTGGGCACTTTTAGCCTCTCAAGCGGTGGGAAAATCAAAAGCATATAATTTATTAAAATCTGAAGACATTTTTAGTACTTTGAATTGTCTTAAAAAGTTAGGTGTAAAGATAAAATTTAAAAAAAATTTTTGTGAAATTACGGGAAACGGATTAAATGGTTTCTATTTTAAAAAAAATTTAACTTTGAATGCAGGAAATTCTGGAACATTAGCTAGGTTAATTTTAGCTTTATTAATAAAATCTCCTTTTAAAATAAAAATAACCGGAGACTCGAGTTTATCAAAACGAGATTTTTCAAGAGTAATTATTCCACTTAAAAAGTTTGGAGTAAACTTTTATCCAAAAAATAAATACAAACTTCCATTTTATATTTCTGGTACTAATTTTCTGAGTCCAATTACTTATTATGAGAATAGAGGATCAGCTCAGTGCAAGAGCTGTATGATGCTTGCTGCATTAAATACTGATGGAAAAACTATTATAAAAGCAAAAAAATCTAGAGATCATACAGAAATTCTTTTTAAATATTTAAACATTCCAGTTAAACTTAAAAAAGGAATTAATAATGATCTTATCGAAGTAAATGGTAAAAAAAACTTTAAATCATTCAATTACAATATTCCTTCAGATATAAGCTCAAGTGCATTTTTTATTGTTTTGACGCTTCTTTCAAGAAAATCAAGCTTGATAATTAAAAATGTAAATATTAATCCTACAAGAACTGGCGTTATATCTATTTTGAACAAAATGGGTGCAAAAATTATATTTAAAAATGTTAAAATATATAATGGGGAAAAAATTGCAGACATTTTTGTAAAAAGTGCAAAAAAACTTAAAGCAATTAAATGCCCTACCAAATATAATAGTAGTGCGATAGATGAATTTCTTATTATTTTTATAGCTGCAGCTAAAGCTAAAGGTGTATCATACTTTAAAAATCTTTCAGAACTAAATCAAAAAGAAAGCCCAAGACTTAAAATTGCCTCTAAAATTTTAAATATGATTGGGGTAAAAACACAATTGACCAATCATTCTATAAAAATCTTTGGTGAACCTAATTTGAATCTTAAAAAAAGTTATAAAATTAAAAATTTTCTCAAAGATCACAGAGTATTCATGATGAGTACAGTAGCAGCATTAACATTAGGTGGAAATTGGACAATAAACGATCCAGATTCAATTAAAACTTCTTTTCCATCATTTTTAAAAACAATAAAAAAAATAGGAGCCGTTATAAATTGATTAAATTAAAAAAAAAAATTTGTTTTTCTATTGCGATCGATGGAGACTCAGCATCAGGAAAGACAACAGCAAGTAAATTTCTTGCTAAATATTTTGGTTTTAAACTTTTAACCTCAGGAAAATTATATAGATATTTAGCATTTAGAATAATTAAAGATAAAAAAAAAAAATTAGATAAAATATATTTAAAAAAAATTTCGAATAATATTACTTTTAAAAAACTGCAAAATAATAAAATGATGTATTCAGATAATGTTACATCATATGCATCTTCAATAGCTAAAATTAAATTTGTAAGAAAATTACTTAATAAATTCCAAAAAAAATTCTCAAAAAACAAAAAATTTATAATTGAAGGAAGGGATATTGGCTCTAAAATACTTCCAAATGCTGACTTAAAATTATTTTTTAAATGTTCTCCAAAAGAAAAAGCGAAGCGAAGATTAAAAGAATATAATAAAGAAAAAAGAAAAATAACCCTTAAAGAGGTAAAGAAATCATTAAAAAAAAGAGATTATAGTGATAAAAATCGTAAAGAAAGTCCCTTGATTTTTGTCAAAGGTGCTGTATTAGTTGACACCACAAAATTAACTATTAATCAAATGGAGGTTAAATTAAAAAAAATAGTACTAAAAGCCTTAAAAAAGAAATATGGAAATCTATAAAGAATTAAAAACCCCAGCATCAAAAGAATTTGAAAAATTATTAAATTCACAGTTCTCAAAAAACAAAAATTTAGTTGAAGGAAAAATTATCGAAGGATTAATAACAAAAATAAGTGAAAAATTCGTATTTCTTCATTGCGATGGTTTAAAATCTGAACCAGTGATTGATGTTAATGAATTTAAAAGTATGGGAATGTTGGAAAAGATTAAAGTTGGTGAGAAAGTTTCTGTGCTTTTAGAACGTATAGAGGACAAAAATGGAGATGTGCTAGTTTCTGCAATTAAAGCTCAAAAAATTCGTGGATGGGATAAACTAGTTGAGGCCTACGAAAAAAACGAACCTATCATGGGAAAGATCACCTCAAAATGTAAAGGTGGTGTGATAGTCGAACATGTTGATACAGGTTCGCTAATGTTTTGCCCCGGATCTCAAATTTCTGATAAGCCTTTAAAAGATATATCTCATTTAATGCATGAACCTCAAAAATTTGCTTTAATAAAATTAGATAAAATAAGAGGCAATGCTTGTGTTTCAAGAAGACAAATAATTTCCTCATTTAAAAAAGAAGATAAAGCTAAAATAGTCGACAAATATAAAGTTGGAGATATTATTAAAAACGCTGTAGTAAAAGGTTACAGTTCGTTTGGATGTTTTTTTGATGTTAATTCAGAACTTGATGTTCTTGTTCATTTACAAGAAATAAGTTATTCAAGGATAAATCATCCTGACGAAATATTTAACATTGGCGAAAAACATGATTTAAAAGTTATTTCAGTTGATAAAGAAAAATTACAAGTTGGATGCTCAATTAAACAATTATCACCAGACCCATTCGAACATATTTCTAATTATGAATTAAACAAACCATATAAAGTAAAAGTTGTTAAAATTATGGATTTTGGTGCATTCTGCGAATTAGAACCAGGGTTAAGCACACTTTTGCATTCAAGCGAATTAAGTTGGACAAAAAAAAATCCATCTGCAAAAAAAATGTTCAAAGTAGGTGATGAAATTTCTTGCGTTATTACAGAAATTGATAAAGAAAAAAGAAGAGTTGCCATTTCACATAGGCTTACTCAAGAAAATCCATTTAATGCTTTTGAAAAAAAATATCCAGTTGATAGCGAAGTTACAGGAGTAATAAGTAGTATTAATGAGTATGCTATTTATTTAAAAATTGATGGGTTTGATATTGATGCTTTTCTTCACTGCAATGACTTATCCTATGAAAAGAATCCAGAAGAAGAGTTAAAAAACTATAAAAAAGGTGATAAATTAAAAGCAAAAGTCCTGGAAATTAAAATAGATCAACAAAAAATTAGAGTAGGTTTAAGACAAACGCAACCAGATCCCTTTTTGTGGTTTAAAAATAAAAAAATTAATGACACAATTACAGTTAAAGTTATTTCTTCAGATAATAAAGGTTTATTAGTTCAACCAGAAAACTGTGGAATGAATTTTGTAATTAAAAAAAATCAAATTGCTATAAATCAAGCCGATGCCAGACCATCTAGATTTGTAGGAGGGGAAAGAATCGACGCTGCTATATCAGAATTGAATTTTGAAAAAAGGAAAGTAAGCTTAAGTATCAAATTGCTTGAAGAACTTCAAAATAAAGAAGCAGTTTCTAAATTTAGTTCTCCACTTTCTGGTAAAAATCTTCCTTTTTCGTCATTATCAGATAAACTAGGAAAGAAAAAAAAATAAAAAATTAATTCAAATTGGTTATTGTAAAATCAAAAATTTTAAAACAACTTTCAGATAACTACCCAAACTTTTTAAAAAAAGATCTTGAAAAGTTTATAGATATTTTCCTAAAAGAAATAAAAATAGCTCTTCAAAAAAACGAAGCATGTGAATTAAGAGGTTTTGGAAGATTTTCTACAAGAGTGCAAAAGAAAAGAATTAGCAGGAACCCCAAAACTGGTGAAAAAATAGAGACACCTGAAAAAAAAATTATTCACTTCAAATTAAGTAAAAATTTATTTAATAAGCTAAATAATGATGAATAAAAATATTTTTGTAGCATGTGATATTTCTAGTCAAGAGGAAATAATAAATATTTTAGAAAAAATACAAGATAATATATATGGCATTAAAATAGGACTTCAATATATAACACAAAGAAGCCCTAAAGATATTCGAGAACTTTTAAAATTTAAAAAACCGATTTTTTATGATGGAAAGTTTTTTGATATTAAAAATACTTTGTTATCCTCAATTAAAGCACTAAGTTCTTTAGAAGTATCTTATGCTACCGTTCATTTATTAAACGGATTAGAAGCACTTCAATCTGCAAACGAGGTAGCAAAGAAAATTAATGTTAAATTATTGGGAGTGACTGTTTTAACTAGCTTTTCCGATAAAGATTTGGAAAATCTAGGTTTTAAAAACAATGTTCAAAATCAAGTTGAACAACTTATAAAAATTGCAGCTGAAGCAAAGTTATATGGTATTGTTTGCAGTCCATTTGAAGTAAAAATTGTAAAAAAAATAGCTCCCAATTTAAAATGTTTCACTCCTGGTATTAGAATGAACTCCCATAAACATGATCAAAAGAGAACAATGAACGCTGATGAGGCTATAAAAGCTGGAAGTGACTTTTTAATTATAGGACGACCTATTCTGGAAGGTGATCCTAAAAAAAATATTGATGAAATAATTAATTCAATAAAGTAAAGAATTAATGAGAATAATATCTGGAAATTTAAGAGGAAAAAAAATTCTTCAGCCAAAAGATAAATTTACAAGACCACTTAAAGATTTAACTAAAGAGTCTATATTTAATATATTAGAGCATTCAAACTTGATAAAAGTAAATATTTATAATTCAAATATTTTAGATTTATTTTCCGGTGTTGGGTCATTCGGTCTTGAATGTTTATCAAGGGGTTCAATTTCAGTTACATTTATTGAAAACTATTCAAATACATTAAAGCTTTTGAAAAAAAATATAAGTAATACTAATTTTATAGAAAAAAGTAAAATTATCGAAAAAAATATTTTAGAATTTAAAAACTTGGAAAATATAAGAGAAAAATTTGATATCATTTTTATTGATCCTCCTTATAAAGAAAAAAAACTTCCAGAATTAGTAGAAAAAATAATTGATCTAAATTTATTAAAAAAAAGAGGAATTTTTATAATGCATAGACATAAAAAAAATGATGAAAAATATCCAAAAAAATTCAATCTTTTATTAGAAAAAAATTATGGTATTTCAAAAATCATTTTCGGAAATCAAAATTTATAATAAAACTTTTCTTGTTTCATTTTTTATTAATTCAACAGAAGGTTGATCAAATGGGTTTACTTTTAACGACCTGCCTAGCAAAATAGTTTCTAAAATAAAAAAACAAAAAAGCTCACCTAAACTCTGTTCATTTCTGTTAAATATCTCAAAACTTCTAAAAGGTATTTTTTTTCTTTCAAATACTTTTTGTGTGGCTATTTTTTGTGAATAGATTATTTGATTAATTGTTTTATTTTTAAGATATCGGTGGCTTGGAAGTATCGAATTATTTTTAATTTTTTTTGATGTTTTAGAAAAAACATAAAAAAAAGTAAAAAAATTTTTTTTAGGTCCATCCAGATAATATTGCATTAAGCTATGATTGTCTTTTGGCATTGTAGATATTATTGGCAATATTCCTTTTGATTTTTTACCTAAGCTCTCAGCTATTAATTGTTGATACCATTTAAAAAGATTTTCTGAACTTTCATCGTAATTTAAAATTATGGATGAAGATTTTCCTTCTTTAATTAAATTAAGTGTATTACTTACGTTAGAGACTAATAAATTTACAAAATTTTTATTTTTAATCAAATTATCAAGTTGTTTAAATTTTTTTTCATCAAGTCCCATTAGTTCTGCTGGTAGCATCCCAACTTCCGATAAAACAGAATATCTGCCTCCAATAAAATTTTTATGCTCTATAATGTCTGATTTTAGTTTTTTTGCCAAATTGGATAAATAACTATTTTTATTTTCAGTTATGAATATATTTTCATCTTTTTTTTTAATTAAAATATTAGCATTAGAAATAGTTTCTAAGGTATTTCCAGATTTTGAAATTATAATATTTAAAAATTTATGATTATTTTTAGAATTACTTAAGTTTGTTTTTAGATTATTTTCAAAAAAAAAATTTTTTTTTATCTTGTGATTTAAAAAATCAAAAATTGCTTCTGCTCCTAAAATAGAACCTCCCATTCCAATAATTCTTATATTTGAAAATTTTTTAAGTTTAGAAACTAATTTTTTTTTATAACTATATTTATAAGAAATCTTTAGAGATTTCATCATTTTAAGATTTTGTATTAATAATGATTTAAAATTTTTTTTTACTATTAGTGGATTTGATTTGGTTAAAAAATTTTTAAAATTAATATTTTTTGTTAACATTAATTTTTATTTATTTTTTTTCTTACAAAATCTTCAATTGAATCATCACTTGGGGAATAATCTTGATTTTCTAAATCTTCCTCAATGCCTAAAACAAGTTTTTCTACATTTTTTGAAGAATCTTCATCTACATCATTTTTATCTAAAAGGCTTGGCTCAGGCAAAGTTGAGTAATCTGGTGGTAAAACTAAAGGATTCTTTTTTTCAACTAAAAATTCATCACTATTATTCATTTTACTTCCCCCCAAAGCAGATTTTACACTTTCACAGGAAGTGGTTGCTAAAAAAATCGTTAAAATAAGTGATTTATAAATTTTGTTCATTTGCCAGATGGTTTATTTTTATAAAACATTTCAACAAAAATAAGGCATATCACACCCAAGGATATAAAGATATCAGCAACATTAAAAACAAACCAATGAAAATTGTTTATATGAAAATCTATAAAGTCCGGAACTGCAGAATAATATATTCTGTCAAATAAATTTCCAGATGAGCCTCCTAGAATAGGTATCCAAAAGTAAACTTTATAATCCTCAGATTTGATAATAATAAAGATTATAATCAAGTTAATTATAAGTATCAAAATCGTAATTAAATTATAAATAAAATTCTCTTCAAAAGAAAGTATACCAAAAGCTATTCCTTTATTCCAAATTAAATATAAATTTAAAAATGA
>MDSZ01197219.1_pt1 | contig 16944 bp, 20 predicted proteins | sample 811201 | NCBI WGS metagenome assembly MDSZ01 (sample SAMN05326647, study PRJNA326480) | marine metagenome | isolation source: seawater | place: Indian Ocean: North | collected 2010
GCAAGAACTTCTGTTGAAAGAATGTTTGCTAACTCGGACTCAGCATCCAAACCGTGAACGGCTTTGAGGTCTTGAGACAATTCTAAACTGTACTCAGCTTTGAGGGCACGTGACTTAGCGGTCACTGTTACCTTCTCAATGCTGAATGCCATTTCAGCGAATTGGTTACCAGCAGCATCACCCAATGCTTCTGCCTCAGCTGTTGGCATACCACTTGAGTGAGTGTATGTACCAGATGCGTTAAGGAGTCCTGGGTTGCTTCCAGACTGTGCGGTTCTTCCTAAATCGCTTGCAGCGTTCTCTCCAGAGAACTCTGAATCTGCTTCGTTGAAGAATGCTTCAGTACCAGACTGGTTAGTGTAGCGTGATCTCATTGCGAAGATCAAACCAGTAGGTCCAGTCATTGGTTGTACACCAGCAATGTCATAAGCAATAAGCTTAGGCATTGAACGACGGATCAAACTGATAAGAACTGGGTCGAAACCAGCAACAGGACCAGTTGCAGTAGATGAACCACTGAAACCTGCTGTGCCAGCAGACATAGTTGGAGCTGCCTCAGCAAGGATGCCAGCTTCCTCTTTCAAAAATTTTTCTTGGTTTTCTAGCAGTACTGAGGTGACAGCCTTTCTATACTTATCTGAGATATTATCAATCTCATTGTGTTCTAGAATAGGTGCCCACTTTTCCTGCAGATGTTCTGCTTTGAACATTTGCTTTATTCCTCTTTAATAAGAATTTAGGGGGTTAAACGATCTATAAATCAATTAGATTTTGCAGACCAACGAGAGAGTGCTTGGACATATGCATCCATTCCTGGTGCTATATCTTGGTTCTCTACTTTTACATCTTCGGTTAATTCAGTTGAAGTAACCTCAGGCTTAGTGGAGAAATACGACTCACGAAGAGTTGTAACTTTCTCACGGTAACTACTTTCATCTTCAAACTCAACAGCCTCAGCAAGACTTTGTAGTTTTTCCTTCTGGGTCAAACTTAGTCCTTCTGCAACTTCACTCACAATCCCATTCTTGGTAAACCCGCCTAACTCTTTTACAAGAGAGACGTTTTGCTCAATTTGATCGTTGAGTTTTTTCTCCATAACATCAAGTTGTTCAGTCATTTCGTCAACTAAATCAACTTTTTCATCTGAGATTTCAATATAATTCTCAGAGAAAACCTGTTTGAGACCAGCAAGAACTGATTCTGCCATCTCGACCTTAATGCCGTGCTCGATAGCTAGTTCGTTCTTGTCCATCCATTGCGTAACAGAGTAGGATAAGTACTCGTCAACTTGTTCCGCAAGTTTGGTTTTTACTGACTCGACTTCTTCTTCTAGAACTTTTGCATAATCAGTATGCATACGCTCTAGTTCTTCGTTTAGACGGGAGACAACTGCAGCTTCGAAGATTGTCTTCGCCTTATCTTTAAACTCTGCAGATAGGTCTTCACCTTCTGTAAGAGCAGCAACATCAGCAGATAGATCTATCTCTAGGACTTTCTCTTCTTCTTTCTCTGTTGTTACTTCTTCCGCAGGAGCCTCAGCAATTACGTCGCCTTCAGGTTCGTGACCTGCTTTAACATCTCCCTTATCACTAAATGTTGCCGTCTGTGCGGAAGCAGCAGATGGTTTAGTTGATGGGGGTACAGCATTTCCACCAGCAATGATCTTAAACTTGTTAGAATCATCAGTTGGTTTACTGTTTTGTGGTGTTGGACCTCCAAGGTCTTGTGGGGATAAACCAGATCCGTCGTTTTCCAACTTCTTAATGGCTTTATCTCCAGGATTTGCATCCTTGGTCACTTGGTTTTCATCCAGATTTTTAATCTCCTCAGACATTGGTGTCTCCTCTGTAATGCAATTGCGGATTTTGCTATAGTTATTTATATTTTATAAACTTTGCAAGAACTGTTGGAATGCGGAAATCTTTCTTTCCTGCAACTGTGCTTGCGCAGCATTTGAAATACGATTCTTGATCTGCTCAAGTTCTTGAACAGCTCCATTATCCCAAACCCATTCTTTCCCTTCCATGATGCCATCTACGAAAGCATCGGGAGCAGAGGGATCTGCGACAATATCGGCAGCGGTTGCTAACATAAAGTCGTCACAAACGACTTTACAACCATCTTCCTCCTTAAGAGATCCAAGACCTCTAGAAGAAACGCCTAATTTTACACCTTCATCAAGTAAAGACTTTGCAATCTTACCCATAGGTGTATCTAAGATACGTGCTTTACCTACAAAATTATCTCCTTCTCTTACGAGTGAAGTAGTTAAGTGTGATACACGATCTAAATTTATGGTTGGTCCTTCAGGGTGACCGAGTTCCCCTAAAGCACGTCCTGATTTTATATAGGTTGAATCGTATTTAGTAACCTCTCTTTCAAGAAGGCCAACTGGGTACATACGACCATTACGGTTCTTTATTCCACCCTGTAAAAATACACCTTCGATAAAATGAGATTTTTTCCCATTCTTACCTTCAGTGATTGTTACTTTCGCTTCAGTTATTTGTTCCGTTATCAGTTTCATCAGATGCCTCGGTTTCGGTTGATGCTTCAGGTGCCACCTCTGGTTCTTCAGTAGGTGCGTCTGGTTCTTCTTCTTGCGCTAGGGCAGTGAAGATCTTGTTACCAATCTCACCCTTACGAGCAGTGATTGATTCAAGTGCTTTGTCTTGCATAGCACCATCCACATAATCAGAAAGGTCTTTCTGACCAGCGAAAAGCGCATTTACAATGTCAAGTGATGCTTGCGATGCCATATTCTATGTACACTCCATGTTTTATTTAGCGAGTTTTAAATTTCTCCCTTCTTATAGTCCTTTGGATCTACGCCTTGGTATACTTCTTCCTCTGGTTCTGGCTGTAAAGACATCTCCATTTGTTGATGTTCCATAGCTGGCATTGCAAGAGGATCAATTAACTTACCGTCTTTGATTTCCTGCTCCATCTCTGCATCAATCTCTTGTATTTCCTCGTCAGTCTGCTTAAGGATTTGACGACGAATGTAATCAAGAGAGAAGTAGCGTCCAGCAAAAGGATCCATACGCTCAAGTGCAGTGAGCCTTTCATTTAATATCTCTTTCTCTTTTAATTCACTGAAATAGTTATCCGCAATGTAATCATATTGGATATGTTCTTTCATCTCATCCCATTCTTCTAGGGATACAACACCCTTAAGAACAAGTTGAGTCTTTAAAAGATCGTTAAAAAGATCACTAAAACGTTTGCGGAGACGAGTGATAAACTTTTGGAATTTAAGTTCATCTCTTGTTATCTCTGCACTACGACCAATATTGAATGTACTTTCTGCCTCTAAACGTGACTCTGGAACATTCAATGCACGGTAAAGTTTGCGTTGGAAGTACTTAACATCCTCTAACTCACCAAGGTTTTGTCCACCTGGTAACGTAGAAATTTCTGTACCTCTTCCACCTTCTCTACGTGGTAACCAGAAGTCCTCCAACATGGACATGAACTTCTTGTCATCACGGATCTCACCAGTGTCAGCATTATATACCAACTTATTTCTATAGCGAGACATTACCTCACGGAGGTATTGTTCTGCTTTTTGCTTAGGTAAATTACCTACATCAATATAGAATATCCTACGCTCTGGAGCACGGGACATGCGGTATATAACGAGACTATCCTCAATCATGCGGAGCTGATTGAGTGCTTTTATTGCCTTGTGAAGATGTGAGAGTACATGGTTGCGTTGCATGTCAAGTACTCCAGAGTGGCAGTACGTGATAGCATCAGGGGCAATGCGAATACCTTGTTTCTCATATCCCTTTAGTCCTTTAGGTGAGTAAATATAATACTCAATAGACCTAGGGGCAAGGACAACTTCAGCGGGATCTACATTTTGAATCTTCGACTTAGGTTGGTCGTATTCAATAATCTTTTTAATTTTACGTGGATCAATATACCTAAGTTCCGTAATACCTCTCTTCGGATCTTTAGGATCGATCATTTTATGGAAAAACAAACGTCCGTCAATATACCAACGACGGAATAAATCGTATGATTTTCTATCGAAATCTAATAGTGATAGTATATTGCTAAACTCATCTCTAATAACTCTTTTGAGATTATCTGAAACTGGGAGGTTAGATAACTCTAGATCTACTGGATGATTATCAAGATCACCAGCGATTGCCTCATTAACAATATCATTAATTGCCGAGTCACACTCTGGGTGGATCGACATCTCTCTATATCTACCAAGCAAGTCTGCGTCACTTGCTTTATTTGCAGCATCACCTAGATCAACATACTGCCCAAAATAACCACCAGCGGATATTGGTGCAGCAGCATCATCACTGTCTTTACGCACAAAAGAAGGGCCGAGAGATTTCTGACCCTTCTTTCTTGCTAGACTATAACCAAAAAGGTTTGCCATTAATATACTTCCGTTAACCTTATGTTCTATTTAGAAGGTTTTACTCCGACCCTTTTTGAACAGCGTTTCCAGCGTTAACGTCATCTGTGAATGACCAGAACTGAACTTGGAACTCAACGGTGTACTCTTCAGGAGTATCGTTAGTATCCCAAGCAAGATCAATTGCGGAAACACTACTTGGCCAAATGCCTTGGAATGAATACGCTTTCTTCTGATCTCCTTGACGTGAGTACTGACGAACAACTGCGTCTGATTGGTAATCACCAATCTCTTTAGCGTCCTGTAAGTTCTGCTGTAAGTTCTGAATCTTGGTAGCCCATTCTTCGAACTTGTTACGTAATCTAAACTCTTGATCGTTCAGAACTGTAACAGTCCAAGGTTCGAATGTACGGTCTCCAGCAATTTTCAAAGTACGACCTCTATAGGGTACTTCGATAACTCCGATAGTAGATGCAGGAAGGTTTGCTGCTTTCACAAGGAAAGTAGATAACTTGTTTCCACCAGCAACAGTCTCATTGTTTGACCCTGCTGTCTTCTGTCTTCTATCTTCAGATGATCCAACTCGACCACCTGTGCCAGGTTGTCCGTCTCCTGCTACCTCGTCTGGAAATTGTATTTCCACTTGGAACAGATTAGGTCTTGCCAGATCTTCAATTTGATCTCTAAAATTGAAGATTGGTGAATCTATAAAACCGCCCTCGACCTGACTTGGGGATTTTCTTTGTGATTTGGTTCCCATTTTTTATTCTCCTAATGAATGTTGAGGGGGTAGATTAAGTAGTGATCTCAGAGAATGAAGCACCAGTCCTAGTTGCAGTAAATGTCAACGTAATGTAGTTGATAGAGCGTGTAGGCTTCACGAAGATCTCCGCAAAGAATTCACCACGATCAATAGCATTGGATGGATTGTTAGTGCTGTCACAAACAACAAGGAAGTCAACCACACCACGACGGGATTGTATCCTGCGCATGAATGGTTCAACTATATTCTTGAATGACTGACGAGTGAACTCATCATTCAATTCAAAGAGTTGTGTCTTTGCTGCTTCAGCAATTGCTTGCTCCATAACCAAGAACAAACGACGAACGTTAATTCTATCGAATGCAGACTGGTAAGAGAGTGCAGTCTTATCACCAAAGAGAACTATACCTTGTCCAGGGAATGCAACAATTGGGTTAACCCTTGCATTGTAGAGCATATCTCTATGATCTTTCAGAGGTGAGTAAGCAAGTTTAATTGCATTTCTCAACTGTCCTCTGTTGAAACCAGCAGGAGAGAACCAAGGTTCCTGATTGAGGGTTGTGCTAAGTACTAGTCCTGCAACGTCAGCGTTACAAGCAATGTAGCGGTACTTATCACTATACTTATCATAGATGTACTTGTAGTTGTTATCAAATACAGCATATGAACTTGATGTTAATTGATCGAAGAACTCAATAGTACGATCAACTATTTGGCGAGTTGTTGGAACCCCAATCACGTCACTGCGTGGAGGTGAAACAAATGCCATGCAATCTTTACGAGTTGCAGCGATGTCAATTATCTTCTGTGCTTTTGCAAGAGTATCGAGTTCGTTGCTCATGGATGGTCCCATGAGTAAGTAATCAACTTCTTGTGTTTCAGCGTCACTTACTAGATCATAAGCACTCAAAACTTTATCACGAGTTAGAGTGTAACCATCTACACCACCCTGTAGTGAATACTTCAGAGTAGACTGGTTCTTAGTATTGAGCATTTGTACAGCAGCACTTGTTGCTCCTGTAGGATTGTCAATATCATAGAGTGCTGCTGTAGACTTGAATAGATCGAAGTCTGTGTTAACACCAGTACGTCCAATTGCTCCATTAGCACTACCATCTTTGTCAAATAGTGCTGAAGTTTCGTGTGAACCCCAGTAGATGTAAGAAGAATTATTCTTAACTACATCCTTGTAGTAAAGTGCTTCTCCTTGTGGTCCTTTAGCATCAGTTGCCTTAGATACATTGAGGAATTTCTCAAGAACACTACCTGGTGTACCAGTTAGTTTTCCGTCTCCATCAATAACTAAAACGTGGAATAAGTCATGACGACCACCACGATCTAATACCCACTGTGAACTTGTAGGACGTGAAGCAACGTTCACCCAAAGTTGACCAGGTGAATATTCTCTTTCTGCATATGCATCTGCTTGGTTAGCAATAACTACAGTTGCACTGTTAGCATCAGCGATTGTCTGGTTAGATAAGAAACGTGGTGAACCACTATTCAAAGAAACATACAAACGACGTTGAATGCTCTCAATCTCTCCAGAGTCACCAGTAGCACTACCAGCAGAACCAGAGTTATTTGCTAATTCAGTAATTGCATCGTTAACTTCGAATACATCAGATGAACTAGAGTCAATTGTGATCTCTAACTTGCGAGTCTTACGATCCCAAGCAACAACACGTCCAGTTACGTTACCAGAGTTAGCAGTAAAGAAATTATCTGCTGCCCAGTCACCAACTAGAGTTGAACCACTCTTAAGAGTTAAAACTACATTGTAGTGATAAACTTTAGCGTAGGTGTTAGCAGCGGAGTATGCAACTTCAGCACCACTAGTAAATGCCCACTCTGTAGAAGTTGGTTGTGAACAATAGATGATCTGATCAGCACCAGCATCAGTAGTAACAACACGAAGAGAGTTACCATAAATTCCTGGGTTACGAGCACCCCACTTCCAATTATTAGTAGCGGTTTCTACAGTAGACTCGTAAGAGGAAAGATTTTTAACTAATGGTGGAGTAATACCTGTTGAGGTTTGCTCGTTAATAGTTGTCTTGTTTGTGGTTACTGTCTGAATAGTAACGGTAGAACCATTAGTATGTGCAGCAGCAGTTGAACCAAGTTGTGCACGAGTAACAGTTAGGTCGTTACCAGCAACACCAGTGATTCTTAAAAACTCATCATCAATTCTGATGTAGTCGTTAGTTGATGCACCAAGAGAAGCAGCAGATGTAACAGTTAGAGTTGTGTCGCTATCTGAGAAAGTACCACCTTCATCAATAGTGGTATTTGTTCCACCAGCTTCAATCAACGTTATGTTAGCACCAGCAACGTGAGAAGCAGCAGAAGTAGATAGTTGTCCACGACTTACAACAACATCAGTACCAGAGATCGAACCTATTGTTAAAAGTTCAGCATCAATTAGTAAAATGTCTGCAACGTCGAAATCCGTAGAATCCGATACCGTTAGAGTCGTGTCAGCAGCACTAAAGCTTGTGACAGTAAATTGTGCAGTATCAATAGCGTTCGCTAGTGATGCGTTATCTGCACGAATAACTTTAAGAGTACCGCCATACAACACAAATTGTGCTGCTGCGAACCAATACTCGTAATTAAAATCGTTGGGTCTGCCGAATACTGAAAGAAGTTCTGCTTCGGAAGTAATAGAAATTACTTCTTCTACTGGTCCTTTTTCATATGAACCTACAATAGCAGCAACGTTATCTACCGTTGCATTTACTACTGTTGTTAGATCTCTTTCTAGTACAACAACCCCTGGGGAAAGCTGCGTCGATGCCATCTGTTATCTCCTGAGAATGTTCAGTTCTGATGCTGGAATTATTTATTATTTTCTGCTTTTTGAACGGGGAAACAGTGCGTGAACTACCAATCTGGATACGATTGAGTACAATTACATTTATTTCTACTCTCTTTAACTCTCTTTATAGTACATGTTTTACACTCATATGAGTATGCTGAAGGAATATCACCTCTATCTTTACGTGTGAGGTAAAATCCTTCTAATAATTCTTTACTTTCTCCACAAACTCTACACTTACGTTCAACAAATAATAGATGTTCTAACCCAATCTGTCTGTCTATATTCATTAGTAAAGATAATTCCACATATATTCTGATTGTGTCTCACCATATTCAGATGTTTCAGATTGTGTCCAAGTAGTTCCATCTTCATCTACAAAAGTTTCACTCTCAAGTCCATTCTCAATGAAACCAAAAGGTGCCATATCTGCTTCAATTGCTTCTTTCTGTTCTAGATATATCTGATTTCTAACATCAGAATCATGTAACTCTTTAAAGTAATCAGTAAGAGCAACCCAACTAAAGATAACTAAGCACATAGCAAGGTCGTCATTACAACCATCCTCTGCTTGCCATGCTGGACCTTTCTGAATAAAGGTAGTCAACTCAGATATTATATCATAGTCTGCTAGAAGAAGTTTATCATCTTCCAATAATGCTTTAAGGTTAGAGCAACCAGTCTTCTTCACAGTAGTGGTCATCTTGACACCTAACTGTGTCTTACTACCAGAGAATCCCTGTCCTACTACCTGACCTGCACGACCTCTCATAGCACACATGAGAAGGTTATCATACTCTAAATCAAACTGTAATATATCTGCTACCTGACCTCCAATATCATTAACTTCTACCATCACATAAGCATGATTATAAGCACATGCAACATCATGTATGATATTAGGGAACATGATTGGTTTAATCTGACTATTTCTATACTTACCAACTAATCGATATGGTATTTCTGTAGTATCAATGATAGTAAATGCAGAGTAATCCTTACTTACACCTCTAGCAACGTCAACAGCCATGACATAGATATGATCCTTAATAGGTTCCTCATAGATATCTAACCCTGCACTGCGCTTCAATGGATCTTCATACACCAAGGTGCGCAATTTAGCAGCAGATATTAGAGTATCAACTGATCCTAAGAACTCGCATTCAAACTCAACCTTAAATTGTTCTTCTGATGTATTAGCAATAGTCTGTGCTTTCCATTCAGCATCCCTACCTGGTACTTGAGACCAATGTACTTCTGTTGTAGTGTATTCGTTCTTACCTCTCTCAGCATCATGCCAGAGTTTGTAGAACATATTCATACCGTGTGGTGTAGATATGATAATAACTTTAGTTGACTTACCAGAAGATATAGTAGGATAGACAGAACTGAAAAACTGATCAGCAATATGCGTCGGAATAAAAGCGAATTCGTCCAAAAATATAACGTTAAAGGACATGCCCCGAACAGCACTAGCAGAAGTAGAAGCAGCCAAGATTTTACTTCCGTTTTCCAATTCGAGTGAACCCCTGTTCCACTGGAGAATACCCTGTTGCAACCATTTAGGGAGATTTTCATAAGAAAGTTGTAAGCGTCCCAACATTTCTCTTGCAGTTGCGGCTTTGTTTGCGAGGATTGCGACATTTACATTATCATTAAAAAGAACATACCATAATAGATATGAAGTAACCACAGTTGATTTACCAGATTGTCTAGGTAGCTTTGCAATATTAAATCGATCATCATGAAACTTCTGTACCATATCCTCTTGGAAATCATACAGGTTAAATGGTACTAGACCTTCGTCTAGCGATACAATCTTAATATATTTCCTAATAAAATAGACAGGATCCTTACTACACTTAATAAATTCTTCCACCTCTTCAGGTGCAAAACTCTGTGCGACGTTTGCCTTCTTTAGATTAGGATTACCTAGATATATCTGATCAGCTGACATTCGCTTCTTTAATTGCTTCTACAATGATTTGCTTTAACTCCCTCTTCTTCTTTTTACCTAGACCAGCACGTGTGTCTATCTTTACTTTAACCCAATAGACTCCTGCCAATACTAAAAGGAAAGGGATTGCCTCTGCCCATGAGATCTCATTCCATGCTTCTACAACGTTCATAATAGTATAGCTCCAATAATAAATCCTTTACCGAATGCAAGACAAAGCATTTGATAATCAGTCAAGTTAAACTTGTCCTGTATCTTCCTTGCCATTTTCTTATCCCATTCTTTAATTTTAGAGAATAGTTTTAAATTTAAATTCCACATATTATTCTACCAGTGTACCATTCTTTCTACGAATCTCACGTAGTTCTTCAAAATTTTTCTGTTTACTACCACCGTCATATGGCCAAGCATAACCTTCTTCAATCATCTGTTCATTCAATGAAATATCAGAGTCGCCAATGTAGAGCCAACCAAGAAGCCTACCATACTTCCCAACGCCACCCACAAGTTCTGTTCTAATAGTGAGTTCATTCTCTCCATTAATAGTATCCTCAAGTGTGCCTTTCATCCAGTTAGTAGCATCGATACCTAACGCCTTTTCTTCGAGGTCTCTTGTCCTCTTCTCTGGCGTATCAACTCCTGCAATTCTAACTCTTTCTTTCTTGTATAGATCAAAGCCGAGGTCAATAGTAACGTCAATAGTATCGCCATCTAAAACCTTATCTATACTGGTTACCCGAAAGTTATAGCAGGATTTCCTGCTAGGTGGTACCATAGCTCCCATGTTCTTAATTCCATCTAAATTATATAGACTTCTTCTGTTCCTTTTCTTCTTGTTTAATTCTCCACCTTACTTGTTTGGCATACTTTACTTCTTCTGGTGTATACCAAGTAGGGTGTTTCTTTGCTCTCTTAATAATCTTCTTTGCTGCTTTCTTATCCTTCATTAATAGAATTTTGCGGGGGGATCTTCTTGAACTTCCATAATAATAACTTCTGTCAGAACTCTATGAAATGCATCTGACATTTTTCTATATCCTGTTCCAACATATAACTGACCTGCAAACACTGATAGAGTTGCAGCACCCCAGAAGATATAGTACCATCTGGATTTAATTTGATGTCTCTGTTTTTTCTTCATAATAATCACCCTGTTAGGATTTAAACATATAAATAATAATAGAATTAAAGAGGCAGAAAAATGAAACCTAACGCCTATATTATGGGTAACAAAGTTAGTTTAGGAGATCATCATTATGCATATGCACAACCTTATGAGTTACAACCAATTAGCAGAATGGAATCACATGGATCAGTCCTTTGAGGAAGATCAACAATTAAACGATTACTACGAATGTCTAATTGAATGCGTTGATGATCAGTCAAGTTGTAAACGATTATGTAAGGAGGTTTTCGCTTCTTATTAGAGAAACCAAAATTTAACCCATACACAAACCCTCGCTGAAAAGCGGGGGTTTACTATTTAGTAATCAATAAATTTTCCATCTATCCATTCTCTTCTCATCTTCCAAGTGACCCCACTAGTAGAACCAGCACAGGGGTTTATACACTTTTCGTTCCCATACTCATTACAGAGTAAACCTGCAAGATCATGTGGACACCCTATTTTACCATTAGACCAGTATAATTGTCCAGCTATCCATGTAGCTTGACAATGTGGACAGGTCTTAATATCCATTATGATTCAGGAATAAGTTCTCTACGTAATGGGGCGTTCTTCTGAGGACAATTTTCTTTGTGCTTCAGTACCCATGCAATTTTATCAGATGTACCTTGTGGTGGCTTGATAAAACAATAGGGACAACATGTACCTAATTCTGTACACTTTCTTGCTTCAACCATAATGATAACTCGACTTGTTTGTTTTCTTAGGTAATTTACCTGATCTGACTTTGTTACCAGAAGTTTCACCGTAACCTGTAGGATTCTTTCCTGGTTTAGATTTTCCTATAGATTCAGATTTCTTCTTACTCTTATCAGTATAATGTAATTTAGCAGACTTATCCTTATCTTTTGTGACTACGGATTCTTGTCCATGCTTACGTCCTAAACGACGCATTACCTTTCCAAAACGACGTTTAGACATCTTATCAGGTTTAGATGTCTGATAAGAAACCTCTTTAGCCTTCTTACCATCGTCATACTTGTACTCACCAACTGCTTTGGTGTGTCCAATGCCTTTCTTTTTGAGGTCTCCCTCTAGAGCACGACGCTTCTCACGGTTCTTTTTTTCATCATCTCCACGATCTGCAGAAATGTTTCCTGTTACTTGGGTCTTTGACTTATGCAGCATACGAGAAGTCTTATTACCCTCTTCTATGAAAGACCTATATGTGTGTTGTACAGATTCCTTTTTAGCCTTAGCAGCAGCAATCTTCTTCTGTTGCCAAGAATCCTGTACTTCATGAGGTTTCTTTCCTTTTGCTAGTTCAGCCTTTCTATGTGCACGGAAGTCAGAAGCACTCTTCTCTGATGCTGCTTTCTTTTTGGCAGCTTCAGCAGATCTCTTAGCAACCTGTGCTTTATTGTAAGCATCAATACGCTTAACACCTGCTGCTAATTCTTCTTTTACCTCCTTACCATCTTTGAATTTTTTGGATGAGGTCATAATTCCTTGTTCTCCATACCTTTTTTTGAGTTTAGCAACAACAGTATCAAATGCCTTTTGGGATTGTGCCTGTGCTTTGCTCTTTTGTTTAGCGGTTAGTGGTTTACGTGGTGGATTTTTCCTTTCAGGTTCCTTCCATGTTCCCTGTTCCAATGCTTTATCCTTCATTCTATCATAATCTTCTTCCCCTAATACTTCACCATTCGCTGCATATTCTGCTGCTAAAGCTGCATAGGGAACCGCTTTTCTATTCTTAATCTTCTTCTTCTCTACTGCGTCCTTGTGACGTTTAACACCTTTCTTAATTTCCTTAACAACACCTTCTGTTTCTAGTACTGGTTTGTCACCTTTCTTCTTCTTGTAACCACGATCTGATCTATGGAGTGCTCTCCTTAGTTTACCGTGACCAGCCACATTATGACTGACACCAAATTTACGGACATTCCTATCCTTCTCTTTGGTTTCAGGTGATTTACCTGCGTCTACCTTTGCCTCAGTAACCTCAGACATACTAGCCTCCAACAATCTGAACTTGTTCTACAATCACACCACCAGATCCAGATCCAGCAGTTAGTTTAACTGCTCTTGATACTTGAGGAATGTTTCCTGCAGTAGCATCAGCAGCAGATAATGTATAATTAGATGCAGAAGATGCGTCTATATCAGTAGTAATAGTGGTACCAGTAGCGGATGCTACTTTCTTACCAGAACTAGCAGCAGATTCAAATGCAGCAACAAAACCATCAGTGTCACCACCATCGACAGTTTCGATATAATCATCAGCACTAAATGTATGTCTACCACCACCTGAGAATCCAGAGATAGTCAAAACAGCTGGGTTTGCACCAGTTGCAGAAGCGATCTTTGCATGCTTTGGTTTACCACAATAAATCAATATTGCTTCACCAGCAGCAAGTGTGATTGCTGGACCTGCATCTACTTGGATGGTTGATGCTGCTGCACAGTAACATCGAAGTACACCTGTTTTTACCACAATATATCCACTACCACTGGCAGAGATTGTTTGGGTATCTAATACATTTAAAACTGACATTGTTGCCTCTCTAGGTATTACCTATCTACAAGATTATTTATCTTGCTTTTGTTTTAAGAACTTGGCAAGTTCTGCTGTGCTACCAACGAACATTGTGTTGTTAGTAACCTCTGTGTTCTTAGATTTTTTGGGATTTTCTATATCATTAACCTTCTTATGTAGGTCAGCAAGTTTATCTGCTACATCACCTACATGTTTAATTAACTGACCAGCAACCTCATATGCTCTAGGTTGATCTGATTCTTGTGCAAGTTCCAATATACCATCAACTGCCTCTTGACCCTTCTCAATTAATGAATATAAGTTTCCACGAGTATACTCATAATCTTTCTTAAGTTCTTGAGTGGTATCCTTAACAGGTACAATTTTATCTGTTCTTTTGACACATCCGTTCTCTGGTGCAGTAATTGCTTCTACATCCAGAGCTTTCTCTATGCCGTCAAAACTATTCGTCAACGCCTGTTTCTGGGTTTCTTGAGAGTCCATCAGTAAATTCACTGTAAATTTCATTGAATCCAAAGTCATCATCTGGATCTGCATTTGCTGGATCAGGAGTAACGGTATACCGAACTTCCCTAGGTGCAGTTACCTTAGAATCCGTAGCCATATCTACAATTGCCTTAGTGATAACCTCATCTGTAGCAACCTGAACAGGACCGTAAAGATAACTCTTAGCAACAAATTGTAACGTATAAACTAAAGTTCTACGTGTATCATAATCTCCTTCATACACATCCTCATAACTAACATCTTGTAATGTCACTGGGTAATCTTTCTTCTCACCTATTTCAGGAACCAAATTCAAAGTAATATTAAATGATGGTTGGAATACAGGTAAGATCTGCTCTATTATTTGTAAAGCATCATCCTGATTCTTTGCTAAGATACCCAACTCAAAACTAATATTATATGGTACTGGCATGAATGACTTCTTAGTCGATCCATCATCAGCAGTATATCTTATATATTGAGTTGGAGAAAGTTTTCTCTGAGGGTCATATTGAATACCCTGCATCTCAAAGGAAATACGTGGAAGAGTGATCTGAGTAGCATCCTTAGATGACAGATCACCAACAGCACGAAGACGTGCTAAAAACTTTTGTTTTGGACCATATGCTAGAGGTACCTTCATCACCTGAACGGAACCACCAGATCCAGTGCGACGCACTTCTATATTATTAAAAAGGGTACCGAATCCGACAACCGTCTTTCTAATAATTTCATGGTATGTATATGTACCTAACATTAAATACTACTCCCCTTATTTCCAAACTCACCGAATGGATTGCCTTCAGTAAAGTCAATGATGCCATCAGCCACAGTTTCAAATGTGGCATTCTGATCCCAGTCTGAGCTAACATTATTTATTGTATTATAAGAAGCAGTTGTCCAAGCAGCACCAGAAGTCTGTCCTGTAACTGTTTCAGGTATACTGAATATTCCAGACCTATTATATACCTGGAGTTGTCTGTCAGTGGAATTCCATGCTTTAACTTCAGCAGTTACATTGGATGTACCACCAGCAACAATCTCACCAACTGTAAAGTCTCCAGTACCACCTGCAGCAAAGTTGACTGTAATTGCAACAGAGAAGTCCTGTTCGATCTTGTCGATCTCTGCAACCCCTGTACTGAAGTCCTCGTCGCTGTATTCGAATAGTTCACAACGCAAACCCCAAACATATTGCTTACCTAATTGGTAAAAGGGTACTTCATGCTCTACAAATTGTATCTCAAAAATCTTATTAGCCATTGGGAAGTAAATTAAATCTCCCTCATTTGGTCTACCTTCTACAATAAGAGTAGTATTATCATCCACTGCAGCAGTGAATCTCCTCTTAGAGCAAATGAATGTTACCTGATCAGATATACGAACACCAAACTTACTAAACATATCACCGTCACCACGGAATCCACCTGCATCCTCAATGTACATCTCAATAACATGAGCAGATCCAAAAGAACTGGCAGGATCCTCAGAGAATATAGTATTCTCATTAACCAATGTGCGAGGCATGTAGTATACATCCTTTCCGAACATTTTAATTTGTTCGTCAATAAGATCTTGTACTAGACCTTGTTCGCCTGTGGTTCCTTGAGTGAAGTAAGTATTAGTAGCCATACTATCCTATCATATCTAGTGGTGGTGTTTCCCAAGTTGAACGAAGTTCTTCATCCAAATTCTTTAATTCTTCTACAGCGTCATTATAAATCATCTCTCCATTTAGAGTCACACCACCAGGCATCTGAACGTTTTGGAACTTAGTCATATTTTGACCCCACTGCTTTTTAAACTTAGCAGTAACGTAATCTTTAACCCATAACTGATTATAAATCTCAGTCCATGTAGTAGGGTTAAGTGCTCTCCATGCTTTAATCACAACATATTGATCTTCTAAGGCATCTTGTACCCAATCAAAATCAATATATAACTTATCTTGAACATTCTGATAACGAATTGGTTTCATACCTTCTAGTAAGAAATCAATAGTTTCAAGATGTTGTTGGATCATATAGTAATGATAAAACTGTGTAGATGTAAAATCATACAAATCATTCAAACGCATTTGATATCTAATATCAAACATGTTCCGAGTACCCTTATCAGTAAATCCAAAGATACCCTCAATAGACATAATATGATCTGGTACAGAAATAAAATTATTCTGTGTTAACCATTCTGTTGAACCATCAGCAGCAGTCTCAGTTGCATCTGTCTTCGCATTAGTAATCTCAGCAGCAGTAAACTTGTGCTTCAAATATACTCTTTCAGCACCCTCATAGTGGAAGTGTTGAAACTTCTCTATAGTGTAGTCTATAGCATCATCAGCTTGATCATCAGAAATGTTGACCTCGATAACTGGATCACCCAGTCTTCTTTTAGCGTATGCTTTTAATTCAGCTTTGGTTGTTGGAGTTGCCATTTACTTATCTGGATAGAGCAGCGAGTGCAGCTTTAAGTTGTGCTACGGTTGTTATGGATGCGTCATTACCAATAGCATTCAATTCAGTATAAAGTGAATCAATGTCAGTATCATTGGTGGTTGCCTGTGTACCTTGTGCAGCAGTTGCGTATGCAGTGCTTGCAGTGGTAGCAGCAGTACCAAGTCCAAGAGTGGTTCTGGCAGCAGCAGCGTCAGCGTCATCTACAAGAGTTGCACCATATGCACTAACAGCAGAGGATGCAAGTTTTGTTTCTACAGCAGTCTCAAGATCTTGTAATGCACCCTTAGTAGTTTCATTGTCAGCAATAGTGCTACCAGTGAAAGTGCCAAGGTTATCAGATGCAGCAGATACACCAGTCAATGTGATGAGGTGGTCTACATCTAAGTCTGCCTTA
>MDSZ01104342.1_pt1 | contig 16943 bp, 17 predicted proteins | sample 811201 | NCBI WGS metagenome assembly MDSZ01 (sample SAMN05326647, study PRJNA326480) | marine metagenome | isolation source: seawater | place: Indian Ocean: North | collected 2010
GTTTTAACTGTGGGTTTTGGAAAAAGATTAATGGATTTAAATAACAATAGATCTAATAAAAATTTTAAATCTTTATATAATCCAGATGAATTAAAAAAGTTAATATTGATTAGTGCTTCATTATTGATAATTTTATTTTTAATTTTTTCAATTTCAGAAAAAAGTTTAGAAAAATTTGGTGAAAATTTTTATTTAAGTTTTTTAATTGTGGCAACAGGCACAATGAGATATTTATTTTCACTGTTTAAAAAAAGTTATTTAGATCCTATAGAAGTTTTTACTAAAGATAAAATTTTAGTATTGTTAGTTTTGCTTTTTGGTATTTATAGCCTTTATTGTATTTATTTTTCATGATTTTGAATTAATTTTTTTGAATTTTTCAAATGTATCTGAAAGAAAATTAACTAAGGTCATCAAATAAAAACTTGATATTGTAAATGTAATTCTTTCCATCGTTGTTTTGATTGAATATTCTATTTCCATATTTCTAAATAGATAAGCACTAAAAATAAAACAAGTGCTTAATAAAAAATATAACAATACTGAATTATTGTAAGAAACATTAATTTTATAATATCTATTATAAAATATTATTATTATTCCAAATATTAAAAATAAATTATTTAATAAATAATAAAATAAAAATGGAATTATCAATTTTAATTTATAAATAATAAAATTCATATTTAATATTTCAAAGTAGTTAAATTCGTATGGATGTCCTGTCTTATCTAACATTACATTTTGTGAAACTTCATAAATTATATATTTAAATGAAATCATTAAAATGAAACTTAAACTTAAATACATTTTTTGTTTAATATTTATTTCTTTACTTAAGTTGAAAATTATAAACATGATAGATAGATAAACTACTCCTTCAGCTTTTATCCATAATATCAAGTTGCATGTGATCACAAAAAAAATTGAAAATAAAATATTCTTGGTATCTAAAATTTTAATAAAATATTTCGATAATAAGATTAAAAATGAGAAGATAAGAATTTCTTGAAGTCCAGAAAATCTCTCATATTCATAAAAGAATAATACTAATAAAAAAAATAATAATATTCTATAATCATTACTTTCAAGATTTTTTTTACAAATATAAAAAAATGAAAAACAAGATATAAAAACGTAAAATAGTCTACCCAAATACTCGTAGTTAAGATTAATCAAATTCCAATAAAAAGACCAAAAAAAGGATCCTAAATGTGGATGAAATCCATATTGAAATTTATTTAAATCATAGAAATTTTGTCCCTCAATAAAAAACAATGATTTTATATAATAAAAAAATTGCGCATCCCATCCGAGCTTTAATTTAGCCGTCACATTAATTGAAATAATAAAAAAAATAGAAGCAAAAAGGATTATGTTAATAATAACATTTTTAAATTCTTTAAAATTTTTAAATTTTAAAAAGTATGAGTAGAAATATAAGACTATCAGAAAAGAATAATAGATGTAACTATAGCTCTCTAATGGAAGAGGAAGAAGAGAAAAAATCAATAATATGTTGCAATTTAATATTAAATTAAATGAAGCTAGATCTAATGATGAGCAACTGTTGAAAATTTTATTTTTAAGAGCAAATATATTTAACGGTACAAATGTGATTAGTAAAAAAGAAAATAAAGCTATTATTATATTTATAATTTCAATCATAATTTTTCAGCAAAGAAACAATTTTCAAACTCATCTAAAATCTTAAAATCATTCAAATTATATTTATTTTTAAGAGTCAAACTTATATTTTTAATTTCATTTGAATTATTTAATTTAAAAAATAATTTACTTTCTGAAAGATTTAATTCATTAAAAATTAGATTAATAATTTCATTTTTGTTTGTTTTTAATATAACATTTTTAATTATCTTTTTATTAAGTGATTTATCAATTGTGAATACTTCCAATTCAATACTTTTATCTTTTGAGTATGAATTATCTAAAATTTTTATATTTATGATCGATTCAAAATTTTGAGCTAAAAACTCAACATCTTTTAATTCATATTTTTTTCTACTTATTTTATTGAGATCGATATTATATTCAAGACCTGGATAATTTAGAAATATAATTTTATTAGTTTTTTGACCTATATTTTGTGTATTTAGAATTGCCCAATTGTTTTGGGGTACATGTTCATAATTTATAATTTTTGGATTTTTTTTAAATTCATATTTCTTTTTAATACTACGTAAATAACCTATTCCTTCAGGTGAACAAAAACCATAAGCAAGATTTATTCTATCATCGTAATTTTTTGAAATTATTAAATGACTATTTTTAACAAAATTAGTTTTTACTGAAAAAAAAAATATTATCAAAAGCACTAAAATAGTATTTCTTATAAAGTTATTGTTGAGTCTTTTCATATGGTATTTCTATAACATTAATTAAATTATAAATTTATTTTTTTATCAATGTGATCAGATAATCTTAAAGCTAATTGAACTATAGTGTATGTTGGATTTGAATATCCACCAGTTGAAAATGTTGAACTTCCACATACATATAAGTTTTTTGTAGAGTGGACTTTTAAATTTTTATCAACAACTGAATTCTTTGAGCTCTCCCCAATTCTTGTACCCCCCATGTGATGATGAACTCCCAAGTGTTCATATTTACTTAAATTTTCAATATTTTCTTTAATTGCAACTCTTCCAATATCTTTTTTTATGAAAAATTTTCCCAATTCTTCTAAAATAGTTTTCATAGATAACAATGTATCAATTGATTGCTTATAGTAAAGATTAGTAATTGGAACACCATTGTTATCTAATTCATTTTTATCTAATTCAATTCTATTATTTACATTTGGAAATTCCTCAAGGTTCATAAATATATCTCCACATTTCAAATCTTTATTAAAAATATATCTTGCGATTTTTTTCCCATAATCGGGTGCTACACATAAAAAGTCTTTAACTATTTCTTTATAAAGTTTGGTATCCTCCTTTGCATTCATGTATATTGCACCACTTAAAATTTTTTTTTCATCAATCAATTCTTTACTAGCTGAAATATGCATAGGTCCATCATGATTAATAAAATTATCTTTTAATATTTCTTTTATTTTTGATTTATATAAAAAGCCAACACCTCCAAGTATCCATGGATGTGTCATCCAGAATTTTCCAATTGGTAAATCTTTTTTAAGCAGCCCTATACTTTTTTGATTAGTCCATAAAAGAACTCTTGAGTTTTCTATGCCACCACCACATAAGATAAAAAAATTTGATTCAATTTTGAAAGATTTTTTATTTTGAGTGACAACTACATTCTTAATAGTTTGATCATCACCCTCAAAATGAGTGACCTGAGAATTGAGTACTAAATGAATATATTTTGATTTTTTGATTTCATCTTTATATTTCTCAGCAAATCTTACTTTTGAATATCTAAATTCTATCTGATTAAAATATTTGTCTAATTTGGCTTTTTTAAAGTTTTGATTTATTTCTAAAATTTTACAAGTTTCATTTTCATAATTTGAAATTTCATTATAGTTAAGTCCCCATTTTTCAATATTCCATTTTTCAATAGGTTTACACCATCCTCCCCAATGCCCACTCGTACCGCCAAGTTGTCTTAATCTACTATATCTTAAATCATCTATATCATCTCCAATCACCTTAGATTTATAATTTTCTTGGGAGCTGTCACTATACTCTTCATCCCCAGCCTCAATTATTAAACTATTTATTTTTTTTTTAGCCAATTTAATTGCGAGGGTAATTCCTGCTGGACCACTACCAATAATGATAACTGGAAATTTATTATTTTTAGTATCTAATATATTTTTGTAAATCATCAATCATTTTCTTTTAAATACCAATAAAATTTTTTAATTTTCTTTTTCTTAATTTTAAGATTTGGATCTAGTTTTTTTTTAGCCAGTAATTCTTTAGAATAAGTCATAGAAAAAATACTCAAAAAAAATAGCTTAATAAAATTTCTCCTTAATTTTTTCATAAGTACTTTTATTGTAATATTTTTTTTTTCAAATTTAAATGTTCTTTTTTATATGTAAGATATGTTAAAGAAAAAATTATCCAAAATATAGAACCATTGAATGTGCTAAAAATACCAGCTCCTGGTAGTAGTGGAAGAAAAAAAAGCACCATATAACTTATATTACTTAAATGACTTATATTTTGAGTTCTCATAAATATTTTTATATTCTTAAATAAAAAAATTATCATAAAAGAAATAATATATAGATATCCAATAATTCCTAGCTCAGAAAGTATTTCAAAATGAATTTGATGTGGGTGGGTGCTACATCTTTGAGCAGAGAATTTTATTTTCTCTTCAAAATAAATTTTTTTAGAACATTCTTTCCTAAAATTTTTATTTCCTACACCAGAAATTGGATATTTTTTAAAAATTTTTATTGCTGTATCGAAATGAGCAAAATATTTGATATTTTCAAATTTTTCTAAAAAATGTTTATTTTTTTCAACTACCAAAATTCTTTTAAAAAATACAGAATATCTATCTTTGATGTTATCATTTAAATATATGAAAGATGAAATTATCAAAAAAAATAATGGAACTAAATATTTCAAATTAAAATTAAATTTTTTATGATTCAAAAATATTGCAATTGTAATAAACAATAAAGCTGATTTAATAAAATTAGATCTTTCACCTGTCATAAAAATTGAAATTGGAACAATAAGAAAAACAATCAAAAAAAATAATAATGATTTATTTCTTTTACTTTGTGAGAGAAAATAAGTGATAGTGCTAAATCCAAAGCACAAAACATAGCCACCTACAACCATTTCATCTTTAAAAAAAGATATTACCCTTTGAGGATTCGGACTAACAAAACCAATAATATTTTTTCCAAAATATTTTTCATAAAAAATATCTATGATTACAATTAATATAATTATCAACCAATTGGTTTTTATTTTATTCAAAACTATATGTTTTTCAGATAGTTTGGAAAACGCGAATACTAATAAAATAAACTTTATAAATAGAATTGATCTTACAATTCCTCCAGTTTCATCTTCAATTATAAAAAAGAATGAATAAATTGAGTTTGTGATCAAAAAAAAATAAAGAAATAATAGAGCTAAAAACATTCGACTCTTTAGCCATCCCCATATCTTGAATTTAAAACAATAAACTAAAAAAATTAGGTTAATTATTAATATATTTAAATTAATTGCTGCATTACCAACTAAAATTGAAATAGGCAGTAAACTAAAAAACAATATTGATAATTTATTAATGATATCTAATTCTTCATTATTATTTATTAATTGATTAAATTTAAGCATAAATTATATAATTAATCTAAATCTATATGGATCAGATTTTAATTTTAATATTTTTTTATTTTTTAATTTTATTCTCAATTTTGGGATATGGGAGAATATTTACATTAATTAATTCAAATTATCAAGCAGGCTCATTTGATGGCCTCCTGGGATTAGCAGTTTTAATTTTTATTTCCTATCTAACCAATCTTTTGTTTCCACATAATTATTTGCATAATTCAATAATTATTTTGATGGGGTTAATAATATTTGCTTATGATTTTTATAAAAATTTTTTAAATAGAAAAAAGGAATTGAGAGATTTAACAATAATTTTCTCAATAATTTTTATAGGGTTGCTGATGTATAAAAATCACGATGATTTTTTTTATTATCACTTTCCGTACACTTTAATTTTGGTAGAATTTGAGAAGATTTTTGGCTTAGGAAATTTAAATCATGGTTTTAGAACACCTTCTTCAATTTTTTATTTAAATTCTATATTTTATCTTCCGGGCATTAAGTATTTTTTATTAAATGGTGGAGCAGTTTATATTTTTGGATTTTCTAATTTTGTACTTTATAATTTAATTAGGGATCATTTAAATAAAAAAGAATTTAATCATATATTATTTTTATCATTATTATCAATTCTTTATATTAACACTACTTTTGCAAGATTATCAGAACATGGTACAGATAGATCGGCATTAATATTAATTTTTTTAATGAGCATTTTTTATCTTAAGAGTTTAAATTTTGAAAAAAAACAATTAAGTCAGAGATATTTTAATAATTATTATACTAAATTAAGTATACTTTTTGCCGTAATAATATCACTCAAAGCATTTTATATAATATATTCTGTAATTTTTCTATTATGGTTTTTTCAAATTAGAAAAATATTTAAATTTAATGATTTATTAAAATTAGTTTTAAGAAATTATTATACTTATCTAATTTTAACATTATTTTTATTTACAATATTTACGATTTTTACAAACACCGGCTGCTTGATTTATCCTGCAAGATTCACTTGTTTTGAAAATTTAAGCTGGGCAATATCTTTGGATCAAGTTGATCAAATGTATTTATGGTATGAACAGTGGTCCAAAGGAGGAGCAGGTCCTAATTTTAGAGTAGAAAATCCAGAAATTTACGTCTCAAATTTTAACTGGGTTAGTAATTGGTTTGAGATATATTTTTTCAATAAAGTCTCAGATAATATTTTAGTAATAATGACTATTTCAATTATAGTCATCTTGTTATTTAGATTTAATCAAAATGAAGTAGAAATAAAAAAATATGATTATAAATTTTTTTATCTTCTAATTTTACTTTTATTTGTTGAATGGTTTTATAATCATCCAGCACTTAGATATGGAGGTTATACACTTTTAGCTTTGATATTTTTTATACCTGTCTCAATTTATTTAAGTAAATATAAATTTGATTACTTTGATAGTAAAAAAAAAACTTATTTTATTTTGTTGTTAGTAATTATAATTTTTGTAAGTAGAAATATTAACAGGATTGATAAAGAATACAAACAATATGGGTACAATCCATTTGACAGTGCTTTTTTCTATTTGAATAAAGACGGATTTATATTAAATGATCTGGTTAAATCAAAATATACAAAAAAGATGAAAAATACTAAATATTTAATAATAGATAAGTAATGAAAAAAAAAATTGTTATAACCGGTGGAGCAGGTTTTGTTGGAACTAATTTAATAAAATACTTATTAAAGAAAACTAAATATAAACTTATTAGCATTGATAATTACTCTTCAGGTTCAACAAAAAATCATCAAAAATCCTCGAGAGTAAGATACATCAAAGGGGATACTAAAAATATTGATAGAATTTTAAAAAATCCAAAAAGTATTCACTCAATTTTTCATTTTGGTGAATTTTCAAGAATATTTCAAAGTTTTTTACAAAGGGAAAACTGCTTAGAGTCAAACTCAGTCGGATCAAATTCAGTATTTAACTATTGTTTGAGTAATAAAATAAAACTAATTTATTCGGCGACTTCTGCATCATTGGGAAATAAAGGCAAAGATAAAGATCTTTCTCCTTATGCATTTACAAAAGCAAAAAATTTAGAATTGTTAGAAAATTTAAAAAAATGGTTTAATTTTAAATTTGAAATAATTTATTTTTACAATGTTTATGGTCCACATCAAATTTCTAAAGGAAAAATGGCAACAGTAATTGGAATATTTGAAGATCATTTTAAAAAAAAATTTCCTTTACCAGTCGTTAGACCGGGATCTCAGTCAAGAAGATTCACACATATAGAAGATACAGTTATGGTTTGTGTTAAAGCATGGAAGGAAAACAAATGTAGACATTATAGTATTTTGAATAAAAAATCTTACTCAATACTAGAAGTTGCAAAAATGTTTAATACAAGTATTAAGTTCCTCCCAACTAGAAGGGGTGAAAGGTATGCATCTGCACTAACCAATATAAATTTATCCAACAAAGTTTATAGAGTATTTGGAAAATTAGACCTAAAAGATTATATCAATAAGATTATTAAAAATAATTAATTATAGAGTTTTTAAAAAAACTTATTAGTAAAAAAAATAAATATAATCCAGTGTATTTGTAAGAAATTTTTCTAAAATTTATATTAATTTTTTTATAATTAAATTTAATTAAAAATATTAAAATAATATAAATCAGAGGATCAAAGTATTTATGATAGATGGAGTATTGAGCATTATAGATTATCAAAATAAAAAATAAAATTATGTTATTCAAATTTATAAGTTCATATAAATAAATTATATACATAAAAATTATAAAGATTACAAAAACTAAAAAAGAGCTAGAAAATAATAATTGTGATAAGTGTAAAAATAATCCACCACCAGTTCTACCCACACCCTCTGTTTGATTATTATAATCATATAGAAAAATATTTAAAATAATAAAAATTATTAAAAAAATTAAATTTTTATTTACTTTTATTCTTTCTAAAAATAATTTTTTATTCAAAGTAATAAATGGAATAAAGTAAAAGAAGAAGATTGTAGATACTAAAATAATTTTGTTAGAAAAATTAAGTTTAGAACTCAACGGTGCTCCAGTAACATTCATTTTTAAAAAATAAAAATCTTTAATTATAGTGAAATAAATTGCTGGTAGAGCAAGCAAAATATTTAAAATAATAATTGTGTATAGGTTTTTTGAAAATTTAAAGTGTAAAAAAAATTTATATAAATAAAATAAAGAAAATAGAGCAAAGTTAGGTGTGAAATAAGATGCAACTGCAAGATAAAAAACATTATTTAATGAATAAACAATTTTCTTTTTTTTTTCATATGTATTTTCAAATTTAATATAAAAATAATTTGAAATTATAAAAAAAACTAATCCATAAATTAATGGATAAGGCCAAACTATAAGAGATCTTATAGTTGGTGACAAAAAAATTATTGAAGTAAGGAGTATCTTTATTTCGTAAGAAAGATCAGGATATTTTATTTCTAAAGATTTTAATAAAAAATAAATCATAGGAATAATAATTAAAGAATTTAAGTATCTTAAAATATCTAAGTCAGTGCCTAAGGATATAAATAAAGATTGAAAAATTGAAAATATTGGAGAATTTCTTGCTTGAAGAATACCTATTCCATAGTTGTTGAAAGTTTCAGAAAAATTTTCAGAAAAAAGTAAGCTAAATTTTAAAATAAAAAAATGATCATGCTTTGCACCTCCCAGAGTATCTTCTCCAAAATAAAATGAAAATATCAAACTTAGTAAAAAAACTATTGGCAATAATAATATTTTTTTATTGGTAATTCGCATTTTTAATCATTTTATAAGCATTCTGATTTAAACATTAATACCCATAATTTTTTAATTAAACAATTATATAATCAATAAAAAAAAAACTTGATTGTTTATCAAAAGTAAATATTAGTTTCGTTATATAAAATCTTAATTACAGATGTTAAAAAAAAATTCCAAAATCTTTGTAGCCGGTCATAAAGGATTAGTAGGAAGTTCAGTAGTAGGTTTATTAAAAAATAAAAGATATAAAAATATAATCACTGCAAACCGCAAGAAGTTAGATTTAAGAAGTGAAAAAAAGGTAGATCTATTTTTTAAAAAAAATAAACCAGAAATTTTGATTATATGTGCTGCAAAAGTTGGAGGAATTATTGAAAATAAAAGTAAACCTTTAGAGTTTTTAATTGATAATTTTCAAATCCAAAAAAACTTACTTTTAGCTTCAAAAAAATATAATCTTAAAAGAACTATTTTTTTAGGTTCTTCTTGTATTTATCCAAAAAAATCAAAAATTCCAATAAAAGAGGAATATCTTCTTACAGGTAAGCTTGAGAAGACAAACGAAGCTTATGCTTTATCGAAAATAGCTGGTTTGAAATTATGTTCAATTTTGCATGAAGATTTTAATAAAGATATTATTTGTTTGATGCCTACAAATGTTTACGGATTGAATGATAATTTTGACATCAGATCTAGCCATGTAATACCTGGCCTTATTAGTAAATTTATTAATGCAAAAAAAAATGGAACAGATGTACAAATTTGGGGAAGTGGAAAACCTATTAGAGAGTTTATTCATGCTGATGATCTAGCTAATGCGATATTAGTTTCACTCAAAGCAAGTAAAAAAAGATTAAATTACATTTTTAAAAAATCACTTCCAATTATGAACGTTGGTAGCGGAGATCATATTTCAATTAAAAAACTTGTCACTGAAATAAAAAGACTTACAAAATTTCAAGGTAAGATAATTTATAATAAGAAATTCCCAGATGGAACATTAAATAAAAATCTTGATAGTTCTTTAATTAGAAAACTTAGATGGAAAACAAAGATTAATTTTTTTACAGGTTTAAAACAGTTAGTTGATAAAAAACAAAACGAAAGAAAAATCAAATAATCAATTATTAGATTTCAAAATGAAAAAAAACTATAAATTTTTAGATCCAAATAAAAAAAGATATTTTTATCCTTTGCTTGAGAAGGGTTTAAGTGAAAATGATTTAAGTAAGGGAATACAAGTTTTAAAAAAAGGATTTATTACAATGAATAAGGAAACGGAGAAATTTGAAAAAGAATTTTCAAGAGTAGTAAAATCAAAATACTCACTCATGGTAAATTCGGGATCATCTGCAAACCTTTTAGCATCTTTTGCAGCCTGTAATCCTATGAGAAAAAATAGATTTAAGCTTGGAGATGAGGCTTTAATCCCAGCACTTTGCTGGTCAACATCTCTTTGGCCATTAGTTCAATCAGGTTTAAAACCTAAATTTGTAGATGTGAATCCACAAACATTAAATGTTGATGCAGATCAATTAATCAGACAAATAACAAAAAAAACAAAAGTTATAATGTTAATTAATGTTTTGGGTATATCCACTGACGTAAAAAAAATTATAAGTTATGCTAAAAAAAAAAAATAATAATAATAGAAGATAATTGTGAAGCTCTTGGTGCAAAATTTAAAAGTAAACACCTAGGCACTTATGGTGATTTTGGAACTTATTCTTTTTTTTATTCTCATCAAATAACATGTGGCGAGGGTGGTATGATTGTTTGTAATAATGAAAATGATTATAAGATATTGTTATCATTAAGATCCCATGGTTGGTCGAGAGGGAAAAAAGTTTATCAAGAGAATGCTAAAAAATTTCCAAATTTAGATCCAAGATATATTTTTATAAACTCAGGTTTCAATTTAAGACCAACTGATATTCAGGCAGCTATTGGAAGAAATCAATTGAAAAGATTAAATTTATTTAAAAAAATTCGAAAAGATAATAAACAAAAAATAATTGCCAAACTTCAAAAAGACTCAAGATGGAAAAATCAATTTAAATTTGTTGAATATCCAAAAACGATCGATGCAAGTTATATGGTTTTACCTATTTTACTTGATGAAAAACTTAAACATAAAAAAAGAAAATTTATTGAGCTCATTGAAAAAAAAGGTTTAGAAACACGACCAATAATAAGTGGCTCTTTTCTTAATCAACCTTCAGCTAAATTATATAATTTAAATCCTAAAAATAAAAAGTTTTATGGAGCTCAAAAAATTCAAGATTTAGGATTTGTAATTGGACTCCATACAAAGAAAATATCTGATAAAAAACTTAATTTTATAATTGAGACATTATTTAATATCGAAAGAGTTTGAATTATAAAAGTTCCTTATTAATGATAACAGTATTTTAAGACCATCTTTAAAAGCTTTAACTTTTTTTTTACCAGCAAATCTTTTTCTCTCAATGCATGGATGCGTAGTATATCTAAAATTTAACCTCTTAGTTTTAAGTGGAATCTCTGTACACAAACAATAATCATTTGATTTTAAATTCATATTTTCCATAATTTTTTTTTCTGCAACAATATAAGTAAATAAAATGTCTGAAATTTTTAGGGAAAATAATAAATTTCCTATGAGTGTAAAACCAAAATTACCAATTCTTGTCACAAAATCATCATCATAACTCTTCGCATTTTTTTCATACCTGCTACCAAAAACAATATGGTTTTGTTGTTTCGTAATCTTTTCAAGCATTGGTTTTAAAAATTTAGGATCAGTTGAACCATCAGCATAAAATATTGCAATGTACTTAGTTTTTGCTTTTTTTATTCCCTCAATAATTGCATTTCCATATCCTCTTTGAGATTGAAACAAGATTTCACAATCATAATTTTTTAATGCTTTGATTGTTTCTAAATCATCCTCAGCAAGAACTATTATTACATTTACATTGAAATTTTTAATTTCATCTAGAACTAATGGTAATGATTCTGCCTCTTCTTTTGCTGGTATTACGAGAGTTAATTCATTCATGCTGTGATAATAACCAAAAAAGTTAAAAAAGGTTAATATTTTTCTTATTTTTAATAAAAAATTGAAAGTTAACTGTCTTTACATTTTTTTATTCCTTGCTATAAGCTTCTCGCCGGTGATTATTGCGAAGGAGTTATACCCGATCCCATTCCGAACTCGGAAGTCAAGCCCTTCTGCGCCGATGGTACTTTGTCTTAAGACATGGAAGAGTAGGACGTTGCCGGCATTAAACTTATGAAAATTAAAAGCTCATTAAAATCAATTAAAAAAAGAGATTTAAACTCTAAACTTGTTAAAAGAAGAGGTAGGGTTTATATAATTAATAAAGTTAATCCAAAATTTAAAGCTAGGCAAAAGTAATTTTTATGGATAATGAAAACCATAAGAATACCTGGAATAATTTTACAAAATTTGTGTTGTGGGGAACTGTCGCTGTTGTGATTATTTTGATTTTAATGGCAATATTCTTGCTGTAAAAATTTCAGTATGAGAATAGTTTCAATTTCAGAAGATAGAAAAAATGAAAAAAGAATTGCAATTACACCCGAGATTGCAAAAAAATATATATCATCAGGTTTTAAAGTTTCTCTATCTAAAAATTATGGTTTAGATCTAGGTTTTAGTGATAATGATTATGAAACATTTGGTGTGACGATCTCAGATGATGAAAAAAAGTTAGTTGATGATGCGGAAATAATCATACAAATGGCTTTGCCCTCAGAAGATAAACTTTCATATTTTAAAGAAAATCAAATTTTAATTGGTGCATTAAATCCTTTTTTAAATAAAGATCATTTGGAAAAACTAAAAAAAAAAAATATAAAAAGTTTTTCATTAGAGTTATTACCAAGAATTACTAGAGCCCAATCAATGGATATACTATCCTCGCAAGCTAACTTAGCAGGATACAAAGCTGTAATCGAATCATTTGCAAAATTTGAAAAAGCAATACCAATGATGATGACAGCAGCAGGAACAATACCTGCCGCAAAAGTTTTAGTTGTTGGAGCAGGTGTAGCTGGTTTACAAGCTATTGCAACAGCGAAAAGGATGGGTGCTATTGTGTTTGCTACAGATGTTAGAATGGCATCTAAAGAGCAAGTTGAAAGCTTAGGTGGAAAATTTTTAAGTGTTGAAGGCGCTGAAAATCTAGAGACAGAAGGTGGATACGCAAAAGAAGCGTCTGAAGATTTTAAAAAAAAACAAGAGGAATTATTAAGTGAAACTTTAAAAAAAATTGATATAGTAATTTGCACTGCATTAATTCCTGGAAAAAAAGCACCTATAATTATCAAAGAGCAAATGTTTGATAATCTACAAAGTGGTTCTATAATTTATGACTTAGCAGCGGTTCAAGGAGGCAATACTGCGTTTACAGAAGTTGATAAAATCATTGAAAAAAAAGGTGTTAAAATAATGGGTGAGACCAATATACTAAATAATTTAGCAACTTCTGCTTCAAATTTATATTCAAAAAATGTATTTAATTTTGTTTTAAATTTATATGATAAAAAAAACAATAAAATTAATATTAATCTTGAAGATGAAATAATTCAAAAAACTTTAATTACTTAAAACATGGAAATAGATCCTTTTATATTTAGATTAAGCATATTTATTTTGTCAATATTTGTTGGTTATTATGTCGTTTGGAGTGTAACTCCCTCTTTACATACACCACTGATGTCAGTAACTAACGCTATTTCTTCAGTCATTATTGTTGGAGCAATTATAGCGGCCCTTGCAAAAACTGAAATTATTTTTAACTTATCAAGCTCATTTGGATTTTTAGCAATTTTTTTAGCAGCAATAAATATTTTTGGAGGGTTTTTGGTAACCCAAAGAATGCTAGCTATGTATAAAAAAAAAAAGAAAGATAAATAAACATGTCAGCAAATTTGTCAGCAATCTTTTATCTTATATCGGGCGTACTTTTTATTCTTGCTCTTAGAGGCCTTTCATCACCTGAAACTTCAAGAAAAGGAAATTTGTTTGGTATAATTGGAATGATAATTGCAATAGCAGTTACATTCCTTTCAATAGGAAATTTCTCTCTAGGTTTTGTTTTCGTTTTAGTTTTTTTATTAATTGGAGGAACTGTTGGGGCTTTTATAGCTTACAAAATTCCAATGACAGCAATGCCTGAATTAGTTGCTGGTTTCCATAGCTTAGTTGGTTTAGCAGCAGTTTTTGTGGCTATTTCAGCTTTTATAAATCCAAGTGCATTTAATCTTAGATATCCAGGTGATATAAAAATTGCCAGTTTAATTGAAATGTCAATAGGAGCAGCTGTTGGAGCAATTACTTTTTCAGGTTCAGTGATTGCTTTTTTAAAACTTCAAGGAATTATGTCAGGTGCACCCATAACTTTTAAAGGGCAACATCTGCTTAATGCTTTAATATTAGTCTCGATAATAATATTAGTTTATTTACTGTGTACCACACAATCACCAAATTTATTTTGGATTTTAATTGGAATTTCATTTTTGGTTGGATTTTTACTTATTATTCCAATCGGTGGGGCTGATATGCCAGTAGTAATATCAATGCTTAATTCTTATTCTGGATGGGCTGCTGCTGGAATTGGTTTTACTCTTGAGAACACTGCTCTAATAATTACAGGTGCATTAGTTGGATCCTCTGGTGCAATTCTTTCTTACATTATGTGTAAAGGTATGAATAGATCTTTTTTCAGTGTGATTTTAGGTGGATTTGGAGCAACAGATCAAGTTTCAGCAAGTCAAAACAAAGAGCAAAAACCTGTAAAAAGTGGGAATGCTGATGATGCTGCATTTTTGATGAAAAATGCTTCTTCAGTTATAATTGTGCCTGGTTATGGAATGGCGGTAGCACAAGCACAACACGCTCTTCGAGAAATGGTTGATACATTAAAAAAAAATGACATTAAAGTATCGTATGCAATTCATCCTGTTGCTGGAAGAATGCCTGGACATATGAATGTTCTTTTAGCTGAAGCAAATGTACCATACGATGAAGTTTTTGAACTTGAGGAAATAAATAATGATTTTGCAAACGCAGATGTTGCTTTTGTAATTGGTGCTAATGATGTAACTAATCCAGTGGCTAAAACTGATCCTCAGAGTCCAATATATGGTATGCCAGTATTGGATGTTGAAAAATGTAAATCTGTACTCTTTGTAAAAAGAAGTCTCTCACCTGGTTATGCAGGAATAGACAATGATCTATTTTATAAAGAAAATACTCTAATGTTGTTTGCAGATGCAAAAAAAATGACAGAAGATATAACTAAAAATTTATAGGTATAATAAATTGAAAACAAAAATTTTTTGCGATATTGCAGATTTAAATTTTATAAAAAAGTTTGATAAAAAAAATATTGTTGATGGTTTTACTACAAATCCAAGTTTAATGCGTAAAGCTGGTGCAAAAGATTATAAAAATTATTCAAAAAAAATATTACAAATTTGCAAAAAAAAACCTGTTTCTTTGGAGGTTTTTGCTGATCAATTAAATCAAATGGGAGAACAAGCAATTAAGATTAATTCTTGGGGAAAAAATGTTTATGTAAAAATACCTATTGTAAATTCAAAAGGAATTTTTACAGGAAGAATAATAAAGGATTTAAACAAAAGAAATATTAAACTAAATATTACTGCTGTTTATTCAGCAAACCAAACAAAAAAAATTTTAAATGTTATTAACAAAAAAACCAAAGTGATTATTTCTATATTTGCTGGACGAGCAGGAGATACTGGCAAAGATCCTGTGCCAGAATTTAAAAAAAGTATCTCATTGGCTAAAAAATTTAAGAATGTTGAAATTTTATGGGCAAGTGTCAGAGAACCATATAACTATATACAAGCCAAACAGTTAGGATGTCATATAATCACAATCCCCCCCGACACTATAGAAAAAATAGAAAAATTTGGAAAAACATTCAATCAATTAACTATAGAAACTGTTAAAGGTTTTTTAAAAGACTCAAAAAAGTCGAATTTTAAAATTTAATTTATTTTATAATATGGACATTATAAAATAAATTTAAATCAAAAGATCTTATTTTAAACGGAACAAATGATTCTTTAACTTTTTCCTTGAAATTATACTTAATGATTGAACTAAGTCCAAATATAGAATTTACATGTTCTGTGGCATTCATGTAGTCAAAATCAATTTCATCTATCTTATATTTATTTTTTATTGAAAAAAGTTTTAGATAAGTTCTGCCAATTCTAAATAGTAATCCAGGGTCTGTTGGTAATGAGATTGACAAAATACCACCTTTTTTAAGTTTTTTTAACATTTCAAAAATAAATTCCTCTGGATAGTTTATATGTTCAAGACAATGAGAAATTATAATTCTATCAAAAAAATTATTTTTAAAAGGAATTTTTTTTCCATCATATTTTTTTGCAATTACTTTTGAATTGTCTTTATAGTATTTTTTTTTAATTTTTGTAGTTTCAATAATATAATATCTTTCATAAGGATGTTTAATAAATTTATAATGAGGTGCATTGCCAGCACCTATTTCTAGAACTTTTTGGATTTTTTTCTTAAAAGAAAAATTTTCCAAATCTTGATGGCATTTTTTCATAAAATATCCCATTAATCCTGTATAGGCATGTTCATTGTACCTTGATGTTAATTTTTGGAATTTCTTTTTTTTAAACATAAAATTTAGTGATTAATCATTATAAAAATTGGTTGCGGGGGACGGATTTGAACCGCCGACCTTCAGGTTATGAGCCTGACGAGCTACCAGACTGCTCCACCCCGCGTTATAGTTAAATTCTATTCTTAAGTTTATTTAATTTTTTAACACGCTTTATA
>MDSZ01240785.1_pt1 | contig 16943 bp, 13 predicted proteins | sample 811201 | NCBI WGS metagenome assembly MDSZ01 (sample SAMN05326647, study PRJNA326480) | marine metagenome | isolation source: seawater | place: Indian Ocean: North | collected 2010
CGTTTCTCCGGAAGAGCAAGAAGATGCGTACCCTCTTTCTCAATGCATGAGTTGTGGATGCTGTCTTGAGGCGTGCCCACAATACACAAAAATTGATCTTACTCAACGCGACGATGAATCAGATGATGCTTTCGAAAAACGAAAGAACGAGGCGTACGATTCAGGTTTTGTTGGAGCCCATGCAGTGAGCCAAACGATGCTGTTCAATTCGCATCCGATTGGAAAAATGATTACTGATGAGCGTCTTGAAGCAGTCACGTCTCAAGGTGGTATCCAGATGTGCGGAAATGCACAAAATTGTGTATCCGTGTGCCCAAAGCACATTCCGCTGACTCGTTCAATTGCCCGAGCTGGACGTGCTGCAACGATCTGGGCAATCAAGAAACTGTTTGACCGCTAGCACGTGTGTTTTCACATTTGTCTGAATTTTCTGCGCATGGTAGTCTTCCTCATCAAATTGAAAGAGGAATTATCGTAGTGTCTTCAGAAAAAAGTTGGCGCCGACCAAAACCCGGGGCCACGAGCAAATCTCATCACGTGATGCATGATCATCAAACAGGTTTTGATTCACTCGGCCTTTCCGAAGCTACGCAGGAGGCCGTTCGACGCGCAGGCTATTCAGAACCGACTCCTGTTCAGGCAGGTCTTATCCCACGGGCCATTACTGGCATAGACGTGCTTGGTCAAGCTCGCACAGGGACTGGGAAAACAGCTTCCTTTGTCTTGCCAATACTGGAAAGGCTCACTGCTGTAGCGCCTCGTGGCCATGGTCCAAGAGCGCTTGTGCTTGTTCCCACACGTGAATTGGCAGTACAAGTCAAAGATGAATTTGAGAAGTTGGCATACGGCTCAAAATTTCGCTGCGTTGCTGTCTACGGCGGCAAGCCAATCAAAGGCCAAATCGATCGACTCGCGAAGCGGCCTCAAGTGATTGTTGGTACGCCTGGTCGGGTACTCGATCACCTTAGTCGCGGAACGATTGCTTTGAGTGATCTTGAAATTGTCACGCTTGATGAAGCTGATCGAATGCTTGATATAGGATTTCGTCCTGATATTGAAAAAATTCTTCGTCGCTGCCCTCAAAGTCGTCAGACGCTCCTTCTTTCAGCGACTGTTCCACCGCCCGTTATTACAATTGCTAAACGGTATATGAGGGATCATGAAACACTTGATTTTTCAAGTCGTGATATCGCAGTAGAGACCATCGAACAACGGTATTTCACTGTCGAACCATCAAAAAAATTTGATCTCCTTCAACGATTATTGGAACGCGAACAACCCCAACAGGTGATTGTGTTTTGCCGAACCAAAAAGGGCACGGACAAGGTTCACCAGAGACTATCTCGAAGGAGAAGTAAAGACGTTCGTTCGAATGATGTTGCCTGTATTCATGGTGATCTTGCGCAAAATGTGCGAGATCGTGTGATGCGACAGTTTCGTGATGGGAAAGTCAAAATTCTTGTTGCGACTGACGTGGTTGGACGTGGCATAGATGTCTCAAGTGTCTCACATATCATCAACTACGATATTCCAGAGTTTTGTGATGACTATGTCCATCGCGTTGGACGAACAGGCCGCATGGGTCGTGACGGCATTGCCTACACCTTTGTCGCGCCTGAGGAAGGCCCACAATTGACACGAATCGAACTCCGCATTGATAAACTATTAGAACGGGACGAGATTCACGGCTTCCAGGCATCGGATCGCCGTATGCGAGACGCTTCAAGTCCACACAGTAAAGACTCTACTCAAGCTGATCATCAGTTAGGATCTCCTGAATCGCCAGGCACACCCAAACGCCCGCCTGCTCCTTCATTACTCGGAAAGGGCCGTGGACCAAAGCGTCACCGTCGAGCTCTCTAACGCATTCCGCAAGTTCTCTTTATTTTGTCAAATGAAATCATGGCGACACCCAGTTATATTCTTTGTTCAAGGCTTTGCTGAACGCTCTGGGAACTTCAATGGGTCAATTCTCACCACGATCACTTGCTCAGCGACTCGAAAGCCTCGCCCGTGCCGGTGTTACACATCTTCCACGAAGATCAACGCACGGGAAAAGAACTGGCCCCTCATCAGGGGAAAAGAACAATCCAGGCGTGGTTATATCATCACGTGATGATCAGCACGTCGACGCGATGAAGGCGCTGAGTCGTGAGGTTGCTGCATGCACACAATGCAAGGAATTAGCAGACACCCGAACGCAAACGGTATTCGGCAGTGGTTCACTCAATGCTCGCTTGTGCTTTATTGGAGAAGCACCAGGGGCAGATGAAGATGCATCAGGAGAACCATTCGTTGGACGCGCTGGCCAACTACTGACAAAGATTATTGAGGCCTGCACCCTCACTCGAGAGGAGGTCTACATTCTTAATGTCCTGAAGTGTCGTCCACCAGGAAATCGAACACCAAACCCTACAGAGGTCTCCCACTGCCGCTCCTTTTTTGAACAGCAGATTTCAATTATTCAGCCAGAGTTCATCTGCTGTCTTGGAGCGTCGGCAGCGCATGCCGTGTTGCAGATCGACGCGCCTATTGGGAAACTTCGTAAACGCTGGTTTACATTCGAGAACGCTCACGTCTTGTGTACCTATCATCCTTCCTATCTCTTGAGAAATCCCGCTGCAAAAAGGGACGTTTGGGATGACATGAAACTGCTTATGGCAAAGATGGGTATTCAGGTGTAGAAAATCACGGAGATCAACTTCTTAAGTTGTTTGGTTTTCCAATCTTCTCAAGTTCGTTTTTTCTGAAGGACTGGCCTCTCAATAACCGACAGAACAGATGGGTCTTTGAGGGGGAACAGCCGCTGATGAAGGTATTTCGGCTGCATGGAGAATTGTATGAACCGCCCCGCATGTTTATTGATGTCACTCGCAATGTTTGCTTTGGGCTGCACCATGGCCCCAGATCCATTTGATTATTCAGGCCCAGTTCCCAATGGCTCTGTCACGCAAAACAATTTTGCAGCCCGAAGTAATGGAATTCTTCCTCTCCACGCATCACCAAAGCCCTGGCCAATAATTGTGAAAGATGGCACGAACAATGAGAGTTCAGACGCTCCTTCAGGAGCACTGACGATTGCTTCATATGATGTGGATGATGCCACTCCGGACACCGAAGAAGCGACGAACACTCCTGAAAAATAGCTTTTTTCAAACCCTGAAAAAACGAGAAAAAATATCACTCTGGTGACAGGGTTGAATCTGGCAGCCAATCGTTGGGTATAACGGCATCCTTGGGAACCACCGCTATACCATCTCGGACAGTAAAGTGATCACTGTCAGCCAGTTTTTCCCAACCATGGTCATTCACAATCCTTGCTCGTGTTCCTATTCGAACATTTTTATCCACAATGGCACCCTCGATAATCGTGCCATCACCAATCGCTAAGGGTTGCGAACCATTTGGATTCAGACCACCTTCATCTTCGATCTCATAAAAATCATTTCCAAGGACAACTGAATTTCGAATGATGACATTTCGTCCAATGCGACAACGAAGACCAATCACACTATTTTCGATAACAGCTCCCTCTCCCACCAAACATCCATCCGAAATGAGAGAGTTTCGAATACTTGCACCATCGATTCTTGTTGGAGGTAGAAAGCGTGCTCTGGAATAAATGGGAGCTTCCTCTCCTGCAAGTTCGAATGGAGGCTGATGACTTGCAAGATCAATATTGCATTGATAATACGAACGAATGGTTCCTATGTCCTCCCAATACCCATCAAAGGGATGCAACTGAACTTTTTTCGCTCGAATTGCCGCAGGAAATACTTCGCGACCAAAATCTCGATAATCTGTCTTTGTGAGCAGATCTAACAAGCAATCTCGATTGAAAAGATAAATACCCATGCTTGCCATAAGGCTACGGCCTCGTGAAGGGATGCCATGTCCGTCAATCCAATCTGGATGGGTTCGCACATGCTCAAGCTCGGAAGTGGTTTGTGGTTTTTCAAGAAACCCTTGAACGACACCGTTGCTATCAAACCGCATAATCCCAAGTGCCGAAGCAGCCTCATCATGCACAGGAATTCCAGCGATTGTCACATCCGCATGAGTAGATGTATGGGTGTGCAGCATATCAGCATAGTTCATTCGATAGAGTTGATCACCTGAAAGAACCAGCACATGCTTCACGTCCGATTGCTGAAGATATCGGATGTTATGGCGAACGGCATCAGCTGTGCCCTGATACCAATCCGAGCTATCAAGTGTTTGCTGAGCTGCCAGGATTTCTACATACCCACCACTAAAAGGATCAAATGTATAGGTGCGTCGTATATGCCGATGCAGACTCACAGAATTGAATTGTGTGAGTACGTAGATTCTCTTGACCCCACTATTCACACAATTTGAGAGAGGGATATCAATGATCCGATACTTACCAGCCAAAGGAACTGCTGGTTTGGAACGATCTCTGGTCAGTGGAAAGAGACGTGTCCCTTGCCCACCTCCAAGAACTAGTGCCAAAACTTGCTGAACACTCATGACAGAATCCTACACACGACAGTGGTTTCCACGCTTGACCACCACATGCTACGGCAATCAAGGGTGAAGTGGAAATGGGTGCTTGTGACACCTCGAAAAAATAACTCTCAGCCACGACGAGACACGTCATGGCCCCTCAATACCACGGATGCTTTGAAACTCTCAACCAATGCGAGCCAACAGGCGTGACAAAAGACTCAGCGTATAACAAAGTTGACCATCCTTCCGGGAACAGCCACCACTTTCACCACTGACTTTCCATGGAGCAGTTCTGCAATTTTGGGATCTGCCGCAGCAATCTCCTGCATGACTGCAGCATTGGCATCCGATGGAATCGTCACTCGTCCCCTCAATTTTCCTTGAATCTGCACTGGGATTTCAATCGATTCATCCTTCAGCCATTTCTCCTCAACCTTCGGCCACTCAGCAAGAGACACAGGAGAAGAACCACCAAGAACCTCCCACAATTCTTCCGCCAAGTGTGGTGCGAAGGGACTGAGGATCACCACAAACGGTTCAAGAATAGCTCGTGGCCGACGTTCGAGTGGCGTGACAAAATTCACAAATTCCATCATTTTTGCAATGGCCGTGTTAAATGAGAGTCCCTCAATATCGCTCGTCACCTTTTCGATCGTGCGATGTAATACTTGCAACTGCTCATCGGTGGGCACGTCATCGACGACTTGCGAGGCCAATACCATCTCCTCAGACTGCTCATCCACAATAAGTCGCCAGCACCGCTCTAGAAAACTACGAACTCCACCGACACCTGCTGTACTCCATGGCTTTGTTGCTTCGAGCGGCCCCATAAACATTTCGTAGAGTCGTAATGAATCAGCACCAAAATCTTGCACAACCTGATCCGGGTTGACGACGTTTCCCCGACTTTTTGACATCTTGTAGGCACGGCTTTCCACACGAATCTGTGGAGCATCCCGAAGAACAAAATGCTCTCCCTGTTTTTCTACATGATCCGCAGAAATCTTCATCGGAGTATCTTCGTCAGTACGCGACGACGACGACACCCAGCCTCCTTTTGCGCTCCGATACCCTGTGAACTCAACTTCACCAAGAATCATTCCCTGATTAACCAGCCTTCCGAATGGCTCTGCTTGTGAAACGTACCCGCGATCAAAAAGAACTTTGTGCCAAAAACGACTATACAGCAGATGTAGAACAGCATGTTCAGCACCTCCAACGTACAGATCGACAGGCATCCACGTTTTTTCTACCTGTGGATCCACAAAACACGTCGTGTTATGCGGATCGAGAAATCGCAGGTAATACCAACATGACCCAGCCCATTGTGGCATCGTATTCGTCTCTCGCTGATACCGTTTGCCATCTTGCTCAACAAAAAGCCAGTCCTGCGGGGAACGAGACAGTGGTGGATCAGGCGTTTTTCCCGGCTTGAAGTCGTCAAGAACAGGCAGTGGTACAGGGAGTTGATCTTCAGGAACCGGCCGAACCACACCGGTACGACGACCCTCTGAATCAAGTTCATGAAGAATCGGGAACGGCTCACCCCAAAAACGCTGACGGCTGAAAAGCCAATCACGAAGTTTGTAGTTTACCGCAGGCCGTCCCAGACCGGACGTTTCAAGATCGCCTGACACCCGTTGGATAAAGTCACTGGTTTTGAGCCCTGTATAGGGTCCTGACGCTATTGCTTGTCCGTGTCCCGTGAAGAGCGATTCGGGGCCAGAATTATTTTCCTTTGTTGGTTGAACAACCGTAATAACATCAAGTGCAAATGTCTTTGCAAATTCATTATCACGGTCATCATGGGCAGGGACTGCCATAATCGCACCAGTACCATAGGTCGCTAACACGTAATCGGCGACCCATACTGGAATCGGATTTCCAGTCAGTGGATGGATGACGTAAAACCCAGTGAACACCCCTGTTTTTTCATGGGCAAGATCCGTCCGATCAAGGTCGCTCTTCCGGGTAGCAGCTTCGCAATATGCATCAATGGCAGCTTTCTGATCCGGTGACGTGAGTTTATGAAGAAGAGGATGCTCAGGAGCAATAACCATATAGGTCACACCGTAGAGCGTATCCGGCCGCGTCGTATAGATGCGCAGGACATCATCCCCTGGCTTCAAAGGGAATCCTTCTTCTTCGCGAATCTTCTTCCACTTCTTGAATGATGTTTCTTCACAATCAAATGGAATATAGAAATCAACTTCGGCACCTGTGCTGCGACCAATCCAGTCACACTGGAGCTTCTTTATGCTTGCCGGCCAATCAACCTGATCAAGTTCACTTTCCAAACGGTCTGCATAAGATGTAATACGCAGCATCCATTGCCGAAGTGGCATCCGCACAACTGGATGTCCTCCACGTTCACTGACTCCACCAATCACTTCTTCATTTGCCAATACTGTCCCAAGAGCCGGACACCAATTCACCGGTGCTTCAGATTGGTACGCCAGTCTGTGTTCATCCTGATAGGATGCAACGGCCACATCACCTGCAGCAGCAACCTCTGCTGGAATAGGCAACTCATCAATCGGGCGACCTTTTTTCTGCTCTGGATCAAACCATGTGTCAAAAAGCAAAAGGAAAATCCATTGTGTCCACCTGACATACTCCGGATCAGTCGTCGAAATTTCTCGATTCCAGTCATAGCTAAAACCGAGCATCTTCAATTGACGACGAAAGGTCTCAATATTGCGATAGGTACTCTCTTGAGGAGGTGTTCCAGTACGGATGGCATGCTCTTCAGCTGGTAGACCAAAGGCATCAAAACCCATAGGATGCATGACTGCTACACCACGCATGCGATTGAAGCGAGCGACGATATCCGTGGCGGTGTAGCCCTCAGGATGACCGACGTGCAGTCCATCTCCACTTGGGTAGGGAAACATGTCCAAAACATAATACTTCCCTCCTTCTGGCAGCCGAGGCGTCGCAAATGTATTGTGATCGTCCCACCACCCCTGCCACTTGGGTTCGATAATCGCAGGCTGATAACGGGGCATAATTGAATCCACTGGGAATGATGAACTTTTCAGTCACGAACCATCCGATTCTAATACGTAGGAAATACACGGCAACGCAATCGGTCCCTTCTTCGGGAGCTACGAAAACATGAAGTCTACAAACAGGAATCCTCTTGTCCTTCCACGTCGCATGATTCGGCAGCTTCGTGACGCAGGCAGACGCCTCAAGATGGCTGATTCGCTTGGAACACGCCTGAGTGGCAATGAGGTCCTGCTACGGATTCTGGCTGCTCGGCTGGTTCTGGAAAAAGTTCTGGCACCTGATGAGAAAAGAGTTGGAGTCTTACTACCTCCAACTGCCGGAGCAGCAATTGTAAATGCTGCCTTGGCTTTGTCAGGGCGAGTTGCCGTTAATCTAAATTACACAACGTCACAGTCCATTTTTGATATCTGTATCGAACGTGCTGGACTCCAGCATGTTATCTCAACGCAAACGTTTTTAGATCGGATCAATCTTGATCCGGGTCACAAACTGTTGGATGCAGGGGCGCTTCGGACGCAACTCTCAATGACACAAAAAATTGCTGCCTTCGTGCAAGCAAGACTGCTGCCCGTCTCTTTATTGGAAAAATACCTCGGTGTGGACAGACTGCAACAAAATGACATCCTCACCATTATTTTCACCTCGGGTTCAACAGGTGATCCGAAGGGTGTGGTCCTGACTGAAGAGAATGTTGGTTCCAATGTGCAAGCAATTGACCATGTACTTCATCTCTCACCTGCAGATACCGCCCTCGGGGTGTTGCCTTTTTTCCATTCCTATGGATACACCACCACACTCTGGACACCACTCACACTTGACCCTGCAGTGATTTATCACACGGATCCAAGGGATGGCAAAACAGTAGGCCGCCTGGCGCGTGACCACCACGCAACCATTCTTATGGCAACGCCTACATTTCTCCGAATCTATATTCGCCGAACACCAAGCGAGGACTTCTCCACACTCGAAGCCGTGTTTGGTGCAGCTGAAAAACTCACTCAAGATGTTTCGGATGCTTTTGAGCAGAAGTTCGGTGTACGGCCAAGTGAAGCCTATGGTGCCACAGAATTATCTCCACTTGTTGCTGTCAATGTTCCACCTTCTCGCCATGTACCAGGGCGCGCCGTCGATGCTCGTGAGGGTACTGTGGGTCTGACAATTCTTGGCTCACACGCAAGAATTACAGATCGTGAAACGGGAGAGGAATGTGCGACCGGTCAAGAGGGGCTTCTGTGGATCAGTGGGCCAAACGTTATGCAAGGGTACCTCGATCGACCTGACCTCACTGAAAAAGTCATCAAGGATGGCTGGTACTGCACGGGTGACATTGCCATGCTTGACCAAGATGGATTTATCACCATCACTGGGAGAGAAAGTCGCTTTTCCAAAGTAGCGGGAGAGATGGTGCCACATATCAACGTTGAGGAAGCACTCAATAAGGAACTTGAAGCATCTGATGGAGAACTCCTGGCGGTGGTCTCGTCTGTCCGAGATGCCACGAAAGGGGAGAAACTTGTGGTCTTTCATACATGTGAAATAGGTGACCCTCAGGCCTTGTGCCGTAGAATGGCCAGCCACGGATTTCCCAATCTGTGGATTCCGGGAGCAGATGCCTTTTGTCGCATTGATGAGATACCTGTTCTAGGGACGGGAAAGCTCGATCTCAAGCATCTTTCAAATTTGGCTCAGAAGCATTTTGGATTGGACGGACAAGGATAATCAGAAGAATGATTTCACAATCTCCCACGATGGATGTCATTCTTGGCCGCTGTGATGACATGCGTTCGGAAGTGTACGTTCGTTTTCGCGATCTGCACGAATCAAAAGAAGTGCCGGTGATCAGTGGGACACTCACTGGCCCAGAATCTTCACTCGCCATTACCCTACCCACCACTGCCACACTGTCAGATCTTGGCCCGGGCCCGGATGACACGTTGCTTGCACGGGCGGTCCTCACTGAACCAGGCTACTGGACACCTGAGCTACCGCACCAATATCACTTACGCGTCGACGTCAATGTCAGCAACACGGTGGTCGCCTCCTGCAATCGCCATGTTGGACTACGTCGGCTGGGCATTCGCTCACGGTCATTCTGGTTGGAGGGGCGACGCTGGGTTCCACGAGGCGTGCATTGCAGGCCAGATGAGATCGACCCAGACGTATTTAGGACATCGCTCACGTCAGCTGTCATTGATAAACCTCCTGAAGACGTGTGCATGATGGCGAATGAACAAGGCATTCCCATACTGGCACGCTTTGATCGTGAATCCATCATCCAGCATATTTCCCTTTTTAGTCATGTTAGTGTCATGGCGGTGATACTGCATGACATGCGACATGATCAGTGCAAGCACATCATAGAACTGATCCGTCCACTCAAAGGAACATCTCTTCTGGGCCTTGAAGTCGATGGTGGTCAGCCGCCTCCCACAATCCCTGAGGGGCTGGATTTCCTTGTCGTGTCATTGCAAAGAGACGAAACACCTCATGATGGGTGGCGCCAACCGCATGCGCTTCCATGCATCGGATTTCGACCGAAAAAAGACAACGCACAAAACCGACGAAAACATTGCGACGCCCTCCAGACAGACTTGTCTCGTTGGCTTCAGACGTCTTCAGAACCCTGGGACTGGGCGGGGTTTATTTGCTAGAAAGAGCAGATCGCCTCTGAACATCGCACCTACTGCTCCTTTCCCTCGCTTTCTTTTGCTTCACCATCTTTCTCGTTTTTTTTCTCAGCCGTTTGAGGGTCGAGTGTGATGGATGCAGAATTAATGCAATACCGCAAACCGGTTGGTGGAGGGCCATCATCAAAGACATGCCCCAGATGCGCTCCACAGCGACGACACGTCACCTCTGTCCGAACACCGAAACCTGGAACACGGGCGAGGGACAGATCCTGATGCTCAGCAATCACATCACCCTTTACATCACCCGTTTCAGCATCGATTGGAGCAAAGAAACTTGGCCATCCGCAACCACTCTCAAATTTTTCGTCCGATCGAAAGAGTGGCTCTCCACAGCAAATGCACCGGTATGTTCCAGGTGTTTTTGTATTCCAATACTTTCCTGTGAAGGCTCGTTCTGTGCCCTTCCTTCGTGTCACTTCAAATTGCTCAGGTGTGAGCCGCTTGCGCCACTCAACATTACTGTCAGGAATCTCATTGTCTTCCAGACGACGCTCTTGCGCAGGATTCGGGCTGTCTGAGGACTCATTCGCATTCACAACTGCGGCTCCTGGCAGAAAAAAAGAGAGCGAAAATAACACAACACCGAGTGGTACAAGGACTCGTCCGAATGCCAGGTTAGCCACGCGGATCAGGAAGCTTTTTTGACTCATAGGGGTGATTCCTTTTTCGAAGAACACTTGCTTGAACTATTTTATCTTGTTCACTTCCGCGAGGCGCTCCTTCCGTACGAATTAATTGTGGCAAAACGTCAAATCCCTCGATCACTCGTCCGAAAGCCGTGTGTTTTCCATCCAGATGGGCTGTTGGGACAAACGTCAGAAAAAACTGAGATCCACCTGTGTCCTTACCTGCGTGCGCCATCGAAAGGGTGCCCAGAAAATGCTTTCGCGCATCCGGCGAGTCGCACTCACATGCAATGACATAGCCAGGCCCCCCACTTCCAGTGCCTGTTGGATCGCCACCTTGGGCCATAAAGCCTCCAATCACTCGATGAAACGGAGTGCCGTCGTAGAAACCCTTCTCAACAAGTTCAATAAAGTTTGCAACCGTATTGGGAGCCTCATTCTCAAATAACTCCACGATGATATCGCCCTTTGATGTGGTGATCTTTACACGCGGAAGATCATCGGCTTCTTTTTCTTTTTCACGGATAGCCATCTCTTCTTTCACCTTTGCAGCATCCTGCTGAATGGCCTGTGTCAAACCGGCAACCTTTTCTTTATCGACACCGGCTTCTTCCGCTTTGGCAAGCCATGCTTCGGCGTCATCCAGCAGCGAAAGCTTCATCGCTGAATCAGCAGCCATCATTGATATGTCACCGTTTTTCACACCTGCATCATCCAGCTCTTGTGCATGCTTCAGCACAGTCATGGGATCATCTTTCTGAACGGCGGCTGCCATCAATGAACCGCACACATCGAGTACTGACTTATCTTCCGGATCAGCAGCGATGGCAAGGAAGGCCGAGGATTCAAGTCGGTCATTTGCAGACTGAGCCTTTTTCTTTGTCTCATTAAACTTTGCTTCAATAGCAGCTTTGTCAGCACCGGGCTCCTGATATTCAGCCTGCAAGGTTGTGAGCAACGCAACATATTCACGGAGCTCCTTTTGTGCTTCGGCAAATGTTGCCTTCGCGCTTAATCCGGGATCTGGTTCAGCTGACAGTAGCTCTGAGGAATAGCTAGCGCTCACGACGGCAAGAACTACAATCATCCATATCAATCTCTTGGGCATAGGAATACTCACATGGCAAAGGAGGTGCGTGACAGAATACATGATGTGTTTTACAGTATCTTCTTATGAGCCGTGTCCACAAATTGTCTAATTCGGAAAAAGCTGCTCACGCACCGCGTATTGTAGGTGGAAAACTCCGTGGACAGTCCCTTGAATTTACACCATCTTCGCGTACCCGCCCAATGAAGGACCGGGTTCGTGAGACACTCTTTGATCTCGTGGGGCCAAAAGTCAAACAGACCGTGGCCATCGATTTATTTGCAGGGACCGGAGCATTGGGTTTTGAAGCCCTTAGCCGAGGGGCTTCACAAGCTATTTTTGCTGAACGACATTTCCCAACAGCCGATACGATCGTGCGTTCAGCGAGACGACTGGGGGTCGAAGACGTCACCACGGTTCTCCCAGGCGATGTCTTACTATGGTCTCGGCGGATGCCGACGCTTCCAGAAAGCACGCCCTGGTTGGTGTTTGTGTCACCGCCATGGAGCTTCTTCTCAGAACGTATCCAAGAACTCATGGCCCTTGTTGATGCACTCGCTGCCAAAGCCCCGTCTGAAAGTATGTTCGTGGTTGAAAGCAGTGATGATTTCGACCCGACACACCTTCCAGGAAAAGGCTGGGACAGCAGAACAATCACTCCTGCCATCTTGTACCGAAAGCAGTTTTCCTGAGAATTACTGGGGCTACGTATCAAAATAGTGCGCTTCCCTCCATTTTCTTGTTGTGTGGTATCCTTCTCGTATATGGACGTCATAAATCACAGCGACACGATCCCGTTCACGACTGTTGACGGCTCAACGATTCGTGAGTTGTTGGCTCACAGAAACTCGGGTATTCGTAATCAGAGTCTGGCTGAAGCCCGCCTGCCTCCTGGCAACTCGACGATTCCACATCACCATAAGAAAACAGAAGAAATTTATTACATTTTGTCTGGAAACGCGTCCATGACGATTGACGATGACGTGCGTTCAGTTGCACCAGGTGATGCCATTGCCATCCCACCCGGCCAGCGGCACACAATAAAAAACACAGGAACAGAGGAACTCATCTTCCTGTGTACGTGCGCCCCAGGCTATGAGCATGATGATGTATTTTTAGACCAATCGTGAGCCTTATTACTGTACATCTATGGTTGCAGATCCCTTTGTCACAATTTTGATCAATGACAACATCCTCAGTGATGAGCAGTTGGCTGATGCGCTCAAGGCATCCTCGTCATCTGGGAATCAACTCCATGAGGAAGTCGTTCGTCTCGGATACGCAAAAAGTGATTCGGTCATGCGGGCACTTGCCCAAGCCCACAAGCTGCCATACGTCGATGTTGGCGGCATGGAAGTACCTCAAGAAGTCGTTGACCGACTTCCTGAAAGTGTTGCTCGCGAAAATACAATTTTTCCGATTGATCAGCAGGGGGATACGCTTTCCATTGTCACAAGTGATCCCACAGACATTGATATTCAAGAAAAACTTCGCTTCATCCTCAATGCCAATGTTGATCTGGCAGTGTCACCCCGTGATCAGATTTCTGAAGCGATTAACCGTCATTACGGAATCATCGACGGTGAAAGTGGTGACTCCTTACTCCAAGAATTCACAAATACGGCCATTGATTTTACGGAAACAACTGTCGAAGAGCAGGCTCGACAAGCAACGCAAGAGGATGACTCAGATGCTCCGGTTGTAAAACTCGTCAACCTGATTATTTCTGAAGCCATGGAACTCAAAGCGAGTGACATTCATATTGAGCCATTCGAAGATCGCGTCCGCGTCCGGTACCGGATGGACGGTCGTTTGGTAGAGCGAGATAGTCCGCCTCGGCGACTACTCGGCTCTATTCTCTCTCGTATTAAAATCCTTTCACGATTGGATATCGCTGAAAGAAGGCGTCCGCAAGATGGTCGAATCCAAGTCACGTCGGCAGACGGAAAGCAATATGATCTTCGTGTCAGTGTTCTTCCAACAAACCACGGCCAGTCAATCGTGATGCGTGTCCTTGACAAGGACAATATTAAAGTCGGCGTACGACAACTCGGTCTTTCTGAACACGACTTTCGGCAGTTCAAAAACCTTATTCGGCGGCCCAATGGCATTATTCTCGTAACGGGCCCAACAGGATCTGGCAAAACAACAACACTCTACGCAGCCTTGAATGAGCTGAATAAGCCAGATACAAAAATCATCACGGCTGAAGATCCTGTTGAGTACTACCTGACAGGCATTAATCAGGTTGAAATTCGTCATAACATCGGTCTCGACTTTGCGCGGGTGATCAAGGCGATGTTACGGCAGGCTCCAAATGTCATTCTTGTTGGTGAGATGCGAGATACGGAAACAGCCCAAATGGGTATTCAAGCTTCCCTTACGGGCCACCTTGTCTTCAGCACACTTCATACGAATGACTCTCCGAGTGCCGTGACACGAATGATCGACATGGGAGTCCCTGCCTATCTTGTGGCCTCCAGTGTGATTGCAGTACTTGCCCAAAGACTGATTCGACTCAACTGCCCAAAGTGCAAGCAGCCGTTTGAACCGTCCGATGTGCAACTGGAGGCAGCTGGTATTACAGAAGAGCAGCGGAAGACCGCGACCTTTATGAGGGGCCGTGGCTGCAGTAACTGCCAGCGAAAAGGATATAAAGGCCGGCAAGGTATTTTTGAGCTGATGGTGATGAATGGCAAAATCCGAGAATTGGCTTTCCAGGGTGCGCCGACACAGGAGATCCGGAAAGCGGCTGCCGCAACCGGCATGACAGTGATGTTTAATGATGGGGTACGAAAGGCAATGGAGGGACTGACAACACTCGACGAGGTGTTCCGAGTCGCAAAACGAGTTGAGGAATAACAGGGGCCTCACACCATCAGATCTTGCCTCATTGCAAGCCCTCGCCTGCCTTCCCACGCTGTGATCCGTGGCTTTTTACGCTTTTTTTGTTTCAGAAATTATTTTGGGGACTTTTTTGGGAAAACTGCCAATAATACAGATACGGCTACTTCCACTGCTGTCAGGGGCCTGTTGGGAAGCCAGATTGCGATATTTGTGCAATTTCATTCTCGATTTTCCCATAACTGTCAATTTCAACCGCGTGTATTCTTATGGCGGTATGAAACGATACGCACTTTTGTGTCTCCGTCAGATTATACTTATGTGACGGGAGTTTTCGTCTTTATTGGGTCATTCATAGGAAGTATCAGCACATGAGTACCGCCGCGTCTGGACAACTTCAAACCCAGCTGGACAAGCTGCTCAAGGTAGCTCGTGACCATAACGCTGCCGAGATACGGATATCGTCTGGTGGAAAACCGATGCTTCGAATCAAAGGCAAGTTTACTCCGGTCGGAAAACGTCCTTTGTCCAAGGAACAAGTTGAAGGCATGGCAGCCGCAATCATGGGTGGAAACAACGATGCCACATCATTTTTGTATGAGTCTCCCCTCGGTGTGTACGAGTGTGGACTGCATGATGTGCAGGGGACCACGATGCTTGCACTCAAGGAAAGTGACAAGCCGGCTGCTGAACCTGCAGCATTGCAGCAAGATGACATGCCACTTGAACTTGATATTCAAGATGAAGAACAAGAAGAGACACAGGCTGCAAGCCCCAAAAATGCTGGGAGTGGTGAAACCTTTGCCATGCCGAAGGCTGCAGAAGGCACCATTCTCATTGACAAGCTTCTTACAGCGGCAGTGAAAAATGGTGTCAGTGATATCCATGTGACTGCCGGCCTGCCTCCTGTCTTTCGTATTGATGGAGAGATGCGCCCGCAGAAGACAAAAGTCCTCACGGGTGATGACACCAATGGATTGATGAAAGCCATTACCCCCGAACGCTGTCAGCTTGAGCTTGCTGAGAAAGGCGGATCTGACTTTGGCTTTGCATTTGGTGAGCTCGCCCGTTTTCGAGTAAGTATTTTCAAGCAGCGTCAGACCATTGCAATGGTGCTTCGCCAGATTCCAACCAAGTTGCTCACATGCGAACAACTTGGTGTGCCGGCGGTAGTCAAGCAGATGGTAGAGCGTCCTCGAGGTCTTTTTCTCGTCACTGGACCGACCGGTTCTGGCAAAAGTACAACGCTTGCTGCGCTGATTGACCACCTCAACGAATCGTTTGCCCACCACATCATTACCATTGAAGACCCTATCGAGTTTTATCATAAGTCGAAGAAAAGCACGGTGAATCAACGTGAAATTGGTAATGACGTACCAAGTTTTTCTGAAGCACTTCGTCGTGCACTGCGGCAAGACCCTGACATTATTCTTGTTGGTGAGCTTCGAGATCTTGAAACCATTGAAGCCGCTATCTCAGCTGCTGAAACCGGTCACGTTGTTTTCGGAACGCTGCACACCACCGGTGCCCAAGGCACGATTAATCGAATTATTGATGCCTTCCCGACTAACCAACAGGAGCAGGTTCGGACACAGCTTTCCACAGCTATTATTGGTGTGGTGTCACAGACGCTCCTGCCAAAGATTGGCGGGGGACGTGTCGCTGCCTATGAAATTCTCGTGTGCGACTCTGCCATTGGGAACCTTATTCGAGAAAATAAAACATTCCGAATCAATTCTTCCATTCAGACTGGTGCAAAAAAAGGAATGCAGTTACTCGACGACAATCTCTTCAGGCTGTGGAATGAAAAGAAGGTTGCAAAGCAAGACGTCTTGGCGAAATGTGCAAACCCAGATGATCTCACTGCTCGAATCGAAAATGCAGAAGAGGGAATCTATGAGTCACTCGACGATGACGACTAAACCAACACACTATTTTTATAAGTGAGTCTTCATGGCACTCAAAAAAATCGGACAAATCCTGCTCGACCTTGGTCTCGTCGATGACGAGCAACTGGAAAATATGCTCGATGAGCAGAAGGCTCGCGATGGTCAGTTGCTTGGTCAGATAGGGCTCCAGTTGGGCTACTATTCTGATGAACAATTGGGGGAAACACTCGCCGAGCAATGGAACACTGAGTTTATCACGCTTGATGGGCTGAAAATCCCTGTTGATGTCATTCAGATGGTCAGTAACACGATGGCACAACTCTAC
>MDSZ01091868.1_pt1 | contig 16939 bp, 14 predicted proteins | sample 811201 | NCBI WGS metagenome assembly MDSZ01 (sample SAMN05326647, study PRJNA326480) | marine metagenome | isolation source: seawater | place: Indian Ocean: North | collected 2010
TAGAGATTTTGTTCTTTCAAAAGGTATGTAATCCGCTAAGTTACTTCAGCCTGAAGTCCTTTGTGGTTTCGGGCTGGGGTATTTTACTCCATTTTTACTTGATTATGTCAATGTGCAGCGAGATATTAGATGAAAACTTTGATCATCATTATTGCCAAGGCACTTGATTTTATCTCTTACGTCGGTGCAGCGCTTGCGGCGATCGGATTGGCGCTTATTACAGGCTCTTATATTTTTGAAGTCTTCTCCCGCTATGTATTAGCGTCACCAACTGCATGGGCGAGTGACTTTGTTGGCTATGCACTTTGTGCGGTCACCTTTCTTGCCCTACCTCAAGTAACTAGGGATAAGGCGCACGTCGCAGTGTCTATATTGGTAGATATTGCTCCAAAAAAGATAGCAAATCTCATACATATGACTATCAGTGTTTTGGGCTTTATTTGTCTTATGTTTGCGTCTTGGATAAGCCTGCAGGAAAACATCCGCCAATTTGCTCGCGAAATAAAAACGCTAGCAATCGTACCCATACCACAATGGTGGGTATCGTCTTTCATAACCTTTGGTTTGGCTCTAAGCGCTTGCTACTTTCTTTTATATATCTCGCCAAAGCATCGACTGAAAAACACCAAATTTAATGGGCCGGCAGATTAATGGAGTGGTACACAACCCTAATCTTTGGACTCGTTATTCTATTTGCACTCTTTCTTTCTGGCGCACCAATATTTTTGGCTTTTCTTGGAGCAATTTTAGTTGGTGTATATATCGTTATTGGACCTGCTGGTTTTCCAATGTTTGCAAACTCGGTTCTCGACACGGTAAATACGACCTCGCTTGCATCAATTCCACTTTTCATTCTGATGGGTGAATTGTTGTTTAGGTCTGGCACTATGGACGTTCTCTTTGACTCGATAGATAAGCTGGTTGGAAAAGTAAAGGGTCGCCAATACGTACTCGTTGTGGTTCTGTCAGCCGTTTTTGGAGCCCTTTCTGGTGTTGCTATGGCAGTTGCCGCAATGTTGGGAAGAGCAATAATGCCAGGAATGCAGGCTCGTGGATACGATAAAAGCATTGCGGCTGGCTTGATCATTGGCGGAGCAAGCCTCGCCCCAATAATTCCCCCAAGCCTGCTGGCAATAATTGTGGGATCTCTAGCAGAAGTCTCAATTGCCAAGTTGCTTGTCGCTGGAGTCATTCCCGGTCTCCTTATCGGTGGCATCTTTCTAGCTTACGTTTTTATTCGCATTATGATTAATTCTGCACTTGCGCCCTCAAACCTGACTACTGAAAGAGCCGAGGTAACAATCAACCAAAAAGTCATCGCACTTTTTCGCACTCTGCCTTTTCTAATTGTGATTTTTTCAGTAATGGGCTTCATCATGTTAGGTATTGCAACACCGTCCGAGTCAGCGGCAACCGGTGTGGTCGGGGCCCTTTTAACCGCTGCAATTTATCGTAAGCTTACACTGAATATGATATGGTCATCTTTACTTGCATCAGTAACAGTCTCATCAATGATACTAGCAATCATGGCTATGTCCAAAATGTTCACTCAACTGCTTGCCTTTACCGGAGCTACCAGTGAATTGGTGGCACTTGTCACTAACTTAGAATACTCTCCAATCATCATGTTATTGATTATGCTAGCAGTGCCCTTTGTGCTTTGTATGTTTATCGATACAATTGCTGTGATCCTCTTAACTATCCCAATCTATCAGCCTGTTGTAAATACATTGGAATTTGACCCAGTTTGGTTTTGGCTTTTGTTTCTTGTTAACATCACACTTGGCGCAATCACGCCCCCATTTGGGTATACACTGTTTGCATTTAAGGCAGTGGTTCCAGACATGACCATCGGTCAAGTTTATCGGGCAACCTGGCCGTTTGTTGGGTTATTCCTTTTGGGCATAGCCATGATTATTATTTTCCCTGCAATCGCAACCTGGTTACCCAACGTGGTAGGTTGAGCGTTTGAGCTAGGGTTTTATCTGGCGTTGTAATGAGTGACTATTTTTAGAATTTTTATATAAATTTAAAGGCAAATTCTATCGCGAGACCTATTTGTGACCAAATTTCCATTTTTTCTTAGTGAAGTGCAATCTCTGATCCGAGGATACCACAAAAACTTATAATCTTAATTTTCGTAAAGTGTGATTACTTTGTAATAACTTTATTCCTATTATTAGGTTTTATCATTATCTGGCTGGATGGCATAACACGCTCGACCCGTAGTTATTGTTATTCCTTCATCGTTAGTGATATTCACATCTACAAAACCAACCGTTCTTCCAACTTTTCTAACGCTTGCTGTTGCATAAACATATTTAGAAATAGCGAGTTTTAAAAAGTCTGTACTAAAATTTAAAGTTAGAATTTGGCCTTTAGCGACCAGCATTAGTGCATAACAGCCCGAAATATCCACCAAAGATGCTAGAACTCCGCCATGCCAATGCCCAGTGTCTGGCTGACGTTCAAAATACTCGCTCATCGAAACGCGCAATTTCAGAATTGCAGAAGTGTTATTCACTTCCAAAACTTTAGGGCTATAAAGTTGATGGAATTTAGATTGGCTAATCCGTTCTTGGATGTCATTCACAGTAAGATTATTGTGGCGTATACCCATTTCAGTACACCGCTCCTATTTTAGATTTTTTCTAACTATGTCATAAACGTGTTCTTCCAAAACACCACGCTGCACCTTGCCAATTGCAGATAGTGGAATCTTTTCAATAAACGTCAATAATTCCGGCCACTTTGCTTTGTCCAGCCCAATCCGATTACAATGATCACGCAGGCTTTCAAGCGTAAGTTCACTTTGAGCAACCACCACCGCTGCTAGGCGCGAACCCAAGCGTTCGTCTGGATAACCCACAATCGCCACATCGACGACATTTGGGTGAGAAAGAAGAGTATTTTCAATTTCTAGGGGTGAAATATTTTCGCCACCGCGCAAAATTATATCTTTTGCGCGACCAACCATCTTTATGTATCCTTGGCCATCCTGTTCACAGGCATCGCCAGTTTTATACCAACCATCATCGCTCAAACGATTATCAGGGTCTCCGCTCCAATAACCCATCATCATCTGTTCAGGACTATGAATTTGCAACTCACCATCAACTACTCGTGTGATAGTTCCGGGTGTCGCAACACCATCTGTTTCAAGTCGTTTGTCTAGCTCCGCATCTAATGGCACAGCAGTCACAGCACCAGCTTCCGATGTACCAAAATATGACCATACCTGACATTTGGGGAGCGCGTCCAGCCCTCGTCGAACAAGTGTGCGTGGGACTGGCGCACCTGCCGAAGGAAAGAATTTCAGGGATTTTATACGTTCATGCCCATTCTGTTCCGCATAGTTAATAATGTCGACTAGGAATGGTGTTGGAGCAACAGTAAAAGTGCATTGATAACGTTCAATAAGGTTAACGACGGTTTCAATCTTCCACCGCGATACTAAAATCATTGGAGAATCCAGCAATAATGAAAACCTTACGCCAAACAGTAGAGCGACAGCATGACCAACCGGGGAAGATACAAGAATTGGATCATCTTTACTTAGCTGGAAATGCTGAGCAAACATCTCTGTCTGACGCTGCCATGATGCACCAGTGTGCATCGCCGCCTTAGGAGTTCCAGTGGTGCCAGACGTACAGGCTAACCAAGCTAATTCACCCCCAAGTTTAGCAATGGGTCTTTCAGGGCCAATCTCTGCTTCTTCATGTTCACGAAAGCGACGGTCTCCAAGCCTATCAAATATTGGATTGTCTCCAACTAAATGTTCGGTCAATACCACTACTTTGGCATCAACAATACTAGCCAATTCCGTAATACTGGTGCCTGCTCCCCAAGGCAAATTGACTAGTACTGCTCCACACAAACGTACAGCTAAATAATCCACCACAAATTCAATTACGTTTGGGCGAGCTAAAATTACACGAGATCCTGGAACTGCTCCCTGGGCAATGAACTGTCCCGCTCTCACCCTGGCTCGATGAACCAGCTCACCAACGCTTATCTCTCGATCGATTTCTGCTACTGCAAGAGATTTAGGATCACGGGCGCAAAGGCGGCTCCACTCCTCAGCGCCAAAGTCCCTAGTGTTGGCGTTTGGTAGGTAAGAATCAACCATCGGCATGGCTAGGAATTTTTTTAATTTCAGTTACCAATTGTTCAACCTGATCGTCGCTCAATCCTTCAAACCAAGTTTCATCAATTTGAATGCGATCCACTTTTCCGCCATACCGTTTAGCTATAGAAGCTGGTAATTCTTCAGGTGTTGTGATCAGGGCGTATGCATCCAACATCTCATCGCTAACAAGCTCGCCCATCTCTTCCCACTTATTTTCGCGAGTAAGTGCTGCAAAGTCCTCTTGTGTAACTTTGAAGCCATGCATTGATAGCATTTCGGCATATTCAGGCGTTGAAGCGTAGAGAGCAACCCTCTCTTTGAGACCTTTCGCAACCTTGCTAATATCTTCCGCTGTATTTGCGCAGCCAATGAAACCATAACCTCCAAGATCGAGGTCTTTGAGTGTCCGGCCAGAACGTTCAAGACCGATCTCAAGGTTAGGTAGCATTACTTCTTCATGCCACTTCCATGTTATTGGATCACCAGGCAAATGCCCCTCGGCAACTTCGCCGCATAAACGACACATCAACTTATTGATGGCAGCGAGATGAATTTGCGGCTTCCCTGTATTTAATGGACCTGGATTGTAATAGGGGATCATAAGGTTATGCTTGTAGTATACACCATCGTAGTCGAGCTTCGACCCATTTTGCCAACAATCCCAAATCGCGTTTAATGCATTGATATAGTCTTTCATTCGACGTATCGGTGGTTGGAAATCCATACCAAATCGACGGATCAAATGAGCCTTAATCTGGCTGCCTATTCCAAGCTGAAAACGGCCGCCTGTCAATTCGTTCAATGCCCAAGCGTCATAAGCGGTTGCCATAGGGCTTCTTGGAAAGGCGACAAATACGCCCGACATCAACTTGATATTTTTAGTTTTCATAGCACCGGCTGCTGCTGAAAGTGTCGGTGGAACCGTGAGTTCCAGTAATGTAGTACCGTCGTATCCCAGCTTTTCAGCACGCTCCATCGCATCCGGCATTTGGGATAGCTTTTTAGGTCTCACCATTGAATATACACGCATTATGACTGGCCTCCATTTCTTATATTTGGATAATTTTTTTTCATGAAATCTTGCGTAAACTTGCCACTTTCCATATCTGTTTTTAGTGCTTCAATTGACCTATGCTCTGGTTTGCCGTAACCCCCTGCGCCTGGTGTCTCTATTGTAATTCGTGCATTTCGCTTAACTTCAACTTCGTTCGGCTTGTCCTCCAAACGGTAACGACCTTTGGCATCTTCAATTTGGAATTGGCCCGAAGCACCAGGCATACCATCAAATAAGCCCCATGGCTTATAACGAAAGCGCTCTCCTGCACCGTTAAACACACAATCATGATCAACTGGTGTAAGAACACGACGCAGTCCCATGCCACCGCGAAACTGTCCTGAACCGCCTGAATCTTCCACAAATCCGTACTCTTCAACCCGTAATGGGTATTCCTGTTCTATAGATTCAACGGGTAGGTTCGATGTATTAGTAATTCCTACTTGTACCCCATCTTTGCCATCTTTGGTTGCCCGCGCACCCATTCCTCCGCCAATAGTCTCAAAATAGAGGTAAGGTTTGCTGTTACGTGGGTCTACCCCAGAGAAAACCGCAGTAGTATTGGCACCATTTGCAGCTGCAATGATTTTATCGGGAATTGCATGAGCTAAAGCTCCAAGGGTTACGTCGATCACTCGCTGACAGGCATGTGCCCGAGCTGCTACGGGGGCTGGAAAGATACAGTTAAGAATTGTTCCTGGCTCACAAGTTATTTTAACTGCATCCAAAACGCCTTGGTTAGATGGCATCTCGCTGTCGAGCGCCCCTATCAAGGCATAGTTCACGCTGGCTTCTACGGCGTTTAATGTTGTGTTGATATTACCCTTAACCTGATGACTTGTGCCTGAAAAGTCTAGATGAATTGCATCACCTTCAACCGTTAGCTTAAGGCATATTGGGATATCAAAACTCTCGAGACCGTCGGAATCCATGTAATCCTTAAATTCATAAACTCCGTCTGGTATCTGCAAGATCGAATTTTTCATACGCCTGTATGTGCGGGAGATGATCTCATCAAAAGCAGTCAAGACGCTTGGCAGGCCATGTATATTAACAACTTCCTTAAAGCGTCTCTCCCCAAGCCTGCAGGAAGCAATCTGTGCATTATGATCACCTTGGCGCTCTTCAGGAACTCTTACATTCAGCATTAATATATCCATTATATCCTGCTGCAGAACTCCTTGTTTAAAAAGGCGCACAACTGGAATACGCAAACCTTCCTGGTAAATTTCAGACATACCGCCGGCCATTGAGCCGGGCACCATACCACCAATGTCAGCGTGATGGGCAATGTTGCAAATAAATGCTACGATCTCGCCATCGATAAATATGGGCATTGCATAGTTGATATCAGGCAGATGGGTGCCACCAGCTGTATGAGGATCATTAGCAACAAAAATGTCACCATCTTTGATGTCATCTCCAAACTTATCAATCACGCATTTCATCAGGCCACCCATTGACGCAATATGGATAGGCAAAGTCAAAGCAGCCTGAACCACTAGGCGTCCCTTAGTGTCAACTATGGCAATGGAATGGTCTTTACGTTCCTTAATATTTGTAGAATACGCCGAACGCATGAGTGCAACAAAGCATTCGTCAGCAATCGAACGCAGACCATTAGCGATAATTTCAAGGCGAATTGGATCCAGATCTACAGGTGAGTCAGTCATTTGAATGCCCCAGGAAAGATAGTGATTATAAGATGTCCCTCTGTCGTTACTTCAGCAATATCGTGTGGATAAACTGGCGTCGTAGTATCCATTTGTTCCAAAATAGCTGGGCCCTCTATACGCTGGCCGGGTTTAAGTTCGTCACGACTGTAAACGAGCGTTTCAACCGGATCTTTGTCGTCGAAATATACTAGGCGCGTATCACGTAGTACTAATTCCTCTTTGGGTGCATTAATTGGTAATGCTGAGTTCTGCTCAAAGTTGTGCAGTCTAGCGCTTGCAGATAATCTTACATTGACGATTTCTACCGGATCAGTATCGCTAGAATATCCGTAAGCTTGATCATGCGCTTCGCAAAAGGCTTTAATCAATGAATTTGGATTAAAAATATCATCTGTAAACAGTGACTCGCCAGAAGCAATAGGTACAGCCAACTCAAAGTTTTGACCGACGTACCGCGCGTCGACTAAAAGTTGAAGCCTACGACCTTCGGGAGACGCACCTTCGCTAAAAAACCATTCCTGAGCCTTAAAATTTAATTCCTTCAATATTTCTGAAAGAGCTTCCATACCGCTCGATGTCATCTCAATTCGTCGACTTTCAACAAAGTCTTCTTTGAGATCAGAAACCAACAAACCTTGAGCGCATACAATACCCGGGGCAGCAGGAACAACCATTTCTTTTATACCCAGGTTCACCGCAACATCACGGGCATGAAGTGGGCCTGCACCACCAAAGGGCATAAGAACAAAATCACGAGGGTCATGGCCACGCTCGATCGAAATAGTTCGAATAGTACGCACCATGTTAGCAACAACAATTCCCAACATGCCTTGTGCAGTTTTTTCTACGCTAAAGTTTAACCTGTCAGCAATTGGTTGATATGCCTTGAGGGCAAGCTCACGATCTAGTCGCATGTCACCATCTAGCAAACCCCTTGTAGACAAACGGCCAAGTATAAGATTAGCATCAGTGGTTGTTGGCTCCTTACCTCCCTTTCCATAACAAGCTGGACCTGGATAGGCTCCTGCGCTTCTTGGGCCTGCTTTCAATAGACCATCACGATCAAACCACGCGATTGAACCACCGCCTGCGCCGACCGTTTCAACATCGACACATGGCATTCGGATGGGAAAACCCACCACCTCCCTATCAAAAGCTAGATCTACCTCGTAGTCGCGTATTAAGGCCACATCAGCACTCGTCCCACCCATATCTAATGTGATAATGTTCCGTCTTACTGTTTGGCCAGCTATGTGAGCAGCGCCGATAACACCTGCAGCTGGGCCAGATAATGCAGTACGCACTGGGAATTTTTGCGACCGCTCTACCGACATTAAACCACCACTAGACTGGTTGATACCTAGGCTCGCATTTGGCGCTCGCGTGATGATACCCGCTTCAAGCGTTTCTAGATAGTGTCGCATTACAGGCTGTAAATATGCATTCAAAACTGTCGTTGAAAGACGCTCATATTCACGAAACTCTGGTTGAACTTCAGAAGAAATTGAAATTGCTATATCTGGCAAACGATTACGCAAAGCCTTGGCAAATTCTTGTTCATGAATATTGTTGCGGAAAGAGAAAAGAAATCCGATGGCAACTGCATCAGCATTACTTGCTGTTATTTCCTTCATTGCAGTATTTATATCTTTAGGGCTCGGAGAACGTACAATCTCTCCTGCAGCACCAATGCGCTCGTTCAATTCAATACGATGTTTGCGATCGACAAGTGGCTTTGGATGATCAATTTGGAGATCATACATATGGGGACGAGTTTGTCGTCCGATCTCTAGCAAATCACGAAAACCCTTAGTTGTAACTAGTGCAACTTGACTGCCCGTGCGTTGGATCAGTGTATTTGTGCCAACAGTTGTTCCATGCGAAACTCGTTTGATTTCGTCAACAGGTATGGAAAACCTTTCGCACATTGATTCTAAGCCATTTAATATTGCATCTGCTGGATTGGATGGTGTGGACGAGGTTTTGTAAACGTGAGAAGTACCAGTTGCGCTTTCTACAGCATAGAAGTCAGTGAAGGTTCCGCCAACATCGACCCCAATAATCCAACTCATTCTTTAATCCCTAAATTTATCTAAAACCTTTACGTAGTGTACTACTTAATATTATAGAGTCAAAAGGGTTTTTATTTTTTTATTCCAATAATTGAGTTTGGAAATTTAGGGTTATACTTTTTTTTATGGGCTGGTGGAGCGTCATAAGCTCTGATAACTAAAATTTAATCTTTTTTATGGATTAAGTGCAAAATGAATGAAGATGATATAAACTTCGAATTGTTACAGGATCGCCCTGGCCACTTGATACGACGTTTACATCAGATCCATGTAGCTATGTTTTTAGAAGAATGTGGGGACCATAACCTAACACCTGTGCAATTCGGGGTATTAACTGTACTCGAGGATGGCAAAATGCGCGACCAGGTTACTATAGCACAAATGATTGGAGTGGATAGAAATACAGCGGCTGATGTCATCAGGCGTTTGGCAAAGCGTGGCTTATTGACGCGACCAGACAACCCAAAAGACAAACGGACCAAATTAGCAAAAATAACGCGCAGTGGAAAACAAATGGTTGAAGTCGTAAAGCCTGGTATGATCACAGCACAGATTCGTTTGATAAGCACCCTTTCTAAAGACGAGTATGCCCAGTTTATGCATCTGGCTAATAAACTTATGGTAGCCAACGATCATAAAAGCAGAGCGCCTTGGAACCCTAGTTTGCAAACACCACAAAAAAACTAGAACCAAATCAAAACCCATAGGTTTGAAGGCTCAAACACAATACTGCCGATGCGCTGTGTCTCCCATATTTATTAGTTTCTCTCCAGAGTTGGGTGTTTTTAAGTTAGATTTGGATTTCCATCCGTGCCAACCACATTTGATCAGCGATTGAGCAGTGGCGCTACCAAGAGTTGTGCCTGGGCCCAAGACGATGAATACATCGGGCATTAATTCGCGAGCGGCAGAACAAATAGCGGCGGAGAAATCGTAGGTTTCCGTCACTTGGTGCCTGAGCGTGTAGTTGAACAAGTTATCAATATTTACTTCTTTAGGGTTCCAGAAAGCGCCTCGCCCATCTATCAACTTAATACTTGGTTGCTTAAAAAGATTTTTAGGTAACCGCTCAAAGCCAATTTTGGATACGGGTTCCTGAAGTTTGGAATGAAATCCAGCGTGATTATGCAGACGCATTGGATAACGATTTTGCATCGGCTGTACGTCTGCTTCAAATGCGATAAGACCTGCTTCATCTCCGGCAATAACAAGCATTCCCCCTAAGTCGATTGATAGAGCAAGATTATGATCACTTCGGGTATTTATCGCAGAAATTTTTTCTATTATTGACTTTCGAAGTCCAACGATTTCTTTCCATTCTTCATCGACGATAGGGTAGATTAGTTGTCCTCCAATCATCTCCTCATGCATCAAAGCACCCATTGTATTTACAACTTTCAACCCTGCCAACGGATCTAATGCCCCGGCACAGGCCAGAGCAGTATACCAACCCATCGAATTCCCAGTGACGCCGATAATTTCGAAACGCTTTCGATCTATTGCGAAAAAATCCGCTAGAGCACACGTGTATATCAAAGGGGATGCGTTATCGCCGCGTGTATGGATTGCAATGGAATACCGATCTTTTCCATCCAGTTCGGTGAGTGTGCTTTCACCTAGAGAAGACCGATACTCATCGAATTGTTTAATAATTGACACATTCTGGTGATGGCGCCGGAGATAACCAAGTTCATCTTTGTTGTAAGTTCCGCGTCCAGGAGCTACTATAACTGCTTTTTTTTTCAAGTGTCGTTCCAAAGCTTAATTGCCGCATTCGTAATACTTTCAACGCTTGGCATCGTTGCCGCGTATGCTGGGCCTGTTGCTATGAAACTATCTTTTGCGGCTATTCGGGCAGTAGGTAGGTAGGTGCGTTCTGTGAGCATAGATAATATGGCCTCTGATTGGCTACCCGTTTCTCGGCATTCGTCCACTATAAGAACTTTTTTTGCGCCTTTAAGGGAACCTAGAATGCTGTCGATTGGTAAAGGAGCAATCCAGCGAATATCGATAATTCGAGTTTTGATTCCATGCTGTGAGAGCGTTTTGGATGCTTTTTGAGAGAGATAATGGCCATTTGCATATGTAATAATAGCTAATGGCCCTTTGCCAGTAACTCCTACTTCACCAAGAGGAATTATCTCATCTGGGTTAGGGTATTTTTGCATCCAGCCGCCATCTTTATCTTCGTATAAGTCCCGCATTGCATAAAGAGCGATAGGTTCAATGAATGCAACAACTCGTTGTTCGTCTCGGGCAAGTCTTACACATTCGCGAAGCATAGCTGCTGCATCTGCGCCGTGAGATGGGCAAGCTATTATAATTCCCGGTATATCACGAAGGACTGCCAAAGAATTGTCATTGTGAAAATGTCCACCAAAGCCTTTTTGATAGCCTAGGCCAGCAATACGGATAACCATTGGGTTCGTAAATTGTCCGTTTGAGAAGAAAGGTAAAGTCGCTGCCTCACCCCGGATTTGATCTTCAGCGTTGTGAAGATAAGCCAAAAATTGGATTTCAGGTATTGGAACAAAGCCATTATGACTGAGGCCTATTGCGAGGCCAAGTATTGATTGTTCATCTAGAAGGGTATTGATTACCCGATCTGGTCCAAATGTATGCGAAAGCCTTTGCGTAACCCCATAAACTCCGCCTTTGGGGCCAATATCCTCACCCATTATTACTACTTCAGGGTGTGCAAGCATTATATCAGTTAGCGCCCAGTTGAGCAGGCGTGACATAGGTTGTTTATTGCCCATGGCAACCATGTCTTTCTCAAAGACTTTTTTTCGCGCAGCATTACTGGGGCCATTAGTTGGCTTATTCATGCGTGCAGGTGGCACAATGGACTTCATCACCTCTGCAGCAGTCTTCAGTCGTGGTTGTTTGACAACCTCTCGTGAAACCCGAGTGCACTGGTCATCCATTTCAAGATAAATTGATATTATCTCTTCCAAAGTTAAAATACCGCTTTCGGTTAAAAGCCGTGCCGTATGAAGAAGTGGGTCATTTTGTTCCCAGTTTTCAAATACTTTTTTGTCAAGGTAGACTTGCTCAACATCTGCTCCAGCATGACCATATAATCGAACCAACGAAACGTGTAAAAAAGCTGGTTTTTTTCTTTTCCGAACAAATTCAGCAGCCGCAGTTGCAATTTCAAATGTATGAAAAATATCAAGCCCATTTGCCCAAAAGTATTTAAGACCGGGTTTACTGCAAAAATTCGTTTCAATCCAACTAGAAGGGGTTCGAGTCGAAATTCCAATTCCATTATCTTCGCAGACAAATAATAAAGGAAGCGGTAAAGACTGGAATGCCGTCCAGCAAGCTGTATTTATTGCTCCCTGCGCTGTGGAGTGATTGGCAGATGCATCGCCAAATGAGCACATTACAATGCTATCATCGGCAAGCCTTTTGTGTTCTGGGCTGTGACGCTTAGCCAATGGGATAGAATATGCTGCACCAACGGCTTTTGGCAGGTGACTTGCAATTGTTGATGTTTGGGGTGGAATATTTAGGGCTTTTGAACCTAGAACTTTATGTCGTCCACCAGACATTGGATCTGATTTTGCAGTCGAAAAACTTAACAACATATCCCAAGTAGGAGTAGTTCCCGGAGTCATTGCGGAACGGCGCGTTTGAAACGCTCCATCGCGGTAATGTAGAAATGCCATATCATCTACCCGAAGAGCTGATGCTACAGCAGCCATACCCTCGTGACCCGAAGAGCCTATTGTGTAAAATCCTTGCCCTTCAGCCTGCATTTTTCGAGATCTGCGATCGAGGTTCCTGCTGAGGCATTGTGCTCTAAAGATTGCAACAGCTTCTGCATTTGTTAGAGACCCAGATGCGGGGTCACCATCAGGAAATTCACCTGCCGCCACGCGGTTTAAAAATGCTTCATTTACAATGTTGGCGCGATCCATTTACTTTGTTTCCTTTTGAAATTTTAGAAAAACGCCTGCAAATTAGTTTGGGCGCGACCTAGTATTAAAGCATGGATATCATGTGTGCCTTCGTAGGTATTTACCGTTTCAAGGTTTGCCATGTGACGCATAACTTGGAACTCTTCTGAAATCCCATTTCCACCATGCATATCACGCGCCTGTCGAGCTACGTCTAACATTTTTCCGCAATTATTACGTTTCATTAAGCTGATTGCTTCCGGTGAAGCATTGGCTTCATCAAGTAGACGACCTAACCGCAGGCTGCCCTGTAAGCCAAGCGTTATTTCGGTCTGCATATTGGCCAGTTTCAATTGAAAAATTTGGTTTTGTGCCAACGGTTTTTCAAACTGGCGCCTATCCAAACCGTATTGGCGAGCCGCATGCCAGCAAAATTCTCCGGCACCTAGCACGCCCCATGAAATGCCATAGCGAGCACGGTTTAGACATCCAAAAGGCCCCTTTAGACCCTCTACATAAGGGAGAAGAGCGTCATCTCCGATTTCGATGTCTTGCATAACAATTTCGCCTGTAATTGAAGTGCGAAGCGATAGCTTACCTTCAATTTTTGGAGCTGAAAGGCCTTTTGTGCCTTTTTCGACAATAAAGCCCCTAATCTTATTATCATGAGCTTCGGATTTTGCCCAAATAATAAAGACATCTGCGATAGGGCTATTTGAGATCCACATTTTCGACCCATTTAAAAGGTACCCATTCGCAGTTTTTTTTGCTGTCGTCTTCATCCCTGCTGGATCACTACCCGCATCTGGCTCAGTTAAGCCAAAGCATCCAATCCACTCACCTTTGGCAAGTTTGGGCAAGTATTTTAGACGTTGTTCGTCGCTTCCATAGGCAAAAATTGGGTACATTACCAATGATGACTGCACAGACATCATTGATCTATAACCGCTGTCTACACGCTCAATTTCCCGAGCGACCAAACCATAGGTTACGTATGAACCTCCCAGACCACCATATTCCTCAGGTATCGTGATACCTAGTAAGCCCATTTCGCCCATCTCGCAGAAAACTTTGGGATCTGTTCGCTCATGTTTGAAGGCGTTAAGCACTCTTGGCTGAAGCCTTTCTTGAGCGTAAGCATATGCGGCATCACGCATCATTTGTTCATCTTCTGTCAGCTGGTCATTCAACAAAAAAGGATCGTCCCAGTTAAAGCGAGCCATGTCTGGTAAATCTTTAGGTTTCATAAGCATAGATATTCTTTCATCTTAGAGATGCGACAGCATCTGAAATTCGACTGCAGCCTTCTTGGAGTTCACTCATGGAATAGGCGTACGAAAGTCTGAAATAACCAGGCAAACCGAAAGCTCTGCCAGGAACAAGTGCCACTTTTGCTTCTTCCAGTACATAATTGCAAAAGTCAGCGTCTGTTGTGATCATGTGCCCTTGAGGTGTACGCTTGCCGAATGTTTTTGAGCAGGATGGAAATACATAAAATGCCCCACCGGGATTTTCACATTCTAATACACCTGTTTTATTAAGCACTTTGACAACAAAATTACGCCTTTCTTTAAATGAATTTAGCCTCTCCATGATAATGTCTTGTGGGCCAGTCAAAGCTGCTAAAGCAGCGGCTTGTGAAATTGAAGAGGCTCCAGATGTTGTAAGGCCTTGCACTCCCACCATTGCTTTGATTAGTGGTTTGGGCCCTATGCCCCAGCCCAACCTCCAACCGGTCATTGCATAGGCTTTAGAAACACCATTGACGACGAGCATTCTTTCAGCAAGATCGGGAGCAACTTCAAAAAATGATTTAAATTCGTTATATGAAATGTGCTGGTATATTTCATCTACCAGCAACCAGACATGTGGATGTTTTCTTAAAATATTGGCCAAATTTACTATTTCATTATGGTCATATAGAGCACCAGAGGGATTACTAGGTGAGTTAAGTATCAACCACTTTGTTTTTTTGGTGATCGCAGATAGCAAATCTTCAGGTATCAGTTTGAAGTTATTTTTAGCTTTGCAAGGTAGCGTCACGGGGACAGCTTGGCAGAAACCAATGATATCAGAATAAGATGTCCAGAAAGGAGCTGGGACAATAATTTCGTCGCCTTCATTCAAGGAAGAAAATAAAGCATTCGCTAAAACTTGTTTAGCTCCAGTTGACACAATTATATTATCTATAGTCAGAGCTGTGCTTGAATGACATTTTGTTGAATCAATAATTGCTTGACGTAATTCTGGCTTTCCCTGTGTTGGTGGGTATTTTGTTTCCCCGCGCAACATCGCATTGTGCGCAGCCTCGATGACATGGGGTGGGGTTGGAAAATCTGGCTCACCAGTTCCAAAGCTGAGAATATCTTCGCCGGCTTTCTTGCGCCTTTGGACCGCTTCTGAAATACTGACAATTTCAGATAATTTTACAGATCTTGCACGTTCAGAGCTCTTGAATTTATATTGGTTTTCTTCATATTTCATTACACTTTGACATCATAATTAAATTACATTTAAAATTTAAATAAACCATATAAAAGTTTAATGAAACGTCACTAGAAATATTGGAATAAGTTTATGCCAAAACAGAATGATTATTCTATGCCGCGCAGGTTTTCACCACCAATTTCTTGGTTAGTAGCATTTGAAGCCGTGGAGCGACGAGGTTCTGTGACGGCTGCGGGAGCTGAGTTAAGCTTGACTCAAAGTGCGATCAGCAGGCAAATTCAAAAATTGGAAAAGCAATTGGGCGTTCAACTTTTTGAACGAGATAAACAAAGATTACATATAACAGACTTAGGTCGGACTTATGCGGCGGACGTCAGAGAAGGTATTAACTTAATTGTTAATGCTGGTATCAAAATGCACACTAACCCAAGTAGAGGAACTCTCGAATTATCGATCTTGCCGGCTTTTGGTGCACATTGGCTAGTACCAAAGCTTAATAATTTCATGGATAAATTCCCAGGTATCACTTTAAATCTCACCACAAAAACTGAGCCCTTTGATTTTTCCAGAGAAGATTTTCATGCAGCTATACATTTTGGCTCTGATGATTGGCCGGGATCAAGAAGTTTACTTCTGATGCAAGAAGAGACCGTTGCCGTAGTTTCTCCCAATTTAGGTCCGAAAAATGGAAAAATAGATGCTAAAAATATTTTAAAGATACCTCTTTTGCACCTGCGTTCGCGACCAAACGCATGGTCAAATTGGTTTTCACAGAAGGGAATTGAGCTAGAAAATACACACGGTTTTCAGTTTGATCAGTTTGCAACTATGATCCAAGCGTCTATCTTCGGCCTTGGTGCAGCTATTGTCCCTAAATATCTTATTGAATCAGAGCTTAAAGAAGAGCGGTTGGTATGTCTGTTTGCGTCAGAACCATCGGCAATAGGGTCCTATTATCTGGTTTGGCCAGACCGTTGTGAACGTTATCCACCCTTGGAGGCGTTTCGAACTTGGATAAAGCAAACAATTGATGAAATTCAATCCGTTTAACTGATAAAGTTTCTTCAGTTCTTCTTCGAACTTGTCCTCACAACCTTCAACTGGTCTATATTTTATGATAGATAGAGTTTCTTCCATTTCTAATTAACCTGACTTTTCTGCCTTTCTTTCAGCTTCAAAAAATTGCCTATCTTTTTCGGTATATTCAGAAACTATCTCTGCGTTTGAATCTTGGAAAAAATAGCTCAGATCACCTTCATAATAAAACGTATCTTTTACAGTTATTGAAACCGCATCTATCCACTTTTGGCGTCCAACTAAGTTTTTCTCAGCTTCCTCATAACTAGCATAGATAGCGATAGAGATCATAGATAGTGGACCAGTTTTGACATTAATAACCACTTGAGCATTTGGAAAATACTCTTTCTGAGTAGCTAGATACAACTTAATGGCAGCTTTTAAAGCTTCATCACTTGTAAACTCAATCATTGTTACTCTGCCAATAGACATAGTTTAAAATTCCTCTTCAAAATCACTCTTCAACCAGTGCTTCGCCACCTCAATAGCCAAACACTTTTCACAAAGGTTATTACGAATGCCTTTAGCATCAAAGAGTTTCCTTAAAGAAGAGCATTTGGATGTAGCCGTCATCTACA
>MDSZ01243813.1_pt1 | contig 16939 bp, 21 predicted proteins | sample 811201 | NCBI WGS metagenome assembly MDSZ01 (sample SAMN05326647, study PRJNA326480) | marine metagenome | isolation source: seawater | place: Indian Ocean: North | collected 2010
CAACTAATAGGTTCTGGGCAAGCTGAGAAAGCTATTAAGAAATATAAAATTGATAAAGAGAAAGAGTTTCCTGCGAACTTATAATAATGCCTGATCTTAAAATTACAATTCCTGATATGGGTGATTTTAAGGATGTAGAAATTATTGAAGTTCTTGTAAAAGAAGGTCAAACAATTAATAAAAATGACTCTTTGATTACTCTTGAAAGTGACAAATCTAGTGTAGAAGTTCCATCAACACAATCAGGTACCATTAATAAAATTAATGTGAAGGTTGGTGATAAAGTGAATCAAGGTGACCTCATTTTAACTTTAAAATCGTCTGAAAAGATGGAGAAAGTAAAAGAACCTGTAGCAAAGACACCAACAAAAAAAATAGATTTAGAAAAAGATCAACCTAAAAAGATTAAAACTTCTTCACCAGCAGCTGTTAGGACAACAAAAACAGGGGTAAAGTTAGCTAGTCCTAAAGTAAGAAAATTCGCAAGAGAATTAGGGGCGAATGTATTAGAAATTCCTGGTTCTCAGAGATCAGGGAGAGTTTCAGAAGAAGATGTAAAAGAATTTGTTCGATCGCAAGTAACAGTCAACAAAGGAGAGGTTGAGAAAAAAGAATATAAAGAAGAGTTTTCTCATGAGGAATTTGGTCAGACTGAAATAAAAGAGATACCTAGGGTTAAAAGATTATCTGGTCCTCATTTAGTTAGATCTTGGACTGAGATCCCACATGTTACTCAACATGATGAAGTGGATGTAACTGAGATGGAACAGTTTAGATCATCATTATATGATTACTATTCTGGTGATGTTATTAAGGTGACTCCGTTAGCATTCATAGCTAAAGCTTTGGTAAGTGCTTTGAAAGAATTTCCTAATTTTAATGCTTCTATTGATCCAAATCAAAATAAGATTATATTTAAAAAATATTTTCATATAGGTTTTGCAGTTGATACACCTCATGGATTAATGGTGCCTAAAATCAGAGATGTTGATCAAATGAGTATTAAAGAAATTGGAGAAGCTTTGAAAAAAACTAGTAAACTTTGTAGAGAATTGAAGATTGACAAAAAAGAGTTTTTTGGCGGATCAATGACTATTTCTAGTTTAGGCGGAATAGGTGGAACATTTTTTACTCCCATTATAAACCCCCCAGAAGTTGCAATACTGGGAGTTGGAAGAGTTTTCGATAAATTGGTACAAATAAATGGAAAAATAGTTTCAAGGAAAATACTACCAATTTCTTTATCTTATGATCATAGACTAATTGATGGCGCTGAAGGAGCAAGATTTTGTGTTTACTTAGGAAATTGCCTAGGTAAAGATTTTGCTTTTAAACTAGCAGTATAATGGATAAAAAAATTTATTCTCTAATTTGTGCAGTTGCATGCTCATTTCTTTGGGGTACAGCTTTTGTAGCCCAAGATATGGGAATGGATTACATTGGTCCTTGGACTTTTTCCACTGCTCGTTTAATTTTAGGTTTTTTGACTTTATTACCTTTTTTTTTTATTTTTGAGTTTAGAAAGGTAAAAGATTCAAAATTAAATTTTAAATTTGTTTTAGGTTATCTATTTTTTTTAGGTTTTTTGTTAGCTGGGGGAAATATTTTACAACAGATTTCTCTTATATATACTGATGTGGCGAATTCTGCTGTATTCACAGTTTTATATGTTGTTATAGTTCCGATAATCGCTTTTTTTCTTTTTTCAAAAAAAATACATAGATCTGTTTGGCCATCAGTTATGATGTGTTTAATTGGTGGATTACTTTTAAGCGAATTAAATAATTTGAGAGTTAGGTTTGGTGACACTTTAGTTGTTATTGGTGCTTTCTTCTGGGCCTTTCACATTGTTTATATTTCAAAGTTTTTGAAAATATTTAACTTTCCAATTACTATTGCTTCATTTCAATGTCTAACAGCTGCTTTATTCTCTTCTTTACCTATGTTTGCATATGAATATGTGTCACTAAAAGTTCTATCCCTTGAGGCAGCTGAATTAATTTATGCCGGTGTTTTATCAAGTGGTGTCGCATTTATGTTGCAAATTCTTGCTTTGCAAAATATTTCTCCTGCTCCAGCAGCTATTGTCTTCTCTTTAGAGGGTGTATTTGGTTCAATAGCTGCCTGGATCTTACTAGACCAATTCTTAAATGAATATAAGATTTTAGGAATTATAATTATTTTATCAGCAGTTATTTTCTCACAACTATCACCATTGTATGATAAAAGTAAATATGGAAGAATTTAAATCTGATTTTGCAAAACACATTGGAGATTTAACATCAAAAAAAATCGATAGTTCAAATTATGAGTTTTATACTCAAGTTAAAAACATAAATTTAAATACTGGAAAAATTGCACATGGGGGTTATATTTGTTCTATCGCCGATACGGGAATGGGAAATGCTGCTCATAAAATTTCAGAAGGGAAAAGATGCGTTACTATCTCCTTAGATGTAAAATTTATTTCAGCGGCTTCACTGGGTCAAAAATTAGTCGGCAAAGTAAAAATTCAAAAAAAAACAAAAACACTTGTGTTTATCAATTGTGAAATTTATAACTCTGAAGGTATAGTAGCAATAGTGTCAGGTGTTTGGAAAATTCTTAACAGTAATGCTTAATTATTTAGTCGTAATTCCCGCAAGATATAAGTCTAAAAGATTGCCAGGCAAACCCCTGTTGGCAATTAAAAAAATTCCAATGCTTGTAAGAACATTCAGAAAATGCTCAAAGTGCGTTGATGTAAATAAAATATTAGTAGCTACTGATGATTCAAGAATCTTAAATTTGTGTAAAAGAGAAAACATTAAATGTGTAATGACTTCCAAAAAATGTCTAACGGGTACAGACAGAGTTGCAGAAGTCGCAAAAAAATTTAAGGCAAAGATTTATATAAATGTTCAAGCAGATGAACCTTTGCTTCAAATAAATGATTTAAAAAAACTTATTTATACCGCAACAAGAAATCCCAAAGAAATAATAAACGGTTATTGTGAATTAAAAAATAAAAAAATGTATTTTGATCGAAATACTATTAAAATTTTAATAAACCAAAAAGAAAAGCTAATTTACATATCAAGGGCACCGATACCAAATAATAAAAAAAATAAATTTATAAAGGCTTGGCGACAAGTATGTATTTACTCTTTTCCAAGAAAGCAATTATTAAAGTTTGCAAGTATCAAAAAAAAATCTCAACTTGAGGAAATTGAAGATATAGAAATATTGAGATTCTTAGAACTGGGTTACAGTATTAAAATGTTGAAAATGTCCTCGAAATCAATCTCCGTAGATACTAAAGAAGATCTTAGAAAAGTTGAGCGACTGATTAGAATTTAAACTTTTTTTTGTTACTAATTGCGTAAAGTTTTTTTAAGAAATTAAAATCTTCTAAATTATCTATATCATAAAATTCATTTTTATTTAAAATTACAGCTAATGATTTAATAAATCTATCTTTTCTCAAATGATTCAATTTTTCAAGATTATACCAATAACATTGAGCTGCATCCTGATAGTATTCCTTCAGATCTTGGCTTCGGGTGTTAAAAAATCTTTTATCTTTAAAGTCGTAAACATTTTTTTTATTTTTTTTTAGAACTCTCTCAATTGGGTGTGAAAGTTTGCTAACAGTAATTACTTTTTCACATCTTTTATTGCTCAAAAGATTGTAACATTTTTTTAATGTTGATATTTTTAATAAAGGAGAGCAGGGATAAAGATAACATAATTTTTTAATTTTGAATTTTTCGTTTTTTTTTATAAATTTTACATAATGATTGATTACATCTATATCCGACGCAAAATCATTGGATAGTCTTTTAGGTCTTAAAAAGGGAACTTCTGCTCCACATTTTAATGCTATTTTTTTGATTTTTTTACTATCAGTAGAAACTACAACTTTATCAAACAATTTACTCTTTAGTGCTGTTGAAATTGAGTAACTTATCAATGGTTTGCCAAAAAATCTTTTTATATTTTTATTTTTTATTCTTTTAGAATTGCTTCTAGCGGGTATGAGACAAATTTTCATTTAATGATGACTTTTAAAGTATTATAATAATTAATATTGTGTCAATATACTTATAAAATATGAAAAATCAAAATATAGGTATCATATGTGTTATATTGGGAGTAATTTCAATTTTTTCAGACCAGCCTAATGCTTGGATTTTATCTGCTATTTTAATTGGAGGTGGAAGCGGCCTATTCTTTTGGAAAGATGATTAAATTTTAAATGAGAAAAATTGACAAATTTTTTTGGATAAACGGTCTCTTGGGTGCTCTTCTTTTTTATTATTTTGTAAGAAAAATTCAAATTTCTAATAGTGTTGATCCTTCCGTTGATCCTTTTGGACTTATGGGTGCAGCTTATTATGGCCTTGGCCTCGGTTTTATTTTTGGTATTAAATTTATTGATTTAAAAAAAATAATTGCTTTTTTAAAAAGAAAAAATTAAATAATTTATTCTTATGGCTAAAATATTTGTTGTTTACGGACATTTCAATTTAGATAAATCTTTTAATCAACAAATCAGAGATACTTTTTGCTCAGAGGCAAAAAAATTAGGACATCAAATTGATCTAATAAATCTACACGGAGAAAAACCTCTTCCATTCTATGACGGTTCAGAGCCCAGTAATCAAATTTTGGATTACAGACAAAGATTAGAAAAAAGCGATGTTTTGTTCATGATATCACCCTGTTATAACTTACGAGCCACTGCAATTTTAGAAAATTGGATTGATCTTGTTCTAGCTCCTAAATGGTTTTTTTCTTTTAAACGAATTGTGGGTAATTGGGGTTATCCAGTTGCCGGAGCGATGAAAGGAAAAAGAGCAATCATGTCTATGAGTTATGGCGGTAATTGGTTTTCAATACAAACCTGGTTTCAAAATATTCCTTTTAGGAGAATAAAAGCTGGAGTTTTAAAGCTTGGAGGTATGAAAACAAGTTATATTCGATTTTATGAGGTATTGCCTGGAATGTCGCAGGAAAAATTTGATAGTCACATGAAGAGAGTTAGAAATTTAGTAAGAAAATTATAAATTTAAATTTTTATATAAAAAGTATATATATTTGGTATGGAAACTCTAAAAAATTGGATGATAGAGGCTGCAAACATTATGTTTGATGACAGTAAAAATGATTTAAGATCATTGCCGAAATCGGTGAGATTACAAATATTAATAGTTCTCTCATTTATTTGGTCGACTGTATTTAGTCTCTATGTCTTCAGTTTGACATCATTTATCTGGGGATGGGCAGGTGTAGTTTTGGCTCACATCGGTTTAATAATAGCAGTTTATATTACTTTTAAGTTTTTTCATAAAGCAGAAAAAGAGGCAAAAAGTGTTTTCGAAACAGGTAATTATAATCCTGCAAAAATATTTGTAGTTTTTTTCATAGTTTTTTTTATTTTTATTTTTACAAAAGGTATAGATGTGCTCACAAGAACAAATTCTTATACCATTGAATACAAAGGGCCAGTAAAATCAACATTGGAAAGAATCAAAGATTTTGTAAAATAAATAATAGATGTGTGGAAGATTCGCCCAAACCAATCTGATTAATCTCACAGGGGAGATAGTTAAAACGGTAATTGGAAATGTTGAAAAAATCGATAATTATAATATCAGCCCCGGCCAAGAGGCAGCTGTAATAAAAAAATTTACCAATGGGAGAGCTTTAGAAATGCTAACTTGGAGTATAATTCCATCTTGGTCGAAATCCATTGAAAATTTCAAACCTCTTCATAACACAAGAGTTGAAAGCTTAACAAAACCTTATTTCAAAAAAATTAGCAGCAAAAACAGATTACTCGTGCCTGCTACATTTTATTATGAATGGGCAAAAGAACAAGATAATAGCAAAACTCCATATTGTTTCTCACTTAGAGAAAAATCAATAATATTTATTGGCGGTATATTTGATGGAAGTCAATTTTCTATACTTACAAAAGAAGCTGAACCTGAAAATAAATCAATACATCACAGACAGCCTTTGATTATTAATAAAAGTAAAATTAATGATTTTTTAAATGTTAAAAATGATATTTTAGATGTCTTGGACTCAGTAAAACCTCCTAGTTTAGAATACTGGAAAATCTCGAAAGAAATAAATAATCCAAAGAATAACTCTGAAAATTTAATAAAGTCTTTAAAATAATAATTATTTAAATTACAATCTAAAAATGGAAAATATTAAAACAATGCCAACTGAAAATAATTTAGGTTGTTATATTAATTTAGATCTTAAGTCAGCGAACAAGAGCCATATAGAGAGTTTAAAAAAAATTTTAGATAAGTACGGTGTGATTTTTTTTAAAAATCAAAACTTAAAAGCCAAATCGTTCATAGACCTTGCAAAAAATTGGGGACCCATCGCCGATTATCCAATGTTAAAAGGTCATCCGGAATACCCTGAAATAACAATTGTAGAAAGGAAACCAAAAGATAAAGGTAGTAATTTTGGAGGAGAATATTTTCACACAGACAGCTCTTATACAAAAATACCACCAAGATTTACTTTTCTCATGGGAGTTGATGTTCCAAAAAAAGGATTGGGTAACACATTGTTTGCAAATCAGTATTTAGCTTATGAAAAATTACCAGAAAAGCTAAAGAAAAAATTAGAGAAAATTAAAGGAGTTTTTTCTTCTTCGGGTCCCATTGCAGTAACGAGACTAGAGCGAGAAAAAGAAAGCGGAACTGGAAAAGCCAAAGACTTTAATTCTGAACATTGCTTAATAAAAGAAGTTCAAAATAAAAAGGCTATTTATTGTTCACCAGGCCATGTCGTGTCTTTAAAAAATTGTGAACCTAAGGAAGCAGATTCTTTAAAAGATTTTTTATTTGGTCATCAAACAAAAAAAGAATTTATATTTTCATTTGAGTGGGAAAAAGGAGATATTGTGCTATGGGACAATAGAAGTGTAATCCATAAAGCAAGTGAATTTAACGGTAAAAGAATAATGTATAGAATTACTATTCAGTAATATTTAAATGGCCCATTTTTCTTTTTGGTCTTACCTCCGTTTTTTCATAATCATAAAAATATTCATTTTTTAAAAATTTTTTATTTCTATATTTAATAATTTCATCGCCTAGAATATTTACCATTTTTCCTTTTTTTAAAATTTCTATTTTTTTAAAATCTAAATTACAAACGGCTCTTATATGTTGATCAAATTGAGATGAGTTAAAATTACTCATAGTTATATGCCCACTATTATGAACTCTGCTAGCTGTTTCATTAGCTAAAAGTTCACCATCCTTATTTATAAAAAATTCTATTGCCATAGTTCCAATATAATCATGTTTTTTAATCACATAAGAGGAATATTCTTTAGCTAAATTTTCTATATTGCTAGAAATTTTAGCAGGAGAAAATGTTTCTCTTAAAATTTGATCTCTATGAATATTTTCAAAAGGGTGAAAGAAATTAATTTTTCCGTCTTTGTACCTAGTGCCAATTATAGATATTTCTTTTTCTAAATTTACCTTTTTCTCTAGAATATATTCCTTAGTAGGATCTAAAGAAATGGTATCTAAATCTTTTGATGAATTAATTTGATATGACAAATGTCCGTCATAACCTCCTATTGCTGATTTTAATATACCTGGTAATAAGTGACCATTTTCTTTAATATCCGCTCTCTTTTTTATAACAGCATATTCAGTAATAGGAATTTCTAAAGATTTAAAAAAATTTTTTTCAAGTATTCTATTTTGCACAATTTTATTAATTTCAGGCTTTGGGTAAAATGGTTTGATCTTTTCTATTTCCTTAAGTAAATGATAATCGAAGTTCTCGAACTCTAGCGTGCTAACATCTATTTTATTCGCAAAACTTTTTAAATTTTTTATTTCTTTCAAATCACAATAAAAATATTCATCACAGTATTTTTTTGCTGGTCCATTTTCATCGTTCGTTAACACTATAGTGTTAACCCCAAGCTTTTTTGCTGCTTGACATAACATCATGCTTAACTGACCAGATCCACAAATGCCAAGATTGATTTTAGACATTAATTATTAAGGTTTTTTTTTGATTGATTTTGTTTGTTTTGTTCTAAATTTAATTAAATTTTTCTTAATTTTTTTATCAAATAAAGCTATTATTTCAGCTGCTAACAGACCGGCATTATATGCATTTTCTATTGCAACAGTAGCTGTTACAACTCCCTTTGGCATTTGTACAATACTTAATAAAGAGTCTAGGCCTTTTAATTTTTTAGTTTCAATTGGCACTCCGATTACTGGTAAAGTAGTCAAAGAAGCAATCATTCCTGGTAGGTGAGCCGCACCTCCAGCTCCAGCTATAATAACTTTAAAATATTTTTCAGAGGTTTTTGCAAAAGAAAATAATCGTTGTGGAGTTCGATGAGCCGAAACTATTTTAGTTTCATAGTTTATATTAAATTTTTTTAATAAATTTTCAGCTTCTCGCATAGCTTTATAATCACTTGAGGAACCCATTACTATGGCAACTTTATTTTTTGATTTAGAAAATTTCACAAAATAACCTATCAATTTTTAGAATAAAAACAATGGCTTAGTATAGAATATTTCACAATTTTAACATCTTTATGACACGCAAATTACAGATTGATTAAATAAGTTTAGGCTATGAAAACATTATCAATTATAGCATTTGTTCTTTTATTAACTAATTGCGCAGGTGGCAATGTTGCTAAAATTAAATTTGGTAAGAAATGTACTTTGGCTTCCAATGAGCTTCAAGAGGCGTCTTACATTTGGTTTGTCAGCAAAGATGCGCTTAAGGACTTCGACAAAAGAATAAATAAAAAAAATTGCCTTAATAGCTAATAAGTCCTATAAACATTGTTTAAAAATATGATAGTAAGGGGTATGAGAATACCCCTTATCTTACTGTCATTAATAATTGGAATTGATTTATTTGCGATGGACACAAAGCCATATCATCATTTGTCTGACGGCACATTTAGAAATCCTGAAGGGTCACCTAAGAGAAACCCAGATGCAAAATGGTCTTATAAAATTTTTAATGAGGAAAAGAAAAAAATAAAAATAAATTTTCCTAAGGATCATGTCATACCTAAACAAAAAGTTTTACAAAGTCTTAGTGATAGTAAAAATGAGGATTATGTTCTTTGGGTCGGTCATGCTACTTTTATTATTAAATTGGGTAAAAATACAATTATAACGGATCCAGTCTTTTCAAAAAATGCAGGTCCATTAATTTTTGGCCCAAAGCGATATGTGCCCCCTGCAATCAGCCTAAATGAAATACCTTCTATAAGCTTATTTTTACTTACTCACAATCACTACGATCACCAAGATATGTCAACTATAAGAAATTTTCCTTTTAAAAAATCAAAAGTAATTGTGCCTTTAAAATTGAAGAAGTATTTTAAAAATTATAAAGATGTTAATGAACTTGATTGGTATCAAGAAATTCAAGTAAGTAATGATCTTAAGATAACTTTATTACCAGCCGTTCATTGGTCAAAGCGTAGTTTGTGGGATACTAACAAAACACTTTGGGGTAATTTTTTGATAGAATATAAAAATAAAAAAATTTTATTCGCTTGTGACACAGGATACGGAAACATCTATAAAGAACTAGGAAAAAAATATGGTCCAATAGATATAACATTCATAAATATTGGAGCATATAATTTTTATCCTATGATGCCAGTAAAAGATAAATCAATTTATCATACAAACCCTGAGGAAGCTTTAAAAATTGGTCAAGAATTAAAAAGCAAAAAAATTGTTGGCACTCATTGGGGAACATTTATTCTTTCATTGGAACCAATAATGGAACCACCAGAACGATTTAAAGCATCAGCAAAAAACTATGGCTTTAAAAAAGAAGATGCTATAATTTTTAAAATAGGGGAATTAAAAAAAATTAGAGATTTGTTTAATTAATTTTTTTTTTAAACTCTCTGTCAATCATAGATGTTAAGGAGTCTACTAAAGTATCAGAAAATTTAAAAATTTCATTAGAGTGAAGTTCAAGAGAAATATTTTTTTCAGGATTAGTTTTATCCTCAACTATAATATTTGAGTTTGGATCATTGTTTTTTAAATAAACTAATATAACCCAATTTTCATCGGTCTCCTCGTCCAATTTTATAAATATTTCTGAAGTTTCATATCTCTTATCTATAACTCTCAACAAAGACATTTTTTTTGGCAGCCATCTTTTGTTTAATTGAAAAACACAAGAGGCCATACTTCTATAAAAACTTTCTAAAGTATTTTCAATTTTTTCTCTTGCTAAATTGAATTGTCTTTCTTTCTCTAGTAACTCTATTCTGCTATCACTATCAGTTACTTCTATACCCAATTGTTCTATTCGCTCTCTTATTTTTTGATCTCTAATAGATTGATATTTTTGTCTTATTCTCTCAATTCTCTCCTGCACCTCGGCATAATCTTCTCTTTCTTGATTAAGGACATATTTTTCAAGATTTTTAATTTCAATCGCTTCTCTTTTTCTAAATTGTTCTATTTTTTTCTCTAACTTAATTTTTTCATAAAATTTTCTTTGTCTTTCTGCTTGTTCTTTTCTTACTTTTGCTTGCTCAATTTTAATAAATTTTTTAAGATCCATTTTTCTCTCACGAGATAATTTAAGTTCATTTCGTATTTCTTTTTGTTTTTCTCTAATTTCTTCTTCTTGAATTAATTTCGCCTTTTTTATTGACTCTTCTTTTTCTCTTCGCATTTCTTTAAGTTTGTCTGCTCGCTTCTTCTCTCTCTCCTCCTCTATTACTTGTTTAAAAGCATCAATTTTATCTGAAATTTTTTGAAAAAAACTTTGAATGATTTTATCCGGATTTAAATTTATCTTAAATCTGGGTTTTAATTTATCTGCTAATCTAATTATTTTTCTGAATGTTTCTTTTGAGCTCTTTTTGACCGTTTTTTTTGTTTTTTTTCTATGCTTTCTCTTTATAATTTTTTTATATTTTACTCTTTTTTTCCTTAGTTTTTTTCGTCTTTTTTTAACTTTTAATTTCGTTTTGAAACTAGATCTTTTTTTTGATTTTTTTTTAATTTTTTTCTTTTTTTTCTTCATAAACAATATTTATTAATAACAGTAAGTTACTTATAAATATAGTCTCTTGTCATAGGAGTTGTGTCTAATTTTTTGGAAAGTTGGAATTGATACACAACTTGATCTCCATATTTAAAAGCTGCTTCGCATGAGCTTAAATAAAATTCAAACATTCTATAAAATTTTTCATCAAACATGGAAAGAACTTTGTCTTTGTTGTTTAAAAACCTTTCTTTCCAATTTCTCAGTGTATGAGCGTAGTGCATTTTTAGAACCTCTAGATCTGATACAATTAGACCGGACTGCTCGATTGGCCCAGTAACTTCACTTAAACTTGGAGTGTAGCCTCCTGGAAATATATATTTTGTAATCCACGGATGAGGTGATCTTGGAGCATTAACTGAACCTATTGTGTGGATCAACGCTATCCCTTTTTCTGTTAAAAGTTCACTCACTTTTTTAAAAAATGTATTGTAGAATTTTCTACCGACATGCTCAAACATACCAACTGAAATAACCCTATCAAATTTTTCATTTTTTAACTCTCTATAATCAATTAATTTATATTCAACTTGATTGCTCAAATTTAACTTTTTTAATCTTTCATTACTGTAGTGAAATTGATTTTCTGAAAGAGTAATTCCTGTCACCTGGCACTTCCCTTGTTTAGCTATTTCTGTAGCTAGTGCTCCCCAACCACTCCCTATATCTAAAACTTTTTGATTAGGTTTTAAATCAAGTTTTTTAATTAGATGGTTTATTTTATTTTGCTGAGCGACTTCTAATGGCTCATTTTCATTTTTAAAATACGCACAAGAATATTGTTTTAATGGGTCTAAAAATAAAAAATAAAGTTCATCTGATATATCATAATGATGAGCTACATTCATTTTTGATTTTTTTATAAAATTAAAATTGGTTAAGTATCGATATGATCCTCTGAATTTATTTAAAAATTCGCTAAATTTATTAGTCTCATCTCTACCAATATTCTCTAATGCAATATTTAAAAATTCAGTTAAGCTACCTCTCTTAAAAATTATTGTTCCTTCAGTATAAGCTTCTCCAAAATACAAATCTGGATAAAATAATAATTTAGAGTGTAAACTTTTGTCTTTAATTTTAAGTTTTATTTTATCAGCATTTTCCTTATTGCCAATAAGGTACTCTTTGCCATAAGCATCTTCTAATATAAAACCCCCTTTTTTAAATAACTTGTTTAAGAATCTTGCTAATTGCACTTTACGCCGCCCTTCTCTCTTTATTATAAAAATTTAATTTGGTTAATTTTTCAATTAGTATTTTCTTTTTTTCATTTTGTAAAATTTTTAACGGCGGTAATAAATTTAAATATTTTTTTTCATTTTTTCCCAAAAAGGTATGTAAGGCTGATATAAGATTAAACTGATCGAAAACTTCTCTGACTGAGATGAGTTTTTTATTCTGTGTTTGTTTTAACTTTTTTTCAAAATCATCAAAAACTTTTCTTGCTAAATAATGTGTAACATTAGTAACTGCAGATATACAGCCATCACACCCGATTTCTAAACCTTTTAAAAGTTTTGCTTCAGATCCTGGAAACATCAAAAAATTATTGATTTTTAATGTTTCATATAAATTATAACTTGAGTCTTTACACCCTATAATGTTTTTTGGAAAATATTTGATTAATTTTTTGACTGCCTGTTCGCTAAATTTATAGCCACTTAATTTTTCAAAATTATAAAGTATTATTTTTACTTTTGGGCTCTTTTTAATAATTAATTTATAAAATTGAAAAACCCCATCGTCTGTATTGCCTTTATAATATGCTGGAGGCATTATTAAGAAAGTATCAAAATTAAATTCCATTGAATAATTTATCAAATCAATGTTATCTTTTAATGAGTTACAGCCCGTGCCTAAATAAAATTGTTTTCTTAGTTTATTTGTAGCTAAATTTGATATTAATTCTTTTTTTTCAGAGATAGAAATTAACTGACTTTGACCTGTTGAACCAAAGAAAAATACCCCGTGTAATCCATTTTTAAGTATATCTTCTGCATGTTTGATAGTTTCTTTAACATTTAAAGAGCAATCATGATTTAAGATACTTAAAGCAGCTGCATATACCCCTTTTTTAATCATAATCTTAACTAATTTTTTTTATTTAAATTATAGTATAAAATATTAAAATGAAAGTTCTTGTAATTCAACAAAGATATGGAATTGGCGACCAGGTTATTTTTACTAATTTCTATCACATATTATCTAAAAAATTGAGATCTCCCTTAACGCTACTATCTAAAAGAAGCTCAAGACCAATGGAATTATTTGCTGAGGATAACCATATTGAAGACATTATTTATCTAGATAAAGAGAATGATGGTATTTTTGGTTTTTTCAAACTATTAAAAAAAATTAAATCAAAAAAATTTGATAAGGCATTTATATTCAACGGCTCTCTAAGATATTATCTAATCGCTAAATTGGCTAGGATTAAATCAATTTATCAGTATCCACTTTTTACTTCAAAAGATATAATTTTTGATACTGCAAAAAAATTGACAGAAAGTTTTGTAAAAACAAATATTGATACTCAACCTCATTTAATTCTGAAACAAGAAACAATCAATAAAACAAAAGCAAAATTAAAATTTGATAAAGATCTCAAGCATATCGTTTTAGGTATAAGTGCTTCTGGCAAATCGACAAAGCTATGGCCTATAGATAATTTTATAAAATTATCAGAAAAGATCATGGGTTTAAAAAAAAGTAAATTTTACTTAGCTTGTGGAAGTGAAGATAAAGATTTAACAGAAAAAATTCTTAAATCTAAAATTGGTAAAGATTGTCTTTCTATGCAAGATTTAAATATACAAGAAATTATGCCAATAATTAAAAATTGTAATTTTTATATAGGTAACGATACAGGTTTTATGCACATAAGTTCTGCTCTAGGATTGAAGTGTATCGGAATATTTGGAGATAGCCCAGCCTACGCCTACTCTGCTTACTCTAAAAATATTAAAGCGGTAGTGCCTGAAGGTGAAACTTTAGAAACAACTACGCATAATACATGTGGTATTCATAAGGTCTCTACAGAAAAAGTATTCGATACTTTAAAAAATTTATTGAATTAAATAAAATCTGTTTTTAAAATTTTCTCTTTAGCTTCGTTGACAAGTTGACTCAATCGTTCAGTATTTATATCCCTGTTCATATCAGGATGAATTTTTTTTTGTAATTTAGAAGCAGCTTTCAAAACATCTTCCTTGCTGCAACCTTTTTTTAAACCTAATAATTTATAACTTTCATCTAGTGTTACATTTGATGAGCCTGGTGTATTATTATAACCTTTCTGAAATTTATTTGAATTTCTCAAATACTGTATTAGCCTCCATAACTGTATTAATTGAAGTGCCGTGATACCTTTTATTTTTAGACCACTCAGTAAAATTAAAAGAAACGGCAAAGAAAATAAAAACTTACCTCCTACGGCTAATAGAGTTGCTAAAAATACAGATGTGACTATTGCAGTTCTTTTTAAAAATACAGCAATTTTTGTACTGCTGGTCTTTGCGAACCAGTTTAAAATAAGATAAATGATGACAAAAATGATTATTCCAAAAACAATAAGGTTCATATAATTTCTAAATATGAATATACCAAAATTAAAAAAAATTGAGAGTGAGAAAAAATACCACAATTTTTCACTAAAAGATGAGTATTCATGGGTTGATCAAGAAAATATACTAGAAGTTTTAAAAGATACTAAAAAACTTGACCCAGAAGTAGAAGACTACATTAAATCTAATAATCAAATAACAGAAAACTTTTTCAAAGATACTAAAAATTTACAAAAAAAACTATTTAATGAGATTAAGTCAAAAATAAAACTTGACGATACTTCTCTTAAATTTAAAGATAAAAAATATTTTTATTGGACTAAAACTGAAGCTAAAGGTAATTATGGTAAAAGAATAAGACAATTAATAGATGGGTCTAAGCCAGAGGAAATATATTTTGATGGTGACATTGAAAAAAAGAAGTACGGTTCAGAATATTTTGGCGTCGGTTCAGTAAGTACATCTCACTGTGATAATTTTTTAGCTTATTCTCTAGATCTTAAAGGGTCTGAGTACTACACCATTTATCTAAGAGATCTGATAACTGGAAAAAATAAAAAAGATATTATTGAAAATACAAGTGGTAATATTACCTGGTCCTTAGATAGTAAAAGTTTTTTTTATTCTAAGTTAGATAAATTTCATAGACCTAGACAAATTTTTAAACATGTGATCGGTTCTGCAAGTAGTGATGATGAGCTAATCTTTGAGGAAAAGGATGAAACATTTACTTGCAATATAAGTCTCACAGCTGATGAAAAATTTTTTGTTATATCTACTTCAGACCATATAACTTCCGAAGAATATTTTTTTCCATCAAATTCTAAGATTATTGAACCCATTTTATTCAAAAAAAGAGAGAAAGATGTAAAATACTCAATAGACTCCTGGAAAGGTTTTTTTTACATCCACACTAATGAAGGTGCAAGAGATTATAAAATTTTAAGATGTAAGAATGAACAAGTAGATAAATTGGAATTATTCATTCCTGCAAAAAAGGAAACGGTCATAGGAGATTTGGAATTTCTTGACGATTATATCTTAAGGGGTGAAAAATCTGACGCGATACCAAAAATATTTGTTAGGAATATAAAAACTAATGTGGAAGAAGAAATAAAAATTTCTGATGAAGCTATTGGAGTCCCCAGTGTTTCTTTAATGCAAAAAGCAACAAATACGACAAAAATAAGAGTTGGCTGGGAAAGTATGGCCTCCCCAGGAAAAATTTATGAATACGATATAATTTCAAAAGAAAAAAAATTAGTAAAAGAAATAGAAATTCCCTCAGGTCATGATCCAAGTAAATACATTGTCGAAAGAATTAAGGCAAAATCTCATGATGGAAGGATGATACCAATCAGTCTGTTAAGATTGAAAGAGACAAAACAAGATGGCAAATCAAAAGTATTATTATATGCATATGGGGCCTATAAACATAGTATTTCACCATCTTTTAGTGCATCAAGATTTTGCTTAGTTGATAGAGGAATTACTTTTGCAATAGCTCATGTGAGAGGTGGTGGCGATTTGGGTGATGTGTGGCATGAAGAAGGAAAAAAAAAACTAAAAAAAAATACTTTCTTAGATTATATAGCTTGCTCTAATCATTTAATTGAACAACGCTATACTTATAGAGGAGGTATTTGTTTTTATGGCGGATCTGCTGGAGGACTTACTGGAGGTGCTGTTGCCAATATGGCGCCAGATTTATTTTTTGCAATGCTTTTATTGGTTCCTTTCGTAGACACAATGACAACAATGTTAAATGAAAAATTGCCTTTGACACCTGCTGAATGGGAGTTGTGGGGTAATCCAATTAAAGATAAAGAATATTTTGACTACATTCTATCTTATTCCCCATATAATAATTTAAGCAATAAAAACTATCCCTCGATGTTAATTACAACTTCTTTATTTGATAATCGTGTTCTGTATTCTGAACCCGTAAAATATATTGCGAAACTCAGAGATGTTAAGTCTGATAATAATACTCAGCTGCTAAAGTGTAAAATGGAAGCTGCAGGCCACGGTGGGATGAGTGGAAGAGATAATGCAATTTCTGAATTAGCAGAAGAATATTCTTATATTTTAAAAACAGCCAAAATTTTGGATTGAGTAACTTGAAAAATTGAAAACTATCACCATATATTTATTGTTAGTCGCCAAATGGGGCTAACAATAAACCTTGCTAACAAAGGAGGATACATGACAAGTAAGGATCTATCGATCTTTAATTCACTAAGACCTTTTAGCATTGGATTTGATGATATGTTTGA
>MDSZ01094283.1_pt1 | contig 16934 bp, 20 predicted proteins | sample 811201 | NCBI WGS metagenome assembly MDSZ01 (sample SAMN05326647, study PRJNA326480) | marine metagenome | isolation source: seawater | place: Indian Ocean: North | collected 2010
TAGAGTGCATTTAAAATATAAAGGAAGTACTTTACTTGGTGATTATAAATATGGAAAAAAAAATATTAAATTTAAAAAGATAAATTCAAATTTCATAAAACTTTTAAAAGGCTTTAAAGGACAAGCATTACACGCGGAGTCTATTGAGTTTACTCACCCCACAAGTAAAAAAAGGGTTTCTTTTAAATCAAATATTCCAGAGGATTTTAAAAAAATGTTGGATTTTCTTGACAATCATAATAGTTGAAAAAATAAAATTAATATATAAATGTAAATAATGAGTAAAAAAGAACAAATCGCAAATCTTCCAGTTATCTCAGGAGGCGGTCTATCTGTATACCTGGCTCAAATAAAGAAATTTCCAATGCTAGATGCTGAAGAAGAATACATGTTAGCTAAAAATTGGAAAGAAAACGGTAACCTTAAATCCGCACATAAATTGGTAACTAGTCATTTAAGGTTAGTGGCTAAAATAGCAATGGGTTATCGTGGATACGGCCTACCTGTAAATGAATTAATTTCTGAGGGTAATATAGGATTGATGCAAGCAGTTAAAAAATTTGATCCAGATAAAGGATTTAGACTTGCTACTTATGCGATGTGGTGGATCAAAGCAGCAATACAAGAATATGTGCTTAGATCATGGAGTCTTGTCAAAATGGGAACCACAACTGCACAAAAAAAACTTTTTTTTAATTTAAAAAAAATTAAAAACCAAATTGCTCCAGATCAGGAAGGCGACTTAAAAGATGATCAAGTAAATGAAATATCCAAAAGATTAGATGTTGAATCTCACGAGGTCATTAACATGAATAGAAGATTAATGGGACAAGAGAAGTCACTGAATGATCCTATTAAAAATGGTGAAACTGATGAGTGGCAGGACTGGTTAGTTGATGAAAACTTGGATCAAGAATTAATTATCTCTCAACAACAAGAATATGAAGATAAAAAGGAACTTCTTAAAAGTGCATTAAACATTCTTAATGAGCGAGAAAGAGAAATAATAACTGCTCGTAGATTATCTGAAAATCCCGCTACTTTAGATGAACTTAGTAGAAAGTATAAAATTAGTCGAGAAAGGATAAGACAAATTGAGACTAAGGCATTTGAAAAACTTCAAAAATCTATGATAACCGCAAGTAAATCAAAAAATTTACTTCCTATTAATTAACCTTTAAAAGGGTCTTGTATTAAGATTGTATCTTCACGCTCAGGACTCGTCGAAATACTGGAAATTTTAGCTCCAATAAAATCTTCAAGCCCATAAATATATTTTTTTGCATTTTCAGGTAAATCTTTTATATTTCTAATACCTTGCGTGTTTGTTTTCCAACCTGTAAAAGTTTTATAAATAGGTTTTATATTAAATTGATCTTCAGAAGCTGCTGGTAAGTAATCTATTTTTTTTCCATTTAAATCATATTGAATACACATTTTTATTTCATCTAATTCATCTAAAACATCTAATTTAGTAAGAGCTATTCCATTAATACCTGAAATTTTTATAGTTTGACGGACTAGTACACCGTCGAACCAGCCACATCTTCTTTTTCTAGCAGTGACAGTTCCAAATTCTTTTCCCCTTTTACCTAACATTTTACCAATTTCATTTTTAAGCTCCGTCGGAAAAGGTCCGCTTCCAACTCTAGTTGTGTAAGCTTTAGTAATACCTAGTATATAGCCAATCTTATCAGGACCCATGCCAGTGCCTGTTGCCGCCATAGCAGGCAAAGTGTTGGATGATGTTACGAATGGGTAAGTACCATGGTCAACATCTAAAAGAATACCTTGAGCTCCCTCGAATAATATTTTTTTTCTGTCTTTCTTGAATTCATCAAGTTTTAACCATACGGGTTTAGCAAACTTTAATATTTGAGGAGCAATCTTAAGTAACTCTTTTTTGAGCTCCTCTTTTTTAAATATTTTTTTTTTCAATCCTTTTCTTATTGCGTTGTGGTGCAATAAAACGTTCTCTAATCTGCTATCTAAATTACTATTCGATCTTAAATCCATAACACGAATAGATCTTCTGCCAACTTTGTCCTCATAACAAGGCCCGATTCCTCTTCTTGTGGTGCCAATTTTACCCTTGCCTGCTGCATCTTCCCTTATTTCATCCATTTCTTGATGAAATGGTAAAATTAAAGAAGCAGACTCGGAAATCATAAAATTCTCTGGAGTCACATTAATACCTTTTTTTTTAATCTCTTCTATTTCACTCAGAAGTGCCCAAGGATCTATCACTACTCCATTTCCTAAAATAGAAACTTTTCCTTCTCTAACAATTCCAGAGGGTAGTAATCTTAATTTAAATACTTTTTTATCAATTACTAGTGTATGCCCGGCATTATGGCCTCCTTGAAAACGGACTACAACATCAGCTTCACTAGAAAGCCAATCAACAATTTTTCCCTTCCCCTCATCTCCCCACTGTGATCCAACTACTGCTACGTTTCTCATTATACAAATTTTCTTGAAATTTTTATTGAATTAAGATGATTTATAGGGCCGTGTCCCTTTCCATAATTTAGATTATATTTTATTGCTTGGTTAACATATTTAATTCCTAACTCACAGGATTTCTTTAAAGGTTTTCCACATGATAAAAAAGTAGCTATTGCGCTTGATAAAGTGCATCCGGTTCCATGAGTGTTTTGAGTTTTTATTTTTTTATTTTTGAAAATTTTTAAACCGAACTCACCAAGATATACATCTTCAATATATCCAGATTTTTTATGACCTCCTTTTAATAAAATATTTTTTACACCTAATTTTAAAATTATTTTTGAAACTTTAATCATATCATCTAAGTTTTTAATTTTACTACTAGATAGGACTTCAGCTTCAGGAATATTTGGTGTTAATAAATAGGTTTCTTTTAAAAGCTTAAATTTCAATGAATTTATTGCAGAATCATTTATTAATTTTGCTCCTCCTTTCGCTACCATAACTGGATCTAATATAATTTTTTTTGTTTTTATTTTTTTTAAGCATTTTAAAACTGAGCTAATTACTTTTGCTGAATGCAACATTCCGATTTTAATTGAGTCAGGTTTTATGTCTTTACAAGTAAATAATATTTGTTTTTCTATCTCAGATGAGGGCAATGATCGAACCGAATTTACTCCTGTTGTATTTTGTGCGGTTACGGCAGTTATTGCAGTCATAGCATAGCTGCCTAGTGATGTAACAGTTTTTATATCAGCTTGAATTCCTGCACCGCCCGAAGAGTCCGAGCCTGCAATTATTAAAACTTTTGATCTAGGTTTCAATTTATTTAATTGATCTTTTAATTATGTTTATACATTTAAGAATTAAACTTTTATCATATGACTCTGCCATAATTCTTATTTTGGGCTCTGTTCCAGATTTTCTTACCAGTATTCTACCTTTTGAACTCATAAGCTTTTTTGCAATTAAAACTGCTTTCTTACATTTTGGGTTGTTAACTATATTTTTATCTTTTACAAGAACATTTTCTAAAATCTGCGGTAAAGGTTTGAAGACACTTAAAAGTTTACTGGCTTTAATTCCTTTTCTAAGTGAAAAAAGAACTTCCAGTGCAACTAGCAAGCCATCTCCTGTAGTTGCAAATTTTCCTAAAATTATGTGTCCCGATTGTTCTCCACCTAGATTAAAATCGAATTTTTTCATCATTTCTTTAACATATCTGTCTCCAACTTTTGATCTATAAAATTTTATTTTCTCTCTTCTTAAAAATTTTTCTAATCCGTAATTAGACATTAAGGTACCGATTACTCCACCCTTTAAAATTCTTTTAGATTTCCATCTTCGAGCAAGCATTGCAATTATTTGATCTCCATCTACTATTTTTCCTTTTTCGTCGCACATAATTATTCTATCCCCATCTCCATCAAAAGATATGCCAATATGTGCTTTATATCTTTTAACAGCGTTTTTAATTTTATAAGGATAAGTTGACCCGCACTTTTGATTTATATTTAAACCATTTGGTTTTACACCTATTGAAATAACATTAGCCCCCAACTCTTTCAGTAAAACTGGAGCAGCTTTATAACAAGCTCCATTTGCGCAATCTAAAATAATTTTTGTTCCTTTCAGATTAAAGTTTGAGGGGAAATTTTTTTTTAAAATTTTAATATATTTATCATTCCCGTCTTCAAGCCTTTTTACTCTACCTAAAAATTTAGGATTTGTAAGTTGTCTTGTGTTTTTGGCATCTATTAGTCTCTCAATTTTTTTTTTCTATTTTATCCGATAATTTCATACCATCTGGACCGAAAAGTTTTAATCCATTGTCATAATAGGGATTGTGTGAAGCAGTAATCATAATTCCCATATTTGCCTTCATTAATTTTGTTAGCATTGCAAGACCATTAGTAGGTAAAGGGCCGAAAGTAAAAACGTGCATCCCTCCCGAGACTAATCCTGAAACTAAAGCTGGTTCTAAAGTATAACCTGAAAGTCTAGTATCTTTTGCAATTACCGCTATCTGTTTTTTTTTGTTTTGATTTTTAAAATAAGTCCCAGAGGCCAGACCAAATTTAAAAAATTTTTCCCCCGTAATATTGCCTTTATTGACAGTTCCTCTTATCCCGTCTGTACCAAAATATTTATTCTTCATTGATTTAACATTATTTTTTCAAATACCAAAATTGCTTGCTTTACCTCCTTAACATCATGAACTCTAAAAATCTGTACTCCTTGAGACAACAAAAAAAGCGCCGATCCTAGAGTTCCTCCTAATCGCTCTTTGCTGTCGTATTTACCAGATATTTCATTTATAAATCTTTTTCTGGATGTTCCTATAAGTATAGGTAATCCTAAACTATGAAACAAAGATATTTTAGAAATTAAAGTCAAATTATGTTTCAAAGTTTTACCGAAACCAATTCCTGGATCAATTATTATTTTATTATCTTTAAACTTAGTCCTTATGCTTTTTTCAAAAAAATCATAAATATCTAATAAAACATTTTTGTACTTAGGTTTGATTTGCATTGTGTTTGGTGTTCCTTGCATGTGATGAAGAACTTTTGGAATTTTATTTTTCTTTACTATAAACAAAGATCTTTTGTCGAAATTAAACCCTGAAACATCATTAATTAAATCAACACCAAATTTCAAACCTTTAGACATTACTTCTGGTTTTCGTGTGTCTAATGATAAACAAGTTTTTTTATTTTTTTTTTTAAATACTTTTAAAACTTTTTCTAGTCTTTTAAATTCTTTTTTTGGATTTACTTCTTTAGACCCAGGTCGAGTCGACTCTCCTCCAATATCAATTATGTCTGCTCCAAATTTTATTAAATTGTTTATACGTTTTAAGGAATTCGAGTATTTATTAAATTTACCACCATCTGAAAAACTATCCGGTGTTAAATTTAAAATACCCATAATAGAAGGCGATGAAAAATTAACGTGTTTTAAAAAATTTTTTCTTTTTGATGAAATTTTTTTTAAATCATTTCTAATTTTATTTTTTTGTTCAAAATTGAGTTTTTTAAGGTCTTTTATATTAATTAACTTATTTTTTATCTTTTTTCCATTTCTTGAAAAAATCTCAATATTATTGAAAGCAATATTCTTGTTTCCACATAAAGGGAGAGCTTTTTTTTTTCTAATCAACAAATTTGCTTGGGGTCCGTAAAAGAAATTACACGCTCTAGTGTAATATTTTACCATTATACTGCAGGTTTTGGCTTTAATCCTAATGAACCTAATGCAGACGATGATTTTCCATCATCACTTTCTTCTTCTTTAAAAGATCTTGTTGGTTTAATATCTCTTAATATTAAATCTCTTATTTCATCACCAGATAAAGTCTCATAAATCAACAAAGCCTTAGCAATTTTATGTAGGTCATCAATTTTATCATTGAGTACTTTTCTTGCTCTCTCGTATCCTTTGTCTACAATCTTTTTAATCTCAGCATCTATTTTTTTTGCAGTTTCTTCTGACATATTTTGTTGCTTAGTTACTGACCTTCCTAAAAAAACTTCTTCCTCGTTTTCTCCATAGGCTATTGTACCTAGCTCTAAGCTCATTCCATATTTTGTAACCATATTTTTTGCCATTTTAGTTACCATTTCAATATCAGAAGATGCCCCTGAAGTTACTTTATCGTGTCCAAAAATTATTTCCTCAGCAATCCTGCCACCCATCGCAACTGCGATATCAGCATGCATTTTTTCTCTAGTTACAGAAAGTTGATCTCTTTCAGGTAATCTCATAACCATACCTAGTGCTCGACCCCTAGGTATGATTGTTGCTTTGTGAATAGGATCAGATGCTTTCTCATTTAAAGCAACAATAGCATGTCCTCCTTCATGATAAGCTGTTAGTTTTTTTTCATCCTCTGACATAACCATAGATCTTCTCTCTGCTCCCATCATCACTTTATCTTTAGCTTCTTCTACATCAGACATAGTAACAACTCTTTTATTTTTTCTAGCAGCAAGCAAAGCTGACTCATTAATTAAGTTTGCTAGATCAGCTCCAGAAAAACCAGGAGTTCCTCTTGCTATAGTTCTTAGTTTAACGTCAGGACCAATATTTATTTTTTTTACGTGAACTTTTAATATTGCCTCTCTTCCAATTATGTCCGGATTTCCAACTACAACTTGCCTGTCAAATCTTCCTGGCCTTAGTAAAGCTGGATCTAAAACATCTGGTCTATTAGTTGCAGCGATTAAAATTATACCTTCATTAGTATCAAAACCATCCATCTCCACTAATAATTGATTTAAAGTTTGCTCTCTCTCATCATTACCGCCGCCTAAACCAGCGCCTCTGCTTCTTCCGACAGCATCAATTTCATCGATAAAGATTATACATGGTGAATGTTTTTTTCCTTGCTCAAACATATCTCTAACTCTAGAGGCTCCAACACCTACGAACATTTCTACGAAGTCAGAACCTGATATTGAGAAAAAAGGTACGTTTGCTTCACCAGCAATCGCTTTAGCTAATAATGTTTTGCCGGTTCCTGGCGGTCCAATTAATAAAGCACCTTTAGGTATTTTTCCTCCCAAGCGACTAAATTTTTTTGGATCTTTTAAAAACTCCACAATTTCTTCGACTTCCTCTTTTGCTTCTTCAACACCTGCTACGTCGTTAAAGGTAACTTTTCCCTGCGCTTCATTAAGCAACTTAGCTTTTGATCTTCCAAAACCCATTGCACCACCTTTTCCACCTTGCATTTGACGCATAAAAAATATCCATACTCCTATTAAAAGAAGCATTGGGAACCAAGAGAGCAAAATTCCTAAAAGCGAGGGCATCTTATCTTCTTGAGGCTTGGCATTAATACTTACTCCTTGCGAAGATAATTTATCAATCAAATCAGGATAGTTTGGCGAGAAAGTTGTAAATTTGTTTCCATCAGCTAAAACACCAGATATATTGTTTCCTTGAATTTGGACCTCGACCACTCTTCCGGACTCAACTTCTGCTAAAAAATTCGAAAATGGAATTTTATTTCTATCTGAGCTAATTTTATTAGGATCCTGAAACATATTAAATAGTCCTACAGAAAGTAAGATTATTATTACCCACATGACCAAGTTTTTTAAATTCATAAGTATTAAATAAGTATTAAAAGTAATTAAACAAGTATACTTTATTAAAAATTGAGTTGTAAATAAGACAAATAATACTCAATTTAATGCAAAATATTACTTTTTTTCAATTTTAAGGGTTATTTGACCATTTTTTTTCTTAAAAATGCATCCGCCAAGGGTAGCGTGTATAAAGTTTTTGTGTTCAAAATTTTCTATTAAATTTATTACTTTTTTTGCTCTCAAATTATAGTAATTATTTGCTAAACTTTTAATTGACCTGTTAATAACTTTGATTTTGATTTCCAACTTTAAATTTCTAAATTTTTTTAGATCTATTTTGATGAGGTTTTTTTCTTTTCTAATTACTTCACCAAATATATTTTCTAGGTATTCGTCTAAAATAGAATTGCTAGATGCCAAGTTATTTATAGATTTAATTATTTGATTGTAGTCAATACCACTATTTTCTAAAGGTCTTTTCAAAAGTCTGATTTTTGTTCTTAAAAATTTTTTGTTGTTATTTGATGGATCAACAATAAATCTACCAAAAATAGACCTGGAGATTTCAACTAGGATTTTTTTGTTTGTATCAAGCAAAGGTCTGTAAAGATTAATATTTCCTTTTAATTTAGTAATTGACTTCATGCCTGAAAGCCCTGTCAATCCACTTCCCCGTGATAATCTTATGAAAAAGGTTTCAACTTGATCTTCTAAATTGTGTGCTGTTACTACTGTTTTAGCTCTTTTTTTTTTACAAAAATCAGCTAACAGATTATATCTAATTTTTCTAGCATTACCTTGTATATTTTTAATTATAGATTTTCTATTTGATAAAACATTTAGATTAATTTTTTGCTTTTTAAGTAATTTTTTAACATGGTGAGCTTCATTTAACGAATTTTTTCTAATATTATGATTGATTAAAACATAATAAATTTTTATTTTTTTATCGTAACTATATGCTTTAAATAAAGCTGCCAAGGCTAAACTATCTGGTCCACCAGAAATAGCGATAACAAATGATCTTTTTTTAAGATTACTTACTTTATATTTAAATTTTTGATATAATTGAGAAACTGCAATTGAATCTCTAAAAAAACTTTTAAGATTTACACTTGAATTTTTTTTGCTCATATTGAGCTTTTTGTAACACAGACTTGCTAGCTTTTGGGTATTCTTTTTTAATTCCCGATATCATTTTACAGCCTTGATCTTTCTCTCCTAATTCTACCATAGTAATTCCAAGCTTAAGAAGATTATCTGGCGCCTTTTTACTTTTAGGATAATTTTGATAGCCATCTAAATAAGCAGTTGCCGCATCAGAGTACAATTGTCGTATTCTGAATGTTTCACCGTACCAATATTGAGCACTGCCAGCTAAATCGTGATCTTTATTTTTTTCAATAAATTCCTTCAAAGCCATTTCTGCAGTTTCATAATCTCCTATTTTCATAAAACTTAGAGCAAATTCATATTGTTCGTTAGCACTTTTATTAGGAAGAAGAGAATCTTTTTTCTCTGGCTCTTCTTCGATAACTGTTTTAGCGCTTTCAACAGACTTTATAGTTTGCTGTGATGGAAGATTTGTTGTCTGATAACCTGGGCTTGCGCCAAAATCCTGAGGTTTGCTTGTTCCGGGTAAGACTTTTGCTTCTTTATTTAATGGGTTGACTGTCCCGCTTTCTAAGTCAGAAAATCTAAGTTGCGTATCAGACTGTATTTTTGTCACACGAGTTGAAAGTTTATCAAGCTTGAAATTCACTTCTTCAAACTTATTGGTTAATTCTCTAAATTGATCTTCAATTTCATTTAGTTTCAAAAGATGTTTTGTTAAAACATCCTCGTTTAATCCATCGGTTTTCATTGAACTTGAATTAGCAGAGGATGTAATATCAGATTTTTTATATACAGCTTTTTCAAGTGTTTTTAAATCTTTGGTTATAACTTGAATTTGATCAGAAATCGCTTTTAAATAAATTTCTTCTTCTTCCGCATTTAAATAAGGGTAACTTAAAAAAGAAAATATTAATATTAAAAGAATCGAATTTTTTTTATGGTTCAACATTATGTATTAATATTTAGATAAAATGGCAAAAAAAAGACCCTTTAATTTCGTTAAAGGGTCTTTTAATTTATATAAATCTTATTAATTTACTTTTACTGTGACTGATCTTCTGTTTTGAGACCATGCAATTGGTGAAGATGCTGGATTAACAGGTTTTTCTTTTCCATAGCTAATTACAGATATTCTTTTCCCAGATATTCCGTAAGTCATTAGGTAATCTCTTGCAGCATTTGCTCTTCTTTCACCCAATGCTAAGTTATATTCTCTAGTTCCTCTTTCATCAGCGTGGCCTTCAATAGTAATATTTAAATTTTTATTTTTTCTTAAAAATGTAGCTTGTTTTCTCAAAGTTGCTCTTGAAGCAGTTGTGAGAGAAGATTTATTAGTTGCAAAGAAGACTCTGTCTGGAACACCCGAAGCTAAATACTCAACTGTTTCTGTGCCTGTGTAGACGTCACCGTCAATTACACCTGATTTTTTTCCAGTTGAACAAGCACTTAGCAATAAAGTTGCAAAGACTACTAATAATATATTTTTTAAATTCGATTTTAATGTCATTTTTTCCCCTAGGTTTAATGTGGTTATTTCAAATATTTTGCAGTTATTCAAGTATATTTTACATAAAATTCAACCTCACTTAGATAATAATGAAGACCAAGATGGGTCAGAAGCATCAGTTTTCGTGGAAAGCCTTCTTTCATTATATCCTGTAATATCTATTGACCATAATTTTGCTGAAAATCCCTCTCCTTTTTTTCCAGCTTTTGTCTCTCTATAAAAAACTAGCACTCTCCCATTAGGCGACCAAGAGGGAGCTTCTTGGTAGTAATTTTCTGTCAATAATCTTTCACCAGTTCCATCTGTTCTCATCACGCCAATGTAAAATCTTCCTTTATGCATTTTAGTGAATGCTATTAAATCGCCTCTAGGTGACCAAACAGGAGTTCCATAGATACCTTTTCCAAAAGTAATTCTTTTAACGTTGCTTCCATCACTTCTCATTACATATATTTGTTGTAATCCACTTCTATCTGAATTGAATGCAATAAAGTTTCCATCAGGAGAAAAAGAAGGTGAGGTGTCAATTGAAGAGTGCTCAGTAATTCGTTCCACAACACGAGATTCTAAATCCATTGTAAAAATATCAGAGTTTCCACCTTTTGCAAAACTCATAATAATTTTTTTTCCATCCGGAGAAAATCTTGGAGCAAAAGTCATACCGGGAAAATTTCCTACAATTTCTTGTGTGCCTGTTTCAATATCAAGCAAATAAACTCTAGGCATATTTCTGAAGTACGACATATAAGTAACCATTTGGTTTGTGGGATTAAATCTAGGAGTTAAAACAAGCTCATTACCTAAAGTAAGATATTTTGTATTAAAACCGTCTTGGTCCATGATTGCAAGTTTTTTTACTCTTTGGTTTTTAGGGCCGCTTTCTGCAACGTAAATTATCCTTGTGTCAAAATAACCTTCCTCACCGGTGAGTCTTTCATAAATTTTATCTGATATAATGTGAGCAACTCTTCTCCAATTTGATGGAGTAGTAGTAAAAGCAAGAGCTGTCATCTCCTTAGCGGCAGTTAAATCCCAAAGTCTGAATTCTATTTTTAATTTTTCATCTTTAATTAATAGCTTGCCTGTTACCAATGCTTGAGCTTTAATTAGCCTCCAGTCTTCAAATCTGGGTTTCAAATGTGCAATATCAGGTTTTTGAACAAAGGCATCTTTTTTTAGGGGATTAAATAGTCCTGTACTTCTAAAATTCCTTTCTATTATCGTAGCAATATTACTACCCAATTCTTTAACTTTAAGATCTTTAAAATCTTCAGACTTTATATCAACATGCAATGGTGAGACTGCGATAGGCAATGGATCTAAATTTCCTCTAGTTATATCAATTTCTATCAAAGCTATAGATTTATTAAAAATGAAAAAATTGAGAGCTATAAAAAATAAAATTTTTTTCATTTAACCTTTCAGCATTTCTGTAGGGTTAAAGTTTAATTGCAAATCTTTCCATTTGTCATAACCTGTAGGAGGAACTTTTAAAGGTTGACACAATCTTACAGCTCTTAAGGCACTTTCTGCCAGAACTTTGTAAAATTTCTGCCCTGGCCTATTCATTCTTTGATGATCTAATATTTCAGATTTAATTATTGTACCATCTTTTTTTAATTTAAGTTTTATTCTCACTAACAAATCCTGATCATATGGTAGTCCTAAAGGAACACTCCAACATCCAAATATTTGAGCTCTCAATGCGTCTTCCTCGGATAATGTGAGACTAGTAGCAAATGAATTTTTTTGGCTACTCTGTGTAAGTTTATTCACTTTCTCCTTTTTTACAACCTCTTCTTCTTTAGCTTTGTCAATTAATGCTGCTATCTCATTAGTATCAATTATTTCCTTTTTCTCAAACTCTGATGATTGTCTTATCTGAGGTTTAATTTCTTCTGGGTTTTGTTTTTTTTTAACAATTTCTTTTTTTTCTTTTTTTTCATCTGGTAGAGGTATTTTGTCAGGTTTTTCTTTTGCTTTTGCAGCTGGTGGCGCCTGTTCGGATACTACCCTTTTTTCTTCCTCTTTTTTTTTAGTTTCCTCGATGATTTTTCTCGCTTTAGGGGCAAAAGGTATACTTGTTCTATCTGAAATTTGAATAAATTCCATAGAAACTATTGGGGGTAAATCAACTGGTTCTCTTAACATAAATGGTAAACTTAACACTGTTAAAATGATCATTAATGAATGAAAGGTAATTGAATATATCAAGCTTCTTATCATTTTTCATCCTATTGTTTATAAGGCTCAGAAATTAATGCTACTTTTGAAAATCCAGCTCCTGATAATGTTCCCATAACTTCAAGGACTCTACCGTAATTAATGTTTTTATCACCTCTTACATAGATTCTTGTATCAGTCCTATTTTTTGCTATTGCTAATAATTTAGGTACCATTTTCTGATAATTGACTTGATGCTCTTGTATGAAAATCTCACCTTTAGAGTTTATGCTTATTGTTAAAGGCTCTTGATCATCTGGAAGAGAGTCAGCTGCCGACTCCGGCAAATCTACTTGAACTCCAACAGTTAGAAGTGGGGCTGTAACCATAAATATTATTAGTAAAACAAGCATTACATCAACAAATGGTGTTACGTTTATTTCACTCATTGGTTCTTTTCTTGAGCGATTAAATTTAAATGCCATTATGAATTAAATAATTGATAAAAATCTTTTAGAGAAATTTTCTATTCTTGAGAAATATTTTTGAGAGTCGCTATTGAATTTATTATAGGCTACTACTGCTGGGATAGCTGCTAATAAACCTAAAGCTGTGGCAAATAAAGCCTCTGCAATACCGGGGGCGACAATCGCTAAGCTGGTGTTTCTTGAAATAGCAATTGATTGAAATGAATTCATTATTCCCCATACTGTTCCAAATAAGCCTATAAAAGGAGCGGTTGAACCAACTGTTGCTAAAAATGTAAAATTTTTTTCAACTTTTTTAACTTGATCATCAGTCGCAATTTCTAAAATTCTGCCAACCCTTGCTGCCTGAACTGCTGAGGATTGTCTTTTAGTTCGTAAAAGCTCGTTCATACCTGCCTTAAATATCAGAGTTGCTGGATCTTTAGAACTATTAGGTAAACTGTTACTAAAACTTTCAGCAGATTTAGCCTTCCAAAATTTTTTTTCAAATTCCTCTATTGAAGAGTTAATTGATTTGAACATTTTAAATTTGTCAAATATCAATGCCCATGAAAATATAGAGCTAGCGATAAGTAAAATAATTACAAATTTAACAACAAAGTCAGCTCTTAGGAAAAGTTTCCATAAAGAAAAATCAGTAGCCCCTCCGAGGCCGACAACTTGAGCTGCAATATCTTGTTCCATAGGAACTGATTACTTTTAGAATGTGTCATGAATTTGGCGTTTTTTAATATAAATAATATCAATTATTGTCTTTTAATCTTGTGTCATAATAAAATCTAGCAATTAAGACAGCATCAGATTTATTAACGTCTTTTTTTTTTGATAGCTGTTTAGATAAAGTAGGATACATTTCGATAACTTTTGTTCTACTTGAGTCTTTCGAAGAATTAATTAATTCAAAATACTTCTTCCATTTTGAGGGCCTTACAAAAAAAATTGGTAGTTCCAAAGCTGCACAAACACCCTTTATAGCGCCAAAAGTTTGACCAAAATTAAACATGCTTGTAACTCCTTGTCCAGGCATCGCATTAACTTGTTCTACAACAACGGCAATTTGATCACTTATATTAATATTTTCCTTAATTATATTTACCAACTGAGCACTATTTAATTGTCTTTTATTTTTTTTTCCCTCGGCCATGACTGGCATGTCATATAGACTCAATACTTTTTTATCCTCCAAAATGGCTATTGCTCCACTCAATCCTGGGTCTATTCCGATTACTTTCATTTTTCAATTTTCTAAATTTGCATTAGTAAATATGTTTTGTACATCATCTAATTCTTCGAGGGCACTTAAAACTTCTATCATTTTTAGGCTTTGTTCTTTATTTAGATTTAAATAGTTCAATGCTCTCCATTCTATGGCCGAATAAGCAAAAATATCTATTTTTTTTTCAAATAAAGTTTTAATTTTATAGAAATCCTCCTTTTTGGTTATTATTTCATGAATATCATTTACATGAACACAGTCATTAGCGCCTGAATTTATGGCCATTTCAAATGCTTCTTCCTCGTTTATTTTATTTTTTTCAATATGAATAACTCCACAATTATTAAATAAATGTGAAGTGGATCCAGTTTCGCCAAGTCTCCCACCATTTTTTTGTAAGACTGTTCTTATGCTTGATGCTGATCTATTTTTATTATCAGTTAATGTTTCTATAATTAAAGCTGTATTATACGGTCCAAAACCTTCGTATCTTAAATTCTCAAAACTTTTGTCTCCAGAAAATTCCGACTTACTGATTGCTCTTAAAATATTGTCTTTAGGCATATTGGCTTGCTTTGCTGCTTGAATAGCAGTTCTCAATCTTGGATTCATATCTGGATCTTTATCACCGAGTTTAGCAGCAACTGTAATTTCTCTAGAAAGTTTTGAAAATATTTTTGACCTCTCTTTATCAGCTCTTCCTTTTTTGTGTTTTATTCCTGCCCAATGAGAATGTCCTGCCATAACTATTTATCTAAAGACCCGCCTAAGATTACTCTAGAAACTTTTATTGCTAATCCTGTTTCATCATTTCCTTCTACAATAAGACCAGATAAAGTTCCCTCTCCGTTCGAAGGGAAATGCTTTAAAGCATCTTTATCCTTTAAAAATCTTTTTACAGAGTTTTCTTTGTTCATTCCTATGACTGAATTGTAGTCACCGCACATACCAATATCTGTTTGATATGCTGTTCCTTTATCTAAAATTCTTGTATCAGCAGTGGGTACATGTGTATGAGTTCCAACAACACAGGTTGTCTCACCATCAAAAAAATGTCCAATTGCCATTTTCTCACTTGTTATTTCTCCGTGAAAATCTACAACAGAAAAATCAACACTATCTTTTAAAATAATCTTTTTAAAAATATCTTTTGCTGTTTTAAATACATCCTCGGTTTTTCTCATGAAAACATTCCCCATTAAATTTATCACTCCAATTTTATATTTTCTATCTTTTGAAAGATAAATTCCGTATCCTCTTCCTGGTGATCCGTTTGCTAAATTTGCAGGTCTTAGAAGTCTATTTTCGCTCTCAATATAATTGATTATATCGCTTTTATCCCAAATATGATTTCCAGAAGTAATAACGTCAATACCAAGAGAAAAAAATTCTTCTGCTATCTCTCGAGTTATACCTTTCCCGTCGTCAGCTGCATTTTCACCGTTTATTATTGAAAAATTAATTTTATTTTCTTTTATTATTTTAGACAAATTTTTTTTTAGAGCTTTTCTTCCTGATAAGCCCACCACGTCACCAAGGACTAAAATTTTCATTATATTATTCCTTTTTCCGTAATTATATAATCTAATTTAAAATCATTATTATTGACTGGGAGGTTATGATATCTTTGAAAAGAAAATGCAACACCAACTGTTAAAATTTTTTTGTTAATCTTAAGATATTTATTGAGAAATCTATCATAAAATCCTTTTCCATAGCCTAATCTGTTTTTGTTTTTATCAAAAGCTAACAAAGGTATTAAAGCAACTGAGGGAATAATTTTCCTAGTTTTTATTGGTTCCAAAATTCCGTATTTATTCACAATTAAAGTGTCATTTTTTTTCCAAAGGTAAAAATTCATAGAATTGTTTTTTTCAATAATTGGTAAAAGAAAATTTAATTTTTTAAAATATTCATTTTCAAAAATTTTCAAAACATTTACTTCGTAAGAACTAGGGTAATAAAGTGATATATAAATTTTCTTATTTTTCTTTATTTTCGGTATTAATGGGGAAAAAAAATAATCACTTATCTCGAAATAATTTTCTTTTCTTTTAGAGTAATATTTTTTTCTAATTAACCTTTTTTTGTCCATCTATTGTATTTTAGATAAGGACTCCGAATTAGATATTATTTTTTCAAGCGATTGTGTTGTTTTATCGAGCATTGACTCATAAAGATTATTATTTTCTTCAATAGCTCGTTTAAATTTTTCTAATTCATTATTTAGTTTATCTATTTCAACGTCCTTATTTTTTTTGTACTCTATTGCTAAAGATTTTATCTCTTTAAATTTACTTGATATTTCATCTAGTTTTTTTTTTTGTAAGGTTACTCTTTGCTTCAAGTCAAAATATTCATCAATTAACTGAATCGTAGTAATTAGTAGTAGTTTATTTTCACCAATATTTCCGAGCTTATCTTTAAGTTCAGAGTATTTCTTATCTAAAAATTTTGTTAATTTTTTAAGTGACTCCTCTTGTCCATCGTCGCAAGAGAGTAAATAATCTTTATTATTAAATTTTATATTTACATTTGCCATTTTTCTATCTCAGAAACTAAATCTTCCGTTTCTTGACTTAATTCCTCAATTTCTTGATTAAAATTATCTTCTAGATCAGACTTTTTTTTTACTTCTGTTTGTAAACTTTTAATTTTTTCTTTTAGGTATTTATGTTCTCTAAGTAATTCGTGATTCTTTTTTTCAATTTCAATTTTTTGTCTCAAAATTTCATTTTTCTCAGTTATAATTTTTTCCACCTCATAAGTAGGTTGTGAATAAGTTAAAGTTAATGAATTTAGTTTGTTAATTAATCGATTTAAATTTTTTTCTTTCTTTTCAATTATGCTCATAAAATATTATATCATATTATTGATATACTTAGTTTAAGTCTATA
>MDSZ01149766.1_pt1 | contig 16929 bp, 18 predicted proteins | sample 811201 | NCBI WGS metagenome assembly MDSZ01 (sample SAMN05326647, study PRJNA326480) | marine metagenome | isolation source: seawater | place: Indian Ocean: North | collected 2010
GTCTGAGAAAATAGTTCTTTCAAATCTAATTTCATTAGACACTGGGGGTTTGAGATCAATGAAGTTTTCAAATCCAAAATCGTAGTCAGGCACACAATTTATTCCATAACTACTAATAATTTCTGCAGTCGTTTCTGTAAGAGATGTTCTAGCAATACCAGTCACTGGTACTTCTGGTACGGAAACAACTTCAAGGTTTCCAAATTTCTTATATCCGACTGTATGGTTTAGAGTAGAAACTGCATCAGACCAGGTTGAGATATCAACACCCGACTTAATTGAATATGAGAAATACTGATAGTAGTCACTATCGTGAAGTCTATTCAGATCATTGCTAAGATATCCAACATTATCTTGCCATCCTCTAATCTCTTGGGAAAGTCCACCAAGATTAAAAACTGCTTCACTGATGATAGATTTTTCTACGGCTGCAGTTGTCTTTGATGCCTCCGCTCTAATTCTATCATTTTCTTTAAAGACATCTGGAGAATCTATTCTCAAGAGTTTTGCTTTACTATCCCAAGAAAGAACTCTTCCGGTTTTTTTATTAGCGTTTGAAGTAACTTGAATAATTCTTTCTCCAATCTCAAAATCTTTCTTAACTAAGTTGGGAGTAAATTGTGCCGTATAAATCTGCGGAGCAATAGTTCCTGCAGATATTGTAGGACGATATGTACCGGGATTGTTACGGAGTTTGAAAGCAACAGTTCCAATTCCACCAATATTAGGATCAACTTCAATTAATTCAAATCTGGTATAATTATAATCTTTGGAGTTGAATCCTCTTTCTCCAGTTTGAACGCCAACATTTTCAATCAGAACTTTGTCTCCAACTGCAAACGGGAAAGATCCGGCAGTGCTAAATCCAACATCCAATTGAACTGTGACCAGTTCTCTGTCAGAATTCCAAGAGATGGTTTGAATACCAATGGCATTTGGATTATTAATTGCTAAAACGGTTGGTGGTAGGTCATAAAGAACATCTGGGTTTTTGCCGATGATTACATCACTAACACTTCTACCATCCATGACAGCTGTCAATTCCACACCTTCTATAAGTTCTCCGGTAATAGAATCCACGACAATCAAGTCTGGTGCGGTGTTATAATACTGTCCACCACTACTGACACCAACGGAATCAAAGACAGACAGTCTAGACAGTCCCAATACCTGCGGAAGTCTTACAGAGGGTCGTAGAGTGTTATCTGATGGCATATCAATGCCTACATCATTAACAGTGACTTGAACAGTTTTACCGATGGTTTGACTGTCGATATTTACGTTGGCATTAATTCCTTTGGTTGAATTAATAGTTACAATTTCTGGTAAAGAAATGTAATTCAATCCACCATTTTTAATACGGAAAGAAGAAATACCACCTTCAGCACTAGCAGAAGTAGTCTTATAGTTAAATTCTGCCTCTGCGGAATTGTATCCAGATTGTTCTGGAATTTCTCGAATACCGATCTTAAATGAAGTGGATCCAATACCGGTTACAATCTTTTTGCCATTAAATCTACTTGGAACAATATTAATAGAATTATTTCCATCGACTTCATCGTCGGTCACGATTTCAAGTTTTACAGCAGTAAGTGATGATTTGTTTTTTAGTTGTAAGTTATAATAAAGATTGTTTGGAACATCACCTTTAGTATCTAAAGTAATACTGGCATTATCATCGACGCCAACGGTGCCAACAGTAGTGACATTGAAAACCTGGGAAGTTTGATCAGAATAAAACTCATCTTGATATTTGGAATCCGAATAGAAATTCAAATCAAAAGCTGATATAGTCTGTCCAGCAGAAACAACCGACAACGAAGGGTCGGAAACGTCAAATTTGACTCTTGTTCCTTTTGTAAATTTCAGTGGAGGATTGACCAAAGATATATGTTGATCTGCCGCAGCATTTGTTCCCGTAGAAGTTATAGCAACTGTTCTTGGGGGAGTTTCAAAAGAAGCGGATCTGTTCTCAGATAACTTGAATGTATTTTGGTCAATCTTAACAACATAGTAAATTGAGTTATCAACTAAACCAACAGGAATTTTAGAAACTGCAGAAGCTGAGGTTGCTGCGAATACAACTTTGTCCCCAGTCTTAAATCCATGAGAAGAAACGGTAAATGTATTGGTTGAAGTATTAACACCAGTGTTTGCAATTCCCTTTGGATTTATTACAACCTTTCTATGGTAGTCATTATATTTGACAGTAACTGTGCTGGTGATACCAGGCAGAATATCCATATTCACCGTGTCACCAACTCTGAGTTGGTTATTGACTTCGGTAAAGACTTCTGCTTCAATTTTAGAAACTGTTCCGGTAACAACATTTGTATGTTGTGTTTTGAGACTGTGTTGTATTCCAGATCCAATTGTATGATAATACAATTTGAAAGCCTCAGATCCAACACCAACATATCCAGTGGAACCAACACCAACTTTGGAAGTTGATAATCCAATTAAATCTCTATCTTCAACAATTACATATACCGGACTAGAATCGGTAAGTGTATAATTGGCAATTCCGTTAGTCGAAACTCCAAGAGACGTTCCTCCTCCGTTGGAGTAGATTAATTTTTGTCCCGTTGTATATCCATGATCCTTTAAATAGATGGATTGGGATGGAATAAACTTATTAATGTAAGTTGTACCAGCTCCAATGACAACAATTGTTGATCCAATTCCAACACCTGCCGTTGTTCCTAAACCTACTGATCTAAAGGGTTCAAAATATGTAATTCTATTTGCAACGTATGAAGTATCAGTAAAGACGCCAACTGAAAAATCAAATTTTCTTGTTCTTTCTACAACCAAATCACCGCTTGTTACTGCAAGTCCGGTTGTGTTATTTTGCTCTCTTAAAACTCTTACTCTACCAGCCTGTTCATCAACGTTTAAGACCTTAACGTCCTCAAATGTGTCAACCCAACCAAGTCGAAGAATATCATTTTCCACGATAGTCCCTCTGTCAAGAGGTCCATCCAAATAAAGGAAGGTTGATATACCTGTTGCTCCAGTTGTGCCAATTCCAGAACGGAGATTCCATGTCGCGGTGTTAACTCTAACTGGATGTGGAATTTTATCAACATCTCCAAAGAAATCAGTTGACAGTCCACTAATAACAATAGGATCAAAATCGGCAAACTCATGAGGTTCACTAGTGCGACCTCTAGCAAAACCAAGTCTAGAAGAAAGTTCAATTTCAACACCACTGAAAGATCTTTCCGAAGAGGCGATGGATAAAATGTTTTTACCTACAATTTCAGAAACTTCAATCTTGGCTCCGATACCACCAGTTCCTTCCTCGTTTAATTTAATGAAATCACCAATCTTGTAATCCTGTCCTCCGGTTACGATTCCAACAGCATCAATAGATCCTCTTCCAGTGGATTTAATAATTCCCTTCTTTCTAGTTTCTACATTACTGATTGGATTGAAAAGAGATTCGTATAAATTTTCGTCAGAATTTAATTTACTAAAAGTTGTGTCTCTTCTCAATGGAGTCAAATCATAAATGTCCGTTGTGGAGTCTGGATGGAAATTAAATGAATCTGGAATGGACTTATAAGTATCTCCAATTACATATGGGAATACTGGTTCTCTATATCCAGCATATGCTCCTTGCGATGCAACTCTCAAAGAGTCAACTGTCATAAAGTAGGCATAAACTCCATTAGGAAATTCTGGAGTTCTGCAGAATCTACCATTATGTTCATCTAGGTCTCCTGTTCCAGTGAAAGTATGGTCTTCCACCAACATACCTAATGGGAAGTAATTAAGAGATGGTCTATTTGCTTTTGCTTCTCTAGTGTAACCAGATCTAAGAAGTGTTATCGTTCCAGAGTCTCTGCCGGAAGTACCGTTGGGGCCATAAATGGGATTTCCATCATATGCCCATCCCAAAATAGGAGAGTGACTACCAGATGGTTGTTCTTGGTTATTATTGAAAACTAGATCCGGATTACCATAGTTTGGTTCTCCGCTTGGGGATAAGGAATATACATTTTTTCTCAAATCTCTTTGAGCTGTAAAAGCGTTGATAGAAAGTTTATCTCTTTCTCCAAAAACCACTCCATCATCATCGGTAAGACCAAGTTTATATTTTTCAAAAGAGTTTATTTGCCAAGATGTAATGTCAGCACTAAAAGAAGCATATTTTCCAGATGGTTCCAAAGTGACGACAATATCACCACTATAATTCGATCCACCATCAATAACGGATACGGACTGAACAATTCCATTAACAATCGTAGGTGTTAGTTTGCACCCTACTCCAGAAGTGGCTTCTATATTAACGTCGGGTGTTGGGTGATATCCTTGACCACCCTTTTCAACAATAATTTCTTTAACCGATCCATCGACAAGAATAACTTGGAGTTGCGCTCCACTACCCTGTTGTACTAATATTTGTGGTTGTCTATCATGGTTGATAACTTGTTCAGATCCGTAAGAAGATCCACCATCCTTCAAATGAACATCAACAATAGATCCCCTTACAATTGGTTGTATTGATGCTTTGAATGTGCTGTCTGAACTAGTTGTCGCTATACCAATAGATCCCTCAATAGTTACTGAAATTGGGGGATAGTTGAAACTATGCAGTCCAGTTCCGGTTGAAACAAAGTTGACATAATTATTTGCATCGTAATTTACACTGTTGGCGGTGGTTCCTATGCCCGCAGCAGCTAATCTGAAATTATCATCATCTATTTTTATTACTTGATAATGTTGAGATGTAGAAAGTCCTGTAATAGCTGTTCCACTGGTTGAATATGTTACAACTTCTCCATTACTATATCCATGGCTTTCGATGTTAATAGAATTGGACGCAGTGTTAATGCCCGTGGAAACAACTGTTCTCAAGTTATATGCATAATTTTCACCAGGATTTAAAAGTTCAATAGAAGAAATAACTTTCTTTTTATCTACAGCCGTTAGTTTTTGTACCGGTAATTCGATGCTAGTAGATCCGACACCAACTGCGGACAAAGTAAGAGCACCTGTTTTTGACAGAGCTTCTTCTCTGGTTTTGTGAATCTTGACTGTATTGAGATCGATAACCGAAACGAAATACTTTTCAAGATTTACCATCGAGGAACTGATACTATCCTGTTCCCCAAATCTTTCATATATTACAGGTTCACCATCTCTAAATTTGTGGTAGGTCGCAAATCCAATAGAATTATTACTTACTTCTATACTTGGTCTAAAAACTTCGGAATGAACTACAGTCTGTGTATTTGCTCGAGCAGAAGCATTAACACCATTACCACCACTGATACTTACATTGATGTCACCGATATAATCAAATCCCTTGTCGATAACATCAATTCTGTCAAATTTACCTACAATATGAGGAGAAACACTTGCTCCGGTTCCAACAGAATCGGTAATTTTAATTTCTGGTGGATTGATCAGGTCATATCCTTGCCCAGAAGAGAGAGCATTAACTCTCTTTAATGGTCCAAAATAAACGAATTCGCCGGATTTATAGTTTAATATTTCTGTGCCATTAATTAAAATTCCAACCTTTCCTGGTTCAGTTTTAGTTTTTGTGGAACTGGTTTGGACCGGAGGAATTTTTCTAACAATAGTGTTGGCATCAATGATTTTACCGGAAAGAAGTTCTGGAGAAAACTTGTGATTCGTAGCAGTTCCGGAAACACTTACATAATTTGAATTAAATAACTGATCTCTATCAACAGACAATTTGATTGAATTGTTATCTACTCGATAAACATAATACACAATACCATTGGTTAATCCATCAAGGGTCTCTGTTGTTGTATCTACAGAGATAACATTACCTTCAAAGTCTGTCGTAGTGGTCGTAGTAGATGTTCCATTATAAACAACAGCGTCTCCCGTTTGGAATCCATGTTCAGAATTCAAAGGAACAATTTGGAGAGTCTCTCCACTAAAAGTTCCTGAGAAAGTTATGATTCTATCTGACAGGGATATTTTTCTTTGATAGAAAGCTGGCAGTGAATTGGAAACATAGAAAACATTACCATGATCGTCGGCATAAGTATTGAGGACGTTTCCTTGATACTTATTGAGATATCCATACTTGTCTGACGAAGTTTTCAATATTTCTCGTCTACACTCAAAAGTTCTACCAGTAATTTTGTCAATATTGCCTGAAAGTGATATTTTTAGATCACTCAGAACGTCAGTTACAGTAAGCCCATAAGTATTATTAGCATCATCAATCATGGTGACTTCATCACCCTTCTGAATGACGTGTGGCTCCTTAAAGATAACCTCGTAAATGCGATTACCCTTAGAGATTACTTCAGAGACTCTAGAACGACTCAGACTGTTATGAACGATGGTCTGGGCAGGTTTGAGATCAATATGTGTACCCAGTTTTGATGCATATACATTATCGCCAGATTGATATGATTTTCCTACCCGGCTTGAGTCAAGTTCTTTTAAAACATTGGATACTCTAACATTAATTTCTTCGCCATTAGAGTCATATGCGTAGGCAAATCCATCATCAAATACAGACTGACCAATACCTAAAGCGGCCGTAAGTCCAGTCTGGATGCCTAGGAACTGTGTGGTGTTTTTGGAGTGATAACGTATACTGAGTTCATTATCCGCAGACACAGGGACTCTGAGGGTTCCTGTAGATCCATATCCAACCGTAGAATCAACATCAATAACAGAGGCACCAATGGATACTGGTGAAGTTACTTTTGTTTTTGGATTATTTTGAAAGTCTCCAAATAAAGTTCCGGCAACATCGATATCTCTATCGTAGTCTGCATCCAAGGAAATTCTGTAGTACTGCAAACCTTTGATTACGATAGGCTCTACTTGAGTTACCGTACCAAAAGAATCTCCCTGATAAATGGTCTTACCATCCATATCCATTGGATCGCCGTCAATTGGTTCGACAACCAATTGTTTGACAATGGAGTAATCTGCTGCAGATGGTCTTAACAGATAATCCTGAGGACTGATAACCGTAATATCTTGTCCGAATAATGCTCGGAATAAGATCTCATGTGCATTATCCGTTCCCTTACTGCGATAAAAATCAGTGGATCTGGAAATAAAGTTTGATACGTTTGTCTTTTCGTTAAAAGTTCTATTTGCAAATCCAGGAATATACGAATACTTTAATTTGGAGAATAATTCATTGAGGAACGAATATGTAATATTCTGTACCGGTGCCCATTGATCATGATCTTCAATGGGGTTCTTTTCAAAAATTATCGAGTCTGTTTTGTCTTTATCGTAGTAACTGGTGATACCACTGAATCCACGCTTACATCCAATAAAACTAGTTTGAGATGATGAAGTATATGTAATAATTTCATCATCGATTTTGATGATGCCATATTTGGATGGAAATCCATCCGTGGATACTACGTTAATGACATCCGTTACAAATCCAACAGCACTACTAGTGCTGGTAAATCCAATAAGAGATTCTGTGTTATATGTTCCAACTCTTGAATATTGATCAACGTTCTCTAGAATATTGATGGGCCCACCAATATGTTCTTGACTGAGATAATATTGCTTTAAAAACTCCCCTAGCAAGGGGGACTCGGATTGTACGAACTCGGGTAATTGTTCAGATACAATCGAATTAATTTGTGCTCTAGTCTCAATCATATTACCTTGTTAAGCTGCCGTTTGCGAACGAAGATGTTGATGCATAATTTGAACCAGAGATATCAGCACCAGAACTAATAGTGTCATTGACCATAGTAAATGTGCTTTGATCTATGGATAATTGTAAATACAGATCCTGAAGTCCAATAATATCAAAAGATTCTGGAATCGCTTGGATTTCAATGATACTGTTTTCCCCTCTTACTATAGAGGTTGACGAAATATTTATAGGATAAACCACAACCTCGCCTTTGACATAATCCACTGTGCCAGCGTTGTTTTTGACGATTTGGTATTGAGTTTCGGACAATTTTCTAAAGAAGATCAAAGTTCCTGTCTTTTTATCCGCATTTGGCACATCGCCCATGTATAAAACACCCGGAAGACCTGCCACAGCAAATCCAGAAGACTTGATATTGAATCCAGACTCTTTTACATGGAATTGGTTACCATAACAAATTTCATAATCAGTAAATGCATTGATTACCGCTGCCATATCTCTTCTCATCACCACTTTAGTGATGTTTGATGTAATCGCACGATCTACAGAGTCAATTAACGTACCAACTTTACTGTATTTGAACCTAGATCCAAATTTGTTCAAATCATCAGACTCAGCATAGGTATTAAGTGTTCCAATAACTCTATCTCTTAGATCGCCCGAATTATTAGTTTGACTTGGGTCAAAATAAACGGATGTTTCTATTTCAATAAACAAATATTTCAAATCAATGATTTGGGGTACGATACCAGCTACAGAATACTTCTTTAATTTTGAAAGAATGTTCTCTTTTATCTGTCTAGACAAATATCTACCAAATTCTGGTTTTACACTAATGAAAACCTTTCCATATTGAGGAGGATCCAGTTCTTCACCACCAAATACACTAACAGACTCCGCATCTGGATAAATTGTCGGAATCAAAGACTCAAAATCAGCTGCAGTGACTGCACGATATTGAGTAGAGAATACTTTTGGAGCATATTTACGAATAGACGATACTGATTCAATTTCTTCAGAACCAGTAACAACATCATTCACTGAAAGTGGGGATATGACACCATTCGTAGGTCCACCGGTATTGGGATCAATGACTCTACCGGAAAAAGTCAGTCTACTAGTGTTATTTGAGTTTTCGCCACTGCAAGAAAGGTAACTAGCAGTAATAAATTCACCTTCTACTGGTTTTCTTCCAAAAATACCATCACCAAAAATTAATTCATATCTTTCATCTTCAATTTCATTGACCATGAACATTTTTCTCTTAGAATCAAGGTCAATGAGATTAGTCAACATCTCATAACTGTCTCCAGCCTTGGCACCACTGTATGATTTAACATCTACACTAATTGTTCTGGTGTCAATGAAGGGATTATCTAAAATAAATCGTTGATTCTTCTGAGCACCAACTACAGTGAAGTTTTTTGTGAGTAAACTGCCTTCATAAATTTCAACATTCTCAAAAACAGCAACTTTATTGACTACAGTCGTCGTAACATCCTTAATTGTAGAGAATGTGAAGTTAGTTCCACCAAATCCTTCTGAAGTAGCTACTAATCCCTTCTTCAAAGTCAAGGTTCTGGGGATTTGAGACGCACTAGAGAAGTCTACGGTAAAATTAACTGTTGTAGTTCCTGCTCGGTGTGATCTAGGGACATATCCAATGTTTCTAGCCAGTCCAACAACGTTATCTCTAAGAGTGGCACTATCAAGAAAGACTTCGTTTGCCACCATATTGGCATTGTAAGAAGTCAAATAACTGTTATATGCCAAAATGTCAATTAACATTGACAAGTTGGATCCTTCAAAGTCAAAATCAGTAAAATTACTGTTTGCTCTGAGATAATCTTTAATCTCGGTTTTTATCTGGGTAAAGTCCAGACTTGTAAATTTGGTAAGAGACATTAGCTAGCAGATTCTAAAGCAAAATTTAATACCTGTCCTGATCTTGCTAGACCACGGATGTCATAGATGATAGTAACCTCGTATGCATTATTATCAACGTCTGGATTTACCTCTACTTTGGTAACTCTTACCCTAGGTTCAAAAGATGCAATCGTTTCCCTGATTTTTGAGGCGACTAAACCTGCAGTGAAGGGACTGACGTTCTCAAAAAGGATATCTGCAACGTCAGAACCGATTGTAGGGTCAAAAGGGCGCTCTCCAAACGCTGTTAATACGAGATTTCTTACGGCTCTATTAATCGCACTCTCATTCGTAATCACACTAACGTCTCCCGTGACGGGATGTTTAGTGAAAGCAAAGGAAATATCCTTAAAAGCGCGCGAAATTTTGGTAGCCACAAGTTTTTATCAAACTTTTTTTCTATTTATACCGTTTTCTTTACTCTCTGACTCTGTTTCCCAAAAATATTCATCAGTATTTCCCAATCTACCCCATCTAACACCGTTTTCTACTTGGAAATATTGGGTAGAAACCTTAAAATCGGGTATTTTGGGGTTCTCTGGGGTGATTGAGAGGTCATAAATGCGTGTTCTGTTGTTTGGATACAGCGCAAATTGACCATTTTCGAGTTCAATGCAGTTATGTGACTTGTGTTCATCAGGAACTTCGCTCACATTGGTGTTTGTAGTGTCTACATCGGGGTGAAAATTGTCCAAAGTGAACAAATATTCCCCTTTCATGTTGCCAAAGTGACGTGTTCGGACCTCAAAATCCATAGATCCGATGAATTGTTTCTCGATACAGCGGACTCCATAGTCCATACAGTTCCAAAACTGTAAATTTGGAAGATCTAAGTCCGGATCTGGTTTCTCTGGACGCGAGAGAAACGCGCTAATGGGCAATTTATCGAACATTGCTCCATATTCTGGTAAATATGTCTCAAAATAAAAAGCGCGCCCAGGAATCGACTTTGCCGATACCCAGACGCCTTCTACATATTCACCATATCCGTCTTGTAAATCTCTCAAATATTCTTTACGAACCCATACTTTTTGTGCGGGGAGATTAATGACGAGTTGACTCATTACCTACCTTGACCTCTATAACGTTTCCGAGCCGAGTTACGACTGGTGGCAGAATATTTAGAGTGTTTGCCGGTGCCTTGTCGAGTTTTTTTCGGTCGAGCTTCGACGCCGCCTTTACCCATGAGACTTGCTTTTACTTTCATCAGTATTCTTCTAATGTAATAGTGGATGGATCGGGTTGACCGTTCTCATAAAACTGTTGAGAGAGACGGTCAATAAATTCAGTGGCCTCTAATAGATCGTCTGTAGTGAAGACAGAATTGCCACTCACACAGACTTTGTAGAGGGGTTGATCAGATGATACGAGTTTTTTCATGTCCGACACGAATGCGAGGGTCACACCAAATCTCAAATCCTTCTTCTTTTGCGTCAAGACAGAATGAGACATCTTCGCCACACATGTCTTGTACTTTACCAGATTCAAAGACTTGCATCTTAGGAGCAAACCAGGGGTATTCCAGATTCTCAAAGACACCTTTCTTAATCAGTGTCCAACCAAAACCAGTGTAATCAACTGTAAAAGGTTTCTTACGTTTGTCCATGGTTTCGACAGTTTCATGATTCATGACACCACCGTTCTTACGGAAGTCATCCTCCTCAAGCCAGTGTGCAACTGAAGTAGTATGTCCATCTTCGGTAGCATACCAACCACATGTGATCTCTTTCTCTTCGCCATCTGCAGGATTTGCAAGATCACAAAGTTCCCAGAACTTATTGGGATTAAAGATAATATCACTATCAATCCAGAGTTGGTAATCATATTCCAACTTACCATCCCAAGGAATCTGTTTGGGACCACGAAGAACATTTGCGCCTAATACTTTGCAACGTGCAAAGTTAACCATAGAAGAGTAGTCCTGACTAATCTGAATACTCATTCCATTCTGAACCATGTCAAAGCACAGTTGTACAAAGTTCTTCAGAAAAATATATGAACATCCGCGACCAGGAAGACAGAAAATAATACTCTTCCCTCGCATACGATCTTTGATTGCCTGATAGTCCCAACCTTCTTCTTTCTTCTTGGTTGGTGACTTGGCTTTAACTGTAAATCCTTTAGCCATAAGTAAGGTAACTCTTCAAGTTCAATTCTAACGTATTATATAGTGTTCGTCAATAAGATGAATCATGATCTTTTGATAGATCTAGTGGCACAATCTCATGTTCACGAAATTCAATTGAATGATTGATAATGCCTTCTTCTAATTCATCAACACTCAAACTATGGTATACGACCTCAGATGTTCTCTTATCGTATACATGGAAAACAAGTGAATTAGTCATCTGATTCTTTCTGTAGTTTAAACTCATCTAATGAATAATCGGTTTTGATGCCGCAGAAAATTAATCCTTCGATTGTTTTCATAGAACTGCGGGCTTCCTCTTCTGTTAATCCTCCCAATAATACCTGCCCTCGGGCGGTGATCTGGTAAGTGTTGCTCATAACTTTCGTAGTTTAATACCATCGCTCTCAATTGACCATTCTAACATATCCCCCGTGTCCCAACCAAGATCTTCAAGAATCTCATCATCTAACTGTAGGTAATACCCCATCTCTTCATTTTCCATTACCTCCAATTCATATATTTGCATTGTACTACAGGATACTACTCAAAGGTATATAGGATTTTTGAGCCGGCAAAAATTTTTTTATATTCATAATATCACTCTCGCGATTTGGGTTCGTTGTAGGTTAGGGTAGTTAGCGGTTTTTAAACACGCGCCCCGCCGTACGCCATGATACACAACGGACACTGTTCCCTGCTCTCTGTGGTCCTCTGCAGAATCTGTTATTAATAAAAAAACCACCTGCTCAGAGGCAGGTGGCGTGCGGTGTGGTCTGACCTTGGCGGTTGGTGTTGGTCCGGAGTCCTTTGGTCTGAGTCATCACCAGGTGCTCGCGACGGGGTTTGGCAGCGGGCAGGATGGTCAACTTGAGAGACTTGGCACCGATGCGGACGCCTTGCTGCTCAGCGATGATCAGGTCAGCAGTGGAGGCGGTGGCGATGTCGATCATGGGGTGGGTTCCTTTGACTCTTATAGAATAGACGATGGCGGGGACGAATCAACCGATGCTAGTCCAGTTCGCCGACTGTCCTAGGGTAGACCAGGAATTCGCTTATAAAATAGTCGCAAGTAACCTCAAGCGCTGCTGCTTGTTCTTCAATAGATTCTGCCCAGGGATCACCCTCACAGAACAGATCTAGCGTGGATTCGTGCATAGTGAAAAGAGACAAAAAAATAGAGGGGAGCAACCCCCTCAGGCAAAGACGTAACCGTTAGCGAAATCTTCAACGTTGTAGACCTTACCAGTGATGGAAGATTCGCTCACAAACTTACGAACAAACCACTGAAAATCTTTCTGGAAAACACCTTCACCAGCGATGCAGAAATAATCGCAAAGTGCATTAAGACGAGATTTTGTGGTGTTGGTTTGCCAACCGCCGTCGAAGATTGTCATGTCGTTGTCAGAAACCTCAGCAATTTTGTTACCGTGGAGACGTACAACGGAGACGCCAGTTTCAGGATCAAATGAAACACTTGTGTTACCAGACTGCCAGTCTTTGTTGGACTGAACTGCGGCACACATTTGCTGTTCGATCTTACGCATGGGTGTTGTCGTTTGTTTGACTCTTATAGTATTGCACCTCTGGCGGATCCCTGTAGTTCGCCATGATACAAAACGGGAAAACCAGTTGGGGAACCGTCCACCTTGATTTCTCTACTACATTCCGTTGAGAAAATCGTGGAGTGCTTCATCATACTCCTCTTTAGTTTGATATACTCGCCCATGAATGTTCAATGGGAAAGTCTTATCAACTCCAGCAACGGCAACTGTTTCACAATCGGCACGATCGTAACCCATTGCTACAAGGTTTTCAACGTAAGGATTGTTCATTTTGTCAGAGAAAAGATGGCGTTAAGTTTTGCTTGAATTGAATCGTAGATTTCAATCTCATTGTCATCATCATCCAAATGATCCTGATATTCGCTTAGCGCATAATCAATGATTTGCCATTCAGCATCAGTGAAAAGTTGTCTGTAGATTGAAGCATTGAGTCGTTGATTTTTTTCCATACATGTATATTACATGGAATTGCCTCCAAATCAATCAACTCTGTGACACTTATCAAACTGGTTCGGGCCTATTGCCAGGAGGCCATGGCCGGCCCCCATGATGGACTGCAGTCGGGCCCGCTCCGCTACATCAACTCCACTGAGAGTTTGAGCAACTTACTCCCATGCTGAGTTTGCTGCTCAAACTGTCTCAGACGTAGTAGATAGCGTCCGCATCAAAATCCTCTACTGCTGCTCTAACCTCCTCAGATCCGCTGAGATCGAGCAACTCATACCAGTCAAGATTTCGTGGATCGAAGTCACCCAGAACATCAAGATCTAGCGTGATTCGATAACGTTGACGAGTCAGAAGTTCCATGACGTTTGTGTTGCAGACCTCTAAATTATAGGGTCTCAAGTCCACAAAGTCAAGTGTGCAGATTTCTGACTGATCCTCTTGACTTTTATGCGAAAGAGTGATAGAATGCGCGCTAAGATCACAAGACCTGAGCACCTTTCGAGACCCTATAAAGACGCTTCGGAGATACTTTGTGGGTACTTTATCCACACATTTTCCACACCCTTGTGGAAAACTATAATTAACGCATATATGTTTTTAAATACATTTATTAATCAATTTTAATGCATTTTTACCTTATTTCATAGGTACATATACACAAAACACGCCCATAATCTCGAAACGCTAATCTCGTTTGCCTTTACGTTTTTCCACAGAATCTCGTTTGAATAATTTACGATATTCTTTGAGTCCTTTCATCTCGGACTTGATCATTTGATATGCTTCCTCAGAGGATACTTTACCTGTCATTTCAGCAGCAATAATGAATCCAACCTTGTTACCAAATTGTTCAATCTGTCTGTCTAAATCATTCTTATCCTCATATCTGTACCTGAGTTGATTAGTCATTGAAGTTGATAGTTTGTACGGTATTTGCAACTCCCCCCACACTCATATCAACATTAAATGATACGGCAACTCTACGTTGTTCACTTGCATTTCTTTCAGTCCAATGTAACAGAGATGCTGGAAAGACTACAAAAGTTCCCTCGTCTGCATCCGGGGCATATGTTGGAGTTAATGAATTAAAAATGTCCGTGAATGGTGGAGCGAAGATAGTCGGTGTATGTTCATATTTATTAAATTCAACATAACATACCGCTGACATACCAATCGGTCCATGTGTATGTGGACCATGAAAGTCTCCCTTCTTTGCTACTTCAAACCATGGTTGTTTTACATGCCATCCTTCAGCACCCATCGTGTGCATTACTTCAGTCAACTCAGGGGCAAATATATCAACTATCTCACCCCTTCGTTTGACTGATGGCAGGTTAGCAGTAAAATCCGTAGCGACCTCGCCCGTATAGCGCAACTCGGAATCACTCGGATAGAATGACATTATCTTTTCTTTTTTCTCTTCCCAATTATCTAACTTAAACTGAAAGATAGGAATAGAAAAGTTATGAACATGATAATCCATTATTCCTCTTCTACTTTACAAAATTCTGCATATGTTTCGGGGGTGAGTGGTTTCGTATATACTCCAATCGTCTGTGAATCATCAGCAATCAATTCATTTGCAATATACGTTGCCAATCGGATATTAGGTGCAATTACAAAACCACGTTGGTCGTCAGTTTGATATACCCAAACTTTTCCTAACTTCAACGATTCTTCAAATGTTTCAACTCTCATGGTTTTTCTTCGATTTAATTTTCACGATCATGTATTTATCCGGTTCTTCAGAGTCAACAACAAACTCTTCAAATAGTGAATGAGCATCACCAAATGATTCAAGTTCTACCAACTCAGTCATTCGACTCGTATACATTTCTTCCATCAGGGCAATGGACATTTTGGCAGTTTCAGTCATAATTGAAAGCGGACATCAATGGATTCAAGTTTAACTGCATAGCAGTGTAAGAACGAGTATCAGTAATGTCTACTGATTGTCCTTGTTTTTTGTGATTGATGGGGGCGAAGTATTCTCCCCTCTTGGTGTCATAGAATCCCCAAATAGTCCTAACATCATCGCTAGTGTAAACATACTTACGGTAATCCCGTAACCAAATAGCAACAACATTCCTTTTGTGTTGCGTGACCTCGTAGGAGTAATTTTCTGGGGGTTGATGGGGGAAATCATTGGGCAGATTCATTACAAAGGTTTTTTAGTTGCCTGTCCAATTCATAGTATACTGACCAAAGTTTCGTATGGCAATGTTGCCGATACTCATTGTCTTCAGTCAGTGCTATGACGTTTTCAATCTGGTATTTCGCCAGAATTAATTTAGTTATCGAATCCACTGTCCTCCATGATCTCAGGATAGTCTTGGTCAACCTGTTCGATCAATTCATCAATCGTATACTTATCAAATTCAACGTCCATGTAATCATAAAGAATCGCCATCATATCCTTGATGTCCATGTCATCCAGGACGCGATTGATGTAGTTCGCCTGAAGTTTGTCGCGGTCGATGATGTCAGTTGGATGTGTGATCATTTCGTTGTGCCAAAAATCGTGGAAATCAGACTCTGTAGCAGTTGTAATCATATCTCAGCAAGCACACATCAAACCACCAACAAGTTGCGGTTCCAGGTTGAAATCAACAACAGTATAAGGGAGATGATTACCACCACCCAATCGTGCATTCACATCAGCAATCATATCTTTCTTACTTACAACTCGCTTCGATTGTGTAGAACCTTCAAACGTCAATACCTTCAGAAACTTACTCTCCCAGATCGTACCGTCGCTGTGCTTGACGGGATAGAAGTCCAGGACCATTGAACCGCCGTTGGATTGGAGTCGCATTTGTTTCGTTTGAACTGAGTTCAGTATAAGGGATCAGAGGCGCGCTGTGGTCAATCAGTGGACAGCGCGCAAAGTGGTTGAGGGCGGGGACCTGCGTCAGAGTTCCCACTTATTGTCTGCCCTCAGCAGGCAAGTGCTCCGGTAGGGATTTCTACCTTAGTCGGTGCATCGCCATATTGTTCCTTGAAACATACCCATTCTTCATTCTGAGTATAAACATAGGCAAATTCTTCCATGTCATTCAAATACTCAATCAGATTAGAATCAAGACGAGGAGGACAATCCTCACCACGTTGAGAATAGTATTGAGGACCATATTCTTCAACCTCAACATTCTCAGTTACATATTTTGCAACCTTCTTACCAGTCCAGCGGTCTTTTGTCCAGCAGACTGACATATCACCACCATCAATCA
>MDSZ01080191.1_pt1 | contig 16924 bp, 15 predicted proteins | sample 811201 | NCBI WGS metagenome assembly MDSZ01 (sample SAMN05326647, study PRJNA326480) | marine metagenome | isolation source: seawater | place: Indian Ocean: North | collected 2010
GGTCGTTCGGAGGCTTTGTCTCTTTTGGTGATTGACGAGGCTGCACATGTCGACGGCTTGGAAGAACTGTGGACCGGTCTGTATCCAACGCTTTCAACTGGTGGCCGCTGCATAGCACTTTCAACTCCAGCCGGCGTCGGTAATTGGTTTCACCAAACATACATTGATGCTGAAGAGCAAACAAATGATTTTCATCCAATAATGTTAAAATGGGATGTGCACCCTGATCGAGATCAAACTTGGTTTGAAAAAGAGACCAGAAATATGTCTCGCCGTCAGATCGCGCAAGAGCTTGAATGCAACTTCAACACTTCTGGCGATAGTGTGATTGATCCTGATGATATCGCTCACATGCTAAACATCGTTCGTGAGCCAAGATACAGAACCGGATTTGATCGGAATTACTGGATTTGGGAAGAGCATAATCCTGAAGCAAGTTACCTTTTGGTCGCCGACGTCGCTCGCGGTGATGGAGCTGATAGTTCTGCATTTCATGTGATAAAATTAGAAACAATGGAAGTTGTCGCAGAATATAAAGGAAAACCTACAATTGATGCGTATTCTAAGATATTATATGATACGGGGGCAGAATATGGAAATTGTCTTTTGGTTGTAGAAAATGTTGGAGTTGGCTACTCGGTACTAGAGAAGCTGATAGAATTGAGGTACCCAAATTTATATTACTCAGTGAAATCAACACATGAATATGTTGAACAATATCAGGCTGAAGTGATGAGCAACACCGTCGCTGGTTTTACCACTTCTACAAAAACTCGACCATTAGTTATTGCAAAATTGGAAGAGTTCATAAGAAACAAACTAATTAAGATATATTCTAGTAGAACTGTAGAGGAGATCAAAACTTTTATTTGGTATAATGGCAAACCTCAAGCTATGAGGGGCTACTCCGATGACCTGATTATGGCTCTGGCGATTGGTTGCTGGGTCCGAGACACCGCATTGACGGTCAACCAGAGAGATTTGGAATATCAAAAGGCATTCTTGACTTCGATACAAACTACTAGTAGGCAGTTGAAAACTACAATTTCCGGCATGCATGGCCACCAGAAAGACAAAACTGACAGAATGTCAGAAGAACAGAAGAGAACAATGAAAGAATTTATGTGGGTCTATAAGGGGTAGAAATGGCAGATAACACTAAAAATCCAAGAAACAACCAGTCTGAGCTTTTTCGCAGACTTACCAGATTATTTTCTGGTCCAATAATCAACTATAGAAGCCAATCTGGTCGCCGAATTAAAAGGCAGCATTTAGATAAGTACTCAAATACCTTTAAGTCAGCCAGTGGTCAACAGTTTAAGAAGAGCACGTATAATCCCCTAGACAGGATTTCGCATGATGCAATTGCGAACCAGCGCCGCGCAGAGAGATATGTCGACTTTGACCAGATGGAGTACATGCCAGAACTAGCATCTGCTCTTGATATTTATGCGGACGAAATGACCACTGCTTCTGATCTATCTCCAATGATTAAGATTAATTGTGTCAATGAAGAAATAAAAGCCGTCTTAGAAACGCTGTATACTAACATTCTGAATTTGGATGCCAACTTGTTTGGCTGGTGTCGCACAATGTGCAAGTATGGCGACTTCTTTTTATATCTTGACTTGGATGAAAATTTTGGTATCCGCACTGTCTTACCTATGCCTCCACAGGAAGTGGAAAGGCTTGAAGGACAGGACGCAACAAACCCCAATTATGTGCAATATCAATGGAACTCAGCCGGAATGACATTCGAGAACTGGCAAATTTCTCACTTTAGAATTTTGGGTCACGACAAATATGCTCCATATGGCACTTCAATCCTAGAGCCAGCACGTCGAATTTGGAGACAACTCACACTCATTGAAGATGCAATGATGGCATACCGCGTTATTCGCTCTCCAGAACGAAGAGTGTTCTATATTGACGTTGGACAGATTAATCCTGCCGATGTTGAGCAGTATATGCAAAAGATCATCACCCAGATGAAGCGCCATCAGGTCTTAGATGACAAATCTGGTCGTGTCGATCTCCGATATAACCCAATGTCTGTCGAGGAAGATTACTATATTCCAGTCCGTGGCCAGCAATCAAACACTAGAATTGAAAATCTTGCAGGAGGACAACATACCACTGCTATCGATGATGTCAAATACCTAAGAGACAAACTCTTCTCCGCGCTAAAAATCCCTCAATCTTACCTTACGATGGGCGAAGGGGCAGAAGAGGATAAAACAACCTTGGCCCAAAAGGATATTCGATTTGCAAGGACTATCCAAAGACTCCAGCGCGTTATTATTAGCGAGCTAGAAAAAATTGGTATTGTACATTTGTACACTTTGGGATTCAGAGGTGACGACCTGTTAAGTTTTAAGGTTGCCTTGAACAATCCATCTCGTATTGCGGAACTGCAAGAATTGGAACATTGGAGAACCAAATTCGAAGTTGCAGGCGGCGCCACAGAAGGCTACTTCTCTAGACGCTGGGTCGCCCAGCACTTGTTCTCAATGTCTGAAGAAGAATTTCTCCGTAATCAGCGCGAGATTTATTATGATAGAAAATATGATGCTAGCTTGCAAGCCGTCGCCGAAGCAGCCGCTGCTGAAGCTGCTGGCATGGCTGGTGGTGCACCTCCACCGGGAGATCCGATGGCCCCGGGCGCAGAAGGAGATATGGCCGGCGATCCTATGGCCGCTGGCGGTGACATGGGAGCCCCACCAGAAGAGATGCCACCAGACGCCGGCGCAGAACCCGCGCCAGAGCCTGAAACTGGTGACCTCCTTGCTGCACCTCCCGGCTCACGTCCTTCACCAAGAATGCATAAGGGCCCAAGAAGTCATAGTCCAAAAAGATATGATCCCGTCGCCGTCGACGGTCGTGACATGGGAGCCAGAAAACGTGCCTATAGTAGTGTTGCCCGTCCAGAGTTTGGGACATACAGAAGCACAAACTTAGGAGCCTCAGAGTTACGAACTCTATCAAAAGGCATATTTACTGAACATGCACCTAATTATACTGACACTGAAGTTTTGCAGGAGCACAGGCTGTTTGAAATAAATCACGAAGTAAGGACGCTTATCGATAATTTACAGAAAAACTCGGAGCAATCAAAAGATGAAGATGAAACACAATAAGAAACGCAACACTGCCATTTTGTACGAGATCTTAACACAGCAATTTACACAAGCTATTGTTAACAAAGATGTTGGTCGAAAAGACCGTATTGCAAAAACATTGAGAAAATATTTTAGACAAGGCACCGTTTTAGCGGAAGAGCTTGAACTTTACAAGGCACTGTATGAGACCAAAGGTCTCGACCGACCTTTATGTGAAAGACTGGTTATGGAAGTGTCCCGTGCGCACTCATCGATTGATAAGAAACTGGTGTACGAACAACAATCCGAGCTAATCAATACAATCAATAAAGAAATCTCACCAGAGGCATTCAAGACATTCATACCAAATTATAAAAGCTTAGCTTCGATTGCCCAACTTTTTAGTCCTGACGTTACGATCAAAAGTAAAGTTCTCCTCGAACAAAATTTAATTGAAATTATGTCTGAAACTGATGATGAGAAGAAGGAAGAGTTGCTTCCAATTGATAATATTGTCTACAGTAAGTTTGTTGATAAATTTAATGAAAAATATGGAGACTCACTCCTTGAGGAACAGAAAGTATTGATCAGCAACTATATTTCATCCTTTGCTGATAATGGTGTGAGCCTAAAGGTATACTTAAACGAAGAAATCGGCCGATTAAAGACCGAGCTAAAGAGTGTGATGAAAGACCCCATGTTCACAGAAGATCCAGACATGGGACAAAAGATGGGGGATGTGTATTCTTTACTCGAAGAATCAAACAAAACACAAGTTGATACTGCTTTTGTGGAAAGAATCGCCAAGATCCAATCCTTGGTCAAGGAGATTCGTGACTAATGGCTATTAAAATCAAAATTGGCACAAAGAATAAACCCGAGCCAGTAACTCGCAAATTTGAATTAAAGATCCGCAAATCCCTTGATGGGAACCTGATGATCTTTGATCACGCTGATATTGATATTGTTATTATGCCATCTAAAAAGAAGGTGCTGGCACTGCCAAAAGAGACAATGAGTGACGCGGCCTATGGGGCCCAAAACAGATTGTTCGCACATCTGAAGAGAAAAGGTGTAATCGACCTCGCTTCTGTTCAGGGCGGCAACATTTACGGTTCTATGGAGGCAATCATGGCTGAGAGTACTGACGGCCTCGACTCAGTAAAACTGACGCTGCTGAACATTGATAAATTCATTGATGAAGAACGTCCATATTTCGACTTTGTGCGCGCTGCCGTTGATCAAGCGGAGGATATGTATACAGATCCAGAGGATCTACACTCCACAGAACTTGGCGACGTTCCGCATGCCGACACCAAGGGCTCGCTGCAGCCCGGCTATGTAAGAGATCCGTATGGATTATCGCAACTTTATAAGATTTAGAGGTGACGCTTGAGCGTTTTATATGTAATGAATCTAATATGGTTCATCCTATGTGCCTACGGGCTAACACAGATTATCGTATACGGCAGCATATTTAATAAAATAAGACCACCCAAGACATGGCTCGCTGGTTTCGGTGAGCTATTTCATTGTCCGATGTGCATGGGATTTTGGGTTGGCGCTTTTTTGTTTTGCATTTCTGGATATACTGAACTATTTACATTTGAACAGAGTATAGCAAACTTTTTTATTTGCGGCTGGGTTTCATCCGGCACTTCATACATAATGAATGTTCTATTCTGCGATAACGGAATGCAATTAGGAGTAAATAGTAAAAATGAAAATCAATAAACAAGAACTTGAGCAGATTATCGCAGAGGAAGTCGCGAACGAATTTCAAGAAAACACCAGCGCATCAAACCTCAAACAAAACATGAGAGGACAGCAGATGCAGAAGGATGTCGGCGCAGCCGGCATGGGCGGTCGCGAAACAATCGCAAGACTACAAAAGGTAATAGCTGCTATTGGTCAGCAAAAGATGCAGTCAGTGCCAGCCCCAGTAAAGATGGCACTACAAAAATTAGAAGCTGCAATGGGAATTCAAGCTGATGCTGCTCCCGAGCCACAACAGGGCCAACCACAACAAGGTCAACCACAACAAGGACAGCAGCAGCAACAAGCGGCCCCCGCCGCAGGACAAGGAGTACCGCAATGAAGAATGTTTGGACTAACAAATGGCTTCTACAGCCCGTTCGACGCTGCTGCAAAGGCTCTTAGCTCACGCGGGTAGCGCCCGCCTTATTTCAAGGAGAAACAGATTATGAGTAAATGGTCATCAAATGACAAGACACAGAAATTATATGAATCTTTTCGTTCTTTCGTACACGAAGACACAGAAGTTATAGAAGAACTGTTTGGCATCGGGGAAGGCGATATTATGGATAGGTATGAGCAAGCTAAGAGCAAAAACCGTGAAACGGAGTTTTGGAATAGCTTGAGTGATGAAGAGAAAGATGAACTTTGGCCACAACTCGATAAACTTAGCCAAAGAATGAACGACCGCCATCGTTTTGCTAGAGAAAAGCGAGAAGCAGATAATACTCCTGATGAATCTGGTATTACGCCAGCGCGCCGACGCGCCATTGGCCAAGAAGAAGAAGAGAGATATCAATCTCACATGGGCAACCTTGCCAAACAGAAGCAAGGGCAAGCACAGTTACGCCATCGACAAGGCAGAGAAAAGGAATCCGATCAACGCCGCACTGATTTTGATGACCCCGGCGCCCGCACCCAGCGGCAGCAAGATCGCCGCGATGACAGCTATCGTAGAGAACGCGAGCGTGGTGGTTATGGCATGGAAGAGTCAAAGCTTTATGAGCTTGTCAAACAAATAGTATCAGAAGAGATTAGTAAGCAATGAAAAAAGTACTTTTAAGAGAATATTATGAACTGTGCGAGGGGGGCGTGTGCCAAGATCTCCTAACAGAAGATGAAAAGGCATATGTCGCCGATGGCGGGATGATCCTGTCGGGCGTTATGCAGAGAGCGGATGCTCAAAACGGCAACGGCCGGGTGTATCCTTACAAAGTACTCATGCGAGAAGTCGAGAATTACAGCAAGTTAGTAAAAGAAAGGCGAGCACTTGGAGAACTAGACCACCCAGAGGATTCTGTGATCAATTTGAAGAATGCTTCCCACATGGTCACGGACGTGTGGTGGGATAACAAGGATGTTATGGGGAAAGTCAAAGTACTCAATACTCCTTCTGGCAAAGTCTTACAAGAGTTAGTAAACAGTGGTGTCAAGCTTGGTATTTCGTCCCGGGGATTAGGTTCTGTGCACGAATCCACTGGTGGAACGATTGTTGAAGATGACTTCCAACTTATCTGTTTCGACTTTGTTTCAGAGCCGTCAACTGTTGGTGCTTTTATGATGAAAGAGAGTAAGGATCCCAATGTTTTTACTAAGGCTGACAAAGTTAATCGCATTTTAAACGACATTTTGAGAGACAAATGAAAAAAGAAGAATTGAAAGCAGCCCTGAAACCATTAATCAAAGAGTGCATCAAGGAGGTGATTTTTGAAGATGGAGTTCTTTCTTCTGTAATTCAAGAAGTAGTAAAAGGAACTTCAGCACAAGTGGTGACAGAGGTAAGCCGAGAAGTGGCCCCTGCGCCGTCACAATCTCAACGCGTCAGCGCAGGGCGCCCCGACCCGGCAATCGCATTGCAAGAAAGAAAGCGGAAACTATTGGACTCTATAGGTTCAGAAGCCTTTAACGGAGTTAATATTTTCGAGGATACCACTCCAACACGGGCCCAGCAGGAGCCAAAGGCCGGCAGCATTGATTTGGGAGATCCGGCCGATGCTGGTGTTGACATTGGAGATCTTTTTGCTTCGTCTGGACGAGCATGGAATGCATTATCAAAAGGAATGAAAAAGTAATGGCAGTAAATGTCTCAGTGAAAGCTCGTAGAAATGAGCATCCCGAAAGGCTAATTCGTAGATTCATAAAAAAGTGCAAAAAAGAAAAAGTTGTTGAAACTTATCGTCAACGCACAGACTACTATGAAAAACCCTCTGTGAAGAAAAGAAACAAGAGGAGAAGGGCCGAAAGGATGCGAGAGATCGAGCGTCTTAAACGCGAAAAATATCTTAAACGTATCAAATACAGAAGGTAATTGTGGGTTCACAAGGATATCTTCTAGATCATGTACTATTTATAAAAAGCATACATGTGTAGTGTAACTAGGAGTAATAATAATGTCATTTAAACAACCTTATACAGTGGGCCTTGGTAATGTTGGCTCATATCAGGTCGCCGGCTCGCCGTATCTTACAGGCGCACTCGGCCACAACGCCGCCGAGACCCGAAAAATTGAATTTCAACAAGTAACCAGTCGTATTGTTGTGCGACGAATTGATGGCAATGGTTCCGCTGGTGATTTAACAAAGGCTCTAGACGTAAGCTTTACACATCCAGACTTGGGTGCAACCGATTCAGGCTGTCACTTGTGGCATCTCATGAAAGAGGGCGACGAAGTTGAAATGAGAGTTAAATGCACCGAGTTATATTTGACAACCAACGCGTCTGCCGCTGCTTCATGGCAACTTTACGCTGAATTAACAAATATTCCTGCCGCTTCTATGTATGCTCTGACGGGTTCTGGGCTGACAGAATAGGGGTTTAAACGATGAGCTTTGGCTGGGCATACATTAATTGTGATGACATAGCAGTCTCAACCATGTCGGGGCCGACTGGTTCCATTTTGGTTCGGTCCGATACTTTCGCTATCTCAGGTTCGCAGAACTTCATGTTATACCATGAGGATTCTTCCGGCGCGCCCACTCACAACTTATCTCTCACCGGCTCTTTTCGTCAAAAAGGCGACTACAATGTAACTGGCACGGTTAACGTTACAGGCACGATGAACGTTCTGGGTCCTGTAAATCTGTGGTCAGACCTCATTGTCGAAGGCAAAGTTATTGCCCGCATGTTCGATGTTGTACGGACTACTAGGGTCGATCTGAAAATGTCTGGCTCTACAGAGTTCGGCGACCACGTTGCCGATACACACAGAATGACTGGCTCATTTGTTATTGCTGGCCCTGCTCACTTAACCGAAGTTGGTGACGGCGGAAGCGCGCCGATTTTTAATGTCACTGCTTCAGCTGAAGACTTGGCTGGAACCCAGCGCGGCTGGATTGGTATTAGAACAAAAAGACCGCCCACAACTCTTGCTCTTAGCGGAAGTTTCTCTAAGCAGTACAACTACATGGAGACCGGCAACCTAAACTTAACAAACAACAGCACCGGCTCTATTATCGGAATCCGAAACAACAGCGCAATGACAGTCACGCTCCCCACCGCGCATGGAACCCCCGGCCGAATTCTTATTATTAAAGACGAAGGTGGAACGCAGCCAAGAACATCGGGCAACAAAATCACAATTAGTCCTCAAGCCGGCGAGACGATTGACGATCAAGCAGCCTATTATATTATGGGATCAAGAGCCGCAATAAGCTTGTATGCAGATGGCATTAATCAGTGGTTCATATTCTAGATTATGACTTCGGGAGGGCGGCATAGATGGGCTACAACTTACTTTCAGGCTCAATTACTCTCAGTCAGACTGGTTCAATTCAGGTCACCGGCTCGTTCCAAGGCGCCTTATCTGGTAGAGTAACCGAAAACAGCGATGTTCCTCATACTACCGTATATAGTATTTCGAATGCCGGCACTGATCGACTAATAACAACGAACGACGGTTCAGGTGAATCCTTCAATGGAGAAGAAAGCCTGACATTCAGTTCAGCAGATCAAACTCTTACAATCGTTGGTCATGATTCCTCTGACACAACAGCAGTTCTTATCAGTGGATCCACCTCGAACGATAACTTGTTAAGAGTAAAGAGTAATGCCACTGATAACATTCTATTGGTCGACGGCGCCGGAAAAGTTGGAATTAAAACAGCCGCCCCAATAGCTGAGTTGGACGTGGCCGGCACTATTGCAATAACATCTGAAAGAAACTCGACTCCAAGCCAACCTTCGGATGGTCAAGGTTATCTTTATACCAAGAATGACGGAAAACTGTATTGGAGATCACATGACGTTACCGAGGTTGATTTAACTGTCGGCTCTGGCGGCGGCGGTTCCGGTGATGGTATCTTCACTGAGATTGATGCTGATGAAGCATATGTTACAAGCAGCCTGACAATAGGCGCAGATAGTAACCCCACGCATACACTGACATTAATCGGCAACTCACACTTATCAGGTGGGGTATGCCATAAGAGATACCACACGGCTGAAGATTATACAATTACAACGTCGGATTATTACATTGGCGTCGACACATCTTCAAGTGCCGTTAAATTAACTTTACCTGCAGCGGCTAGCGTGACCAGTGGTCAAACCTTCGTTATTAAAGATGAGGGTGGCGCCGCAAGTACGAACAACGTTACGGTTCACATTTCTGCAGCAGGCAACACTATCGATGGTGGAGAATCTATTCTTCTGGAATCACCGTATGCCGCAGTCTCTATCTACAGCAACGGCGCCACCGCCTTTTTTGTTTATTAATGTGCCTACGTGCAGCTTTTTTGTTAAGTAAATTATTTTCACAGCCGCTCCAAAAAACAGCACTTTTGTTACTATATATTGAGCACTCTTAGTTCGTGCGGACTTGTCCGTGAGAACATTGGTGCATCTAAAGCAATATAAATACATATTTTTGGAGGGTATTAATAATGGCTTATAAATTTCAATTGGGAGCATTTAGAGCTTCCGGTTCTCTACATGTCGAAGGTGGTGATGGATCCGATGCGTTGTACGTTAGTGGTAGTACACGTCTTGGTGACGCGCAAGCCGACGACATCGAGATCTATGCTGGTTCAACTACATACTTGAATCAGTCAACAACTACTGTTGCTGGCGGGAACGCAACTGCTTGGGCAATCGGTGGAGCGGGTGGCATGATGTTCACTCTCGACACTTTGCGCACAGGTGCTGCACTTTCTGCTAGTGTCGACACAAAATTCGTTCAGAAGATTACTGTCCAAGATGACATGATTGGTCAGAAAGACTTCTTCTTGTCAGGCTCTGCTTATGTCGCGCAAGGCCAGAAACTATACTTGGATACCGATAAGGATTCTGGTGTATTTTCAAATGGCGATGATGATGTTCGTTTGTTCGCTGGTGGACAAAAGGGTGTCAAGATCACAGCTACCACTGCTCAGCTTGGTGCTGATAGCGCTCACGCTGTAACCATCGATTCTCGCGGCGGCGACGGTATTCTTAAAATTAAGGATAACGATGCCGATGCGTTCAAGATTCAAGACGGCGGCAGTCAAGATTACATGACCTTTGATTCACAAAACTCAGGTCCAAAAGTAATCTTTAACTCTAATGTTTCTGCTTCGTTAGAAATTGAGAGTAACTTGTTCAAGTCACAGCAAATGACAATTCCTTATGATGGCACCGGTGGTGCGGAAGGTCATCTTAAGCTTGGTGCTGGCGGCGACATGCAGTTAGCCGTATTCAGTGATCATGCTTACATCATGAACAATACTTCAGATAAAGATATCGTCTTCCAGATCAAAGATGGCGGCACTAACGCCACTGTTGCTCACGTCGACGGTGCTGATTCTACATTCGACATTGATGCTCACAATGGTAGCACCAAGGGCTTAGCCCTCGGCGGTACTCTTGTTACAGCTACTGCTGCCGAGCTTAACTTGCTCGACGGCGTTCCAGCCGGCCTCTCAACCACAGAGATCGGATATCTGGATGGTGTCACTAGTGCAATTCAGACACAGATTGACGGCAAAGCTCCCGTTGCTGGTGTCAACACCATCGTAACTGTTGGTACTCTTGACGCTGGTGCGATTAGCTCCAACTTCGGTAATATTGACAACGGCACAAGCAACATCACCTCTGGTGGAGCGTGGAAAGTCGACGTTGATTTGAGTACTGCACCTGCTGACGATCAAACTGTCTCCGGTCAAGCTGGTGCCATCACCTTTGGTGCTGGTGCTGACGCTGGTATCGGTGTTCACAGTGATCACCTTTATATCGAAAACAACGTCGATACAAAAGGTATTATCTTCAAGGCTCACGATGGAACGGACCAAGCTGAAATCGTCACAATCGACGGTCAAGGAATGGCCATCGTGGATGATAAGGGTGTTGTCTTCGGTTCAGATGACGACGTTTCTATCAAGTATGACGAAGCGACTTCTAATACTCTTTTGTTCACGCAAAACGTAGAAGGTGCAGCTATGGCTATCACCTACGCTGCAGATCAGCATGACGACGCCGGCGATGCATGGGCAATGCACATTGCTGCCGATGGCGGTAAAAAGATGTGGATGAACGACATTGCTTCAAAGGGTACGATGGTCGAGCACTTCTCGATTACACCAAACTCAACCGTAGCAAACTCAACAGCGGCCTTTGCTGGTCACGTTACAGTTGGCCACGACTTGTCGGTTACTGGTGACCTCACGGTCAGTGGTGACTTCGTTCAGGTGGACGTTAGCAAGTTGACTGTCGAAGACCCACTCATCGAGTTGGCTAGAGGACAGGGAGACAGTGCTGACGCGCTGGATATCGGTTTCTACGGTAAGTATGGTGTTGGTGGTACTCACAAGTACGCTGGTCTTTTCCGTGATGCTAACGATAGTGGCAAGTTCAAGCTTTTCAAAGATACCCAAGAGGATCTTACAAGCGCGACCACAGTGAACACCGGTGGAACCGGTTATACTGCAGCTACTCTTGTTGTTGGAACACTTGAAGGTAACGTAACAGGCGACTTAACAGGTACAGCCGATAAAGTTACTGTTTCTGACAGTAGCGCAAACACTGCGTTCCCTCTCGTCTTTCACAATGAAGCCAGCGCTGGAACTCTGTTGGATGACACTGGTGCTTTGACATATAACCCAAGCAGTGGTGTACTCACTGCGGGTTCGTTCTCTGGCCCAATGTCTTTGACGGTTGATACACAAGCCAATGGCGCAATCAACTTGTCAAACGCTAGCGGAAAGTACGTTATTGTTACGGATGCTCTTGCAGCAGACAGAATAGCTACACTCCCCGCAGCACCTTCGGTTGGTGATCAAATTGACGTCAAGCTTCATGAAGCTGCCGGTTACAAACTCAGAATTGAGAAGGGTTCAACCAGTCATCGAATCGATGGTGGTGACTCGATTATTCTTGAGTCGGACTATGCTGCTGTTAAGCTAGTTTACGTCGCTGCTAACGATTGGAGAGTCTTCTAAGATATTATCTTGGAATTCTATTCCTCAAACTTTGGGGGCCCTCTTCGGGGGGCTCCCTTTTTATTTGGAATATTCCAAAAGAATCTACTATTTATAAAAGACCCCACAGATATATAATGGAAGGTATCTAGATGTCATATAACTTATTATCAGGTTCCGTCGAGTTTGTCGGCGATGCTCTTGGTCTCACAGAAAACTTAGTAAACACCCACGCCACACAAGCGGTCACGGGAGCCAAGACTTTTTACAACGTCACAGCATCTCAACAGGGAGATGGAACGGTTGGCTTGACGGTCGTGGGCACACTCAGTGTCGACGGCGACATTACTAGCGATGCAGACTTAACAGTGGGGCAGTACATCAAGCATGATGGGGATCCAGATACACACTTAGAATTCGGAGCAGACAATGTTGGATTGACCGCCGGCGGGAACTTGGGTCTTGATATTTCTACTAGCCAGATACAATTTAATGGTGATGCCGGCCAGCCAGACACAGGAAACCAGAATCTTGATTTTATAATTTATTCTAGAGACCAGAATAATGGATTTAAATATGATGCTGGAAAACGTTCGGCCATTTTCGGATTCATCGGCAACTATTCATTCGACAAATCTGATGTGTTACTCAATATTACAAGCTCATATCATACCGGCTCGCTCCTATCAGTAGGTAATGGAAAGAACCCGGTCTTTGCAGTCTCAGGATCAGCTGACTACGATACACAAAGCCCCAGAGTACTTATCACTGGCAGTCTTTTGGTCGGAGGTCGACACGGTTCCACACAAGAAACAGCATACACTGGTGGAAATATTATTGCAGAAGGCGTCATCACAGGATCGGTCGGATTAAGGGGAGAATTATTAAATATCGGCGGTGGACTCACACACGTCGCCACCGGCGACGAAAAATTATTATCTGTTGAAGCACACACCGGTATTTCTGTTAGCAATCAAGGTGTAGCAGTTGATGTTCACGGCCTCACAGATGTGGGTTCAGTGAACACTAGCACCTCCAATCAAGATTTTATATGTGTATCTGATTATTCTAATAGCAACGCTACTCGGAAAATGGGCGTAGGAGATCTGCTCGGCAACACAGTTGGCACGGCAGCAAACCTTGGTACTGGTGCAGAAATTTACAAGACAGCAGTAAGCCGGGAACTGAAATTTAGAAAAATTAAAGGTCATAGCCCTATCACTGTTACAGAAAACACTGATGATATATCCGTTCGCCTCGGTGCTATCGGAAGTGTTGGTCAAGTATTGTACCATCACCGTGTAGGTTCCAATCAGGGCACTGATATGATTCTTGTTGATGACGCCCCCGGTACCGGAATGATGGATATGGGCGGTGGTACAGTCTCTCTGGGAGGAATCGCCTCAGAAGTTAATGTTACAGGAACCCTTGCTGTCAAAGGTGACAACACAAGTTTAGACGGCCAAGCACACACCCAAGGCGATGCCGTATTATTTACTGTTTCTGGACATACCAATAACAACATTCTTTTGGTGACAGGCTCCAACATGGTCGGTGTCGGTGGTGTGACTGCACCTCAAGCCACTCTTGATGTAAAGGGCATGATTGCCATATCAAACGAAGAATCTAGTACCCCCGCGCAACCGCCCGATGGAAACGGTCTCTTATATACTAAGACCGATGGAAAGTTATACTGGCGCTCTTATGATGTTGGCGAAACAGATCTTACGGTCGGCACCGCAGGAGGCGCCAACGGTGAAATTCTGTATAACCTTTCCGGCGCCCTTGAGGGTCACGGAACATACAAAATGGTCACTCGCAACACGCCGGGCCAAACAGAAGTTTACCTTACAGGAACAATGCATGCTCAAAATATTGAGATTGCACAAGAAGCAGAAATTTATGAAGCTGATTGTCAGCAACTAACAGCTTCAGCGGCCCATTTAAACGGCGGTGTCCGACTTTATTCAACAGCAAAAACAGCAAACTACAACCTTCAGTCACAAGATAGAATTGTTATTTTCAATACAAATACTAATGTTACGGCAACATTGCCTGACATTGTTGATGCAAATGTTGGTCAAGTATATACTATTAAAAACGTCAATGCCGGCGAAGTACACATCACTGGCTCAAACCCGGGAGCAGAGCAGTTAATTGACGGAACCCAGTATCTGGTTCTTTCATCATCGGCTGTTGGCAACGGCCCATATTTGACAGTAACCAGTTATTCAACGGGAGCGGGCTTTGGTTGGGCAGTTATTGCTAGGCAGCTTTCTTCGGATCCACATTGAGAACACTTAAACTAAAACTGATAGGCAAAAATGTCATTTACTCTTTTTGCTTACTAATTAACATATGAAAAAATATTTTTTATTAGGAGTACCCTTATGTCTTCATTGTTAGAACAGGCAATCATTGATGCGACCGCACTTAAAGAGGCTGCGTTGAAAAATGCCGAAGCTGCCGTTCTGGAAAAGTATGCCCCAGAAGTAAAGAAAGCTGTCGAAGCACTTTTAGAGCAGCCCGAAGATCCAATGGCCGACCCAATGGCCGACCCAATGGCTGCAGGCGCACCCCCAGAACCCGGCATGGAAACTGATATTGATGCAGACCTCGCCGCAACTGAAGGTGAAGATATGTGCCCTTGCCCCGATGAGGACGAGGCCACTGAGTTAGATATTGACTTTGCAGAACTTTCAAAACTTGCTAGTCCAGACGCCGCTGGAGAAGACGCCGCTGCGTTGGCTGATGAATTACCAGATCTTAATGTCAATGAGCAAGTTGAGATTTCGGATGATATTCTCGAAGCCATCCTTAGCGAAATCGGATCTGACTGCGCATCAGACGACGAAGAAGTTGTAGAAGAGAGCGAAGATGAAGAGGTACCCGTTGAGGAAAATCAAGAAATCGATGAAGATGCTGTCGCCGACATCGTTGAAAAGATGGTGGTTGATATGGCATCTAGAAAAACTGGATGGCTAGGTGTTTCGGAGGGTGACATGAACCACGAAGCTGAGCTTGAATTAGCTCGCCGCCAGTCGACAGAGTTTAAAGAGGAAAACGAGGCCCTTAAGAAAGCCGCTGCAGATTTGCAGGAGAAGCTAGCCCGTTATGAAAATACTCTTAGCGAATTAAAGAACAAATTAGATGAAACCAATCTTACTAATGCAAGATTGTTTTACGCGAACCGCGTTTTGAAAAGTGGCTCCTTGAATGAGCGGCAAAAAAATAAAATTGTCAATGCTGTTTCAAAAGCAGGTTCAGTTAAAGAAGCGAAGGTCATTTATGAGACACTTCAAGACACAGTGGGTTCCTCGCCGGATCGCCGAGGACCACAGTCGCTGCGTGAAGCTGTTACGAGACCATCTTCTATTATGTCTTTACGGGAAAACCGCGAAAGACATGAAAAAGCTGATCCAGTTTCTGAGAGAATGCAAATTCTCGCAGGTATTAAAAAATAACATAACATTCAAGGAGAAAATAAAACATGTCTATTTTAAATAAATTAACTGAAGGCATCGTTGAGCGCGATCTCTCTAGAGAGTCGCATGCCCTGCTTACTAAGTGGGAACGCACTGGTCTTCTTGAGGGTCTGACCAACGACCGCGACCGTACTTCCATGGCTCGTCTCTTAGAGAACCAAGCCAAGGAACTGCTTCGCGAGGCAACCAGCATGAGTGCTGGTGACGTTGAGGGTTTTGCAGCTGTTGCATTCCCAATCGTTCGCCGTGTCTTTGCGGGTCTTGTTGCTAACGAGCTTGTCTCGGTTCAGCCAATGAGCCTTCCTTCCGGTCTGATCTTCTTCCTAGACTTCAAGTTCAGCCCCAACATTGCAGACGCAAACGACCTCTCGACTGATACTCGCATCAATGGCCTTTTTGGACAAGATAACGATAAGTCCATTTATGGTACAGACAAGGTAGGTAGCCAGATTACTGGTGGTGTCAACCTCGTCGGTACTCACGGTGAAGACCAGTCCGGTCCTCGCACAACTGTTGGTTACGCTTATGGCGGCGCCTCCGGTTCTGCCACACTTGGTAACAGTGACACAGCCACAGTGCACGTTCGTTCTGCGTTCACGTTGAACAACATCACTGAAGCGCAGAAGAAGCTGATCATGTATGATCCTGATCTTCTTGCTCTTTCGGGTTCTGGCACAGATGCTGCTGTTGCAGTTCTCTCGGTCGCGAAGTCCATTCTTACTAGCTCCGCTGGTTCAGAAGCTGACTTCGATAACCTTGGTGCATTCAGCCTTCACGATATGAACAACGCAACTGGTATTGGCGCTAGCGCTAAGCAAGTTCGTCGTCTCACTCGTATGCAGCCCGATGATGAGACCACTTCGGAACGCGTTCTTTTCACCATTACAGGTGTCAACGCTGCCGCTGGTGTTAATCAGAGTTCTGTTGCATCTTCGGGTTCAGCCATCGGAGCCGATGGTTCCCACGTCACTGTTCGTTTCCCGATCCGTGACCAGCTTACTCAGTCCGATGCTCTCGGCGCTGTTGTTGGTGCAACCCCGTGGGGTCTCGAAAACGAGGCGTCGATCCCCGAGATCGACATTCAGGTCGACAGCATTGCTGTTACCGCACAAACCAAGAAGCTCAAGGCCAAGTGGACGCCAGAGTTGGGACAGGATCTTAATGCCTATCACAACCTTGACGCCGAGGTCGAGCTTAC
>MDSZ01109959.1_pt1 | contig 16921 bp, 16 predicted proteins | sample 811201 | NCBI WGS metagenome assembly MDSZ01 (sample SAMN05326647, study PRJNA326480) | marine metagenome | isolation source: seawater | place: Indian Ocean: North | collected 2010
CAGGCTCCCAATCGGTATCCCCATCGGAACGGGGGGGCAGCGATGGGGGAATGATTTCCATAGATGTGCTAGCGGGTGTCATCCTTGAACGGTTGGTTCGATGAGTGGTGGGCCTGCCTGGATTCGAACCAGGGTCTATTGCTCCCAAAGCAACAAGCATAGACCAGACTAACCCACAGGCCCCATCCATGGGGCCGAAGTTGCAATCATGAACTTTGCTGGAGCCAACTCCACGTATCCTGGCCCTCTCGGATGAGCCTTCCCTCGAACTCTGCCTGGCCAATCAGTTTCTCTGCTGTAGTGCCATGGATATCCATCCTCTCCAATGATCTTGACAGAGAACTGAGGGTCAACTGTCCATCGTCCCCCGTGGCATCCATCATCGCAGCAACGTGCTGCGAGGAGTGGGATTCTGCTGAGTGAGGTTTCTGGAGTCTTAGGTTGTACGAGGATATGCGCTTCTCCAACTCATCGGCTATCTCCTTGGGCATGTTTGAGGCAGCGACGGCCTCGGAAAGTGACTGGGGGTCATCGAAAATCCTGACTTCCCTAGACTTGGTCGAGCCGCATCTGAGGCATCGACTATCGGAACCGCCCATTGTCCCGTAGCTGTGACCGCACTCGCATCTGTTCAATGACCATCGGCCCATGCAAAAGGCTCGTATTGATGGTTCATGACTTTGTCGGGATTGGAAACATTTGATTTCATTGTCCCTCGTGAAGCGCATATTATGTCCGATGGAAGGGGGGTGCTCGAACCGAGGACCGGTTTGGCTATAGCTATCCTATTTGCAATCGTCATAGTCTCAGGGACTCTGATTTTCTACCAGGGGGCAATAACCAGTGAGGTATGGGGCCTGCTCCTAGCCGTCCCCCTGACTATCCTAGTTGCAGTTTCGCTGAGTAGGACATCCAGGACTAATAATCCCGTAGGCTCATCCGAGGATTGGGACGATGAGGGCAGTGAATGGGATGGGAACGAGGTTGGCGATCCTGAGGAGTCGGGATTCGACGTTCCCGTGCTTTGACTAACGCAGACGTAGCGTTTCCAGGTTTGCAGGGGCGTATGTCTGGACCTTGAACTTCTCTCGCAGCCCCATCCTGAATGCATTGCAGGTCTGCGGGTCTCCATGATGGCAGATGATCTTACGTGGTGTCGGGTTCAGTGCTGTGACGTAATCCATCAGTTGATTCCTGTCCGAGTGGCCGCTGAAGCCATCGATGATCACCATGTTGCAATTCACATCCAGCATCAGTGTCTGGCCGCGGTCCATCAGCGGGACGTGCGAGTGCCCTTCCTGCAGCCGCCGACCAAGTGTGCCCGAGGCCTGGTAGCCAACGAAGCAGAGGGTGTTGCCGGGCTCCGGTGCCCAGTGCTTCAGATACTCAATGATCGGGCCCCCAGTCATCATCCCGCTCGTCGCCAAAACAATACAGGGGTTGGGGTCGAGCAAGATTGACTCGCGCAACTCCCTAGAGTCGACCTGCTTGAACCATGGCGAGTTGAAGGGATTCTCTTCTCCGCCCTTTAGCATCCTCTTCTTAAGCTCCCTATTCAGGAAATTCGGGTGGCTCGAGTGAATGGCGCTTGCTTCGCTAATCATCCCGTCGAGCCAAACCGTCACTGGGGGAACTCGCTCAGACTTGAAAAGCTCGTCAATCGCAAGCATCACTTCTTGGGACCTACCCACAGCGAAAACGGGGCAGAACAGTTTCCCCTTTCGATTGAGTGTGTCAGCAACTAGGTCCTGGAGCTCCTGGCTGGCCTGTTGCCTGGTAGGCTGGATGCTCTGTGGGCCACCGTATGTAGACTCGATAACCAGTGTGTCAACCTTGGGGAATCGCACTGTTGCAGCGTCGAATAGCCATGACTTCTCGTATTTGATGTCGCCAGAGAACAATAACTTGTGCTCGGACTTGCCCTCGCCAATCTGAAGGTATACACTAGATGAGCCTAGGATGTGTCCGGCGTTCTCCATCGTCATTTTGACATCTGGAGCGATATCGGTCTTATCCCCCCAATTCACGTCGACTACATGCTTAATGCACTCTTGGATATCGGCCTTTGAGTATGGTGGATCGCGGCCTTCTGCTTGTGAGACCTTGATGTAGTCAATCTGGAGGAGCGTCATGAGATCCCTGGTGGGAGGGGTGCAATAGACGGGACCCTTGTACCCGTATCTGAAGAGTACGGGGAGCATTCCAATGTGATCAACATGGGCGTGTGTGATTACGACAGCGTCGAGATTGTCGAGGGGGAGCATTTCAGGTGCAGCGAAGAATGGCTGGGTCTCATTGGGGTTGTTTGTGGGATTGGCGCCAACGTCAACGAGAACCTTTGACTCGTTTGTCGTTACCAGGTGCATCGCGCGACCGACCTCCCTGTATGACCCTAGGGCGGTTATTCTAGCCCATGGCTCACCTGGTCTCTTCTGACGGTAGATTCTCGTCCCGAATTTTCTAAGGAGCGAGCGCCGTTCATCGGCCATTTCCTTCCTGTACCTCCTGATGTCATGCTGGGTCCTGCTCTCCCTGGCTGGCGCTCTTTCCACCTTGACTAGCCAACCTATTTCATCTCGGAGTGCAGTTACATTGCTTCCCTTTGGCCCAACCGCTGAGGCAGGATCGTCACACTCCAGGATAACCTCCGAAAGGGCTGGATCGAGCCAGACGTTCCTGACCTCTGCTTCGGGCGGAATAAGCCGATTTACTGCGTCATGGACCTCTGATTCGCTTGATAATAGCTCTTGGTTGGGGCGAATGACTATTCTGCGTTTAATTGCCTTGGCGATTCTGACGGTGAGACTATCCCCGCTACCCGAGAAGTCCCTCGGTTGCTTGGTAATGATTGCAATTGAGCCTGCCTCCAGTTCTACCTCATACTCTATACCATCAGGTACGAGGGATGCTATCTTCTTCTTCATCTCAGGTAGTGTCAATCTCATATTTCTCACGCTCCCGCATCTAGAGCCGATTGGCACTAAGCCGGGAATTTGTTCAAAGGCTGTTAAGCAGGGCAGCCACTTCGTCTTCAGATAACTGCTGGAAGCCGGAGTCAGCGGTTATTACGGCAAGATCCATGCCATTGCCGCTTGCAGCGTCCCTCTGGGCAGAGGCGAGAAGGGACTTTGCGGCCAATGCTAGTGCCTCATCCCTGTTCATGCCGTCCCTGTACTGGTCCTCCAGGACTCCATACATGAAGGGGCTTCCAGAGCCAGTAGCGCAGTATACGTCTGGGATTGATCCCCCCGCTGAGTCTATGCTGTATACGCTGGGGCCGGAAGAGTCGACTCCTACGATAAGAAGTTGGACGTAATGGGGCCTTCCGGACAGTATGTTAGCTGTGAGAGTGGCGGCACCCTTGACAGTCATATGCTGGTCCCTCTTGAGCTCGAAAAGCCTCAGTTCTGCTGCCAGCATTCGTGAAAGGGATTGTGCGTGTCCGACTAGCCCGGCTGTTGTGAGGGCGACGTTGTCAGAAATGCGGAATAGCTTCTGGACTGACTTGTTCGCAATGAAATGGCCCATGGTGGCCCTATGGTCAGCACCGACAACAACACCACCGTCGAACGTGATGCCTACGGTGCTCGTTCCTGTCTTGATTACGTCAGTGCTAGCGTCCATGTTAATCACCGGCGGAGTCGCCGAGTGATATACACTCAAAATCCAACCCTTATGAATGCGACGGGGCAGAGGGTTTGCATTACCCTAACAATGGTTGTCTGGGGCGTTTTTCAGATGGCAGATGTTATCAACGTCACTAGATGGGTGGCTTACCATGAAATCCGGTGACTCGGGTCCAAAGTGGGTTGAAATGCCTAGCGTATCTGGTCCAATAACCGGAAATATCGATGCGGGGGAAAACTATCACGATCTTGGAATCCAGTATCCAGATGCCCCAGTCCCACGTGGACAGAATGATGCAATTGTCAGGAGGGCCGTACTCGAGGACATCAGCGGAGCCGGGGAACTGATGAATTGGGTTTCTGATGGGGACATTGTGATTGTGGAGATGACGGGCCTACTAGGCAGGGATATGGAGCTTCAATTGGCAGTTTCCAATATACAAGAGTTCGTTGAGGGGGACATTTGCGGGCAAGTCGTCAGGCTCGGGAGTTCCAGGCTGCTTCTTCTACCCCCATCATTCGATAGTGCAAGGGTCCATTGAGGTCGAACATGGAAAGTGAGATCGGCATTTCCTGCCTTCAGTGCTCCAGTGATGGGATTACGATGCTCTCTTCGAGCTCCGAAATTCCATATTTCGGAGAGTTCACACAGATTACATTATGTTGCGACAACTGCGGTTGGAAGCATACGGACTTCATCCCGTCTGATGGCGAGTTGCCGGGGTACTGCTCACTGGTTCTGGACTCTCCACAGAAGATGGAGGCGAGGGTTGTAAGATCTTCATCTTGCACCGTAAGATTGCCCGAGCTCGACCTCGAGGTGATTCCCGGGGGTTCATCCAGTGGTTTCGTTACCAACGTAGAGGGACTGATCAATAGGTTTGAAGATGCCATAGGAACTATCGTCAGGGGTTCGCTTGAGGGGCCTTCGAAGGAAAGCGGTGATGCTATTCAATTACTCGAGAGGCTATCTAGGGTAAAATCAGGAAACGAGGTTGTAACTGTGGAGTTGTTGGATCCGAAGGGGAGAAGCCAGATTATCCACGACCAAGCGAACCAGAGGAATCTTGATGAAAAAGAGTTGCAGGAACTCCCCACGGGGGTAGACATCCCGATTTCTGACCTGCCTAGTTAGCATCGGGGGCTAGGAAGTCATCCAATTGGCCTTCCCACTGCTGCCTTTTCTCCTTGAGGTCTTTGAGCCATTCAGAGGCCCCGTCTATGCACAACTGCTTTACTTCCCCCGCAAGCAAGCGTCCGCTCTCATAGTCACGTCGAACATCCTCTAGAGCTGCGTCGTCTTCTTCAAAGAAGAATTGTAGGTACTGGAAAGCTACGTCCTTGGAAGTATCACCACCGAGTCGGCGGTGCTCCTCGACTGTCGGCTGGCCTCCGCTTAGGGCTCGATTCACCTTCTTCGTCATCTCATCCACATCATCATCCATGAATATCGTAGTCTCGGGCTTCGATGATGACATCTTGTCGCCGTTCATTCCAACTGCGAATCGGTGGTATGTGGAGCATGGGGGCATCAGTCCCATCCCGCCCATCTCCCTCTCTAATCTCAGCATTGACATTCTTATTTTGGACCTGTCTGACTGTGTGGCAGCGGGAACTTCCATGGTTCCATGCTTCGGATTGCTAAGGATGTCTGAGAAACCGAGATCGCGAATGCTTTCCTCCATCCTGCTAAAGACTGAGTCTCTGGTTTCCCTGTCTACGCGGCCGTTGGGATTTACGCCAAAGGCCAGAGAGTTCTCATCCTGTACTGATAGGGCTACAGTCAGTCCTCCTGATTTTCTAGACTTTACGTTGAACCAATTTGTCTTCTGGGCAATGTCTCTGGTTAGACGGAGGTGGGGGTCCTGATCCACACCAACGGGTACGACAATTGGCCTTAGCCCCCCGAATTCATCCATCTGGGGGTGGATGATGTCCCCCACCTGGACAAGAGGGGCTTGCACATGGGCCAGATTGGTGTCCCCCGCAAATCCGTAAATGGCTTCGAACTCGGAAAGATTCGTCCTTCGACCTAAAGAGAAGGCAAGTCTCTGAACGGCAGGCCTTGAGCTCTGGAAATACACATTAGTCGACTCCGGCCTGAGTCCCATTGCGGCATAGTTGTGTACGTACTCTTTGATTGCAGTCTCCCTGCCCTTGCTCAGTGAGGTCCCTCTAGTGGCAAGTGCCTCTAGGTCTGCAACGGTTACCGTGATGTCGGCTCCCTGCTGCTGAAACCACTTAACCTGCTCAATAACCATACTGTGACCTAGGTGCATTCGACCGCTAGGCATCAGGCCGGTTAGAACCCCAAATGGCTCTGAGCTATTCATGCAGCCGACGACGACGTCAAGATCCCTGTGGGCGAACACAATGCCACGCCTGTGAAGCATTCCTGGGTTAGGAATCTCATTTGGATCCACTGTACCGAGACCGAACTGCTCGATAATCCGGCCATAGTCGGTAGATTGGTCTGAAGACCACGGGTCTATGCGGCTACCATTTGCCATGTCAATCGCCCAGACAACCACCCAATCAAGGCATCGCATGAATATTGGGCTATATTGCCGAACCGCTACACAAATAGCAATGGCACCAATGCCCCTTCATGGCCGTGATACACTGCTTCGGAGTTGGATTGGTTGGGTCATATGTTGCAAAGAAGCTTGCTGAAGCGGGCCACGAGGTTCACGCATATGATCCTCAGCCCCACCGAGTTGCCGGTTTTCCGGGAATTGTCGTTCATCACCTTGGGCCCAATGACGAGCCGGTTGATCGAATGGAGGATTTTTCACGGAATGGTGGATGTGAAATCGACCTTGTGGTAAACATGCTGCCCGGTTCAATCGGACACGCGAGCACTGCCTCGCTAGCTGAGAAATCTCTGAAGACTATAGATCTGAGTTTCAGCGAGTTCACGCCCGATAGGAATGACCAGAAGGCTAGGGACTATGGTGCATCGATACTTTGGGATGTTGGAATTGCGCCCGGATTGTCAAACATGCTCCTAGCTGAGGCGTTTAACGAGATGGGGCCTCTCTTGAATGCGGAAGTTAGAGTTGGGGGCAATCCAACTGTTCCAACTGGAGGATGGAACTACATGGCACCCTTCTCACCGATTGACGTAATTGCAGAATACACCCGTCCAGCAAGAGTGATTAGGGATTCAGTCGAAGTTTCCCTCCCTGCACTTTCAGAGAGGCACATAATCGAGGTACCGGAAAAGGGAGAAATGGAAGCATTCTTGACCGATGGACTCAGGAGCCTGCTGAGCTCAATTCCTGCTGAACAGATGTCAGAATACACAGTTAGATGGCCGGGGCACATACAGATGTTCATCGACTATTGCGAAAGAGGCGGGATTGATGAGGAAGAATTGGAAAGAGAATGGAGATACGATCCAAAGATGCCCGAATTCACATGGATGGAGGTATTTGCCGAGGCTCACGATAGTAGGAGCATGTCATGGATAGTGCAAGATCACGGTGGTGATGATGGGCACTCGATGGCAAGGTGTACCGGTCTTGTGACCTACTGCTCCATCATTGAATGGCTAAATGACCCATCTATGCTACCACCCGGTGTCCATGCCCCCGAGTCCCTGCCATCGGATGTGATTGCCAGAATTGTCGCAATGCTGGAGAAAGAAGGTGTCGAGATTGAAGGCCCAATTATTCACTAGTCTGATGCGAACCATCGGAATCTGCCCTAAGTACGAAGTATACAGAGACAGGAACGGCAACTAGCACAGCTAAAGCAAGTGCCGGAAGGGCCAGGCCAACATCCTCTGATTTCGGCCTCTCCAACAGCCAAGTGAATCTTAGTTCAGATTTCTGGAAGTCCGATGACCATTGGAACAGGTTTGTAGTGTGGTGGCCCACGATAGTTACAGAGTGATGCAATCCGTTGAAAGTAGCCATTGGCGATGAGGAAACTGATTCGGGATTCCCATCCAGAGTCACGATTGCTGTAGAGCCTCTTGATAGTGTGAGTATGATGCCCCCTTCGGTCCCCCGCCATCCTTCAGTCAGGTTCCTCTGGGATTCTGAGTATTCCCCCAGAGAAATCCCGGCAGGGTCGGTGACGTCGATGACATCGTTGCTGAAACTAAGAAACACAGAACCCGGGACGTTCCAAGACTCTGATTCAGTCAATGTAACTCTGATTTCATTTCCATCCACGATAGTTGACTCGCTGGCCTCTTGGGATGAGATTCCATGGTGATGCCACTCCCCCCATGTAGTTAGCCAAACATCCTGCCCCTCTAGCCACGAGATTAGTTCCTTGTCCTCTCTGACTCTTAGATCGTCGATCCTAGCTCTCCAGAAAATGCTGACTAGTGTGTCCTCCTCAGCGGACTCCAGCAGTTCCCTGTCTGTCGCACCCTTCTCTAGACTGGCGCCGTTTCTGTGCATTAGGGTGATAAGCTCGTTTTCAGTAGAAATTCTGTCTCCGGCAATCTCGAATCCCGCATCGACAAGGGAGTTGGCAGTATTTTGGTCTAGGAATTCCCCCTCGATTCCAAACGATATCGGCAAATCCCCCCACCTGGATGCATCTGTATTTTCACTGACGTAGTCACTACATCCCTGGATGACCCAATTCTCTTCGATTGTGTTCACCCCTTCGTAACCGTGGCATCCGAACTCGTCACCATGGTTCAGCCTCTCTGGCCCGATAATGTTTGAAATCCAGCTATCGGACTCCCACTCCCCAATAGCCGTCGGTGCAAACATTGGAAGAGAAATGAGTGCTACCAGCGTAAACGCGATTTCCCTGGCAGCCATGATTATGGCCATGGCACCGAATATTCAACATTTTTCAACTGGAAAACATGAAACCGATGCTACCTAGCGCAGGACTGTGGAACGTTCTGATATTGTAATGACAAGATTGGCGGAAAACGTGGGCCTGGAGGGGACCGGCGAGGGTTTCGAAACTCCACTAATCTATCGATTCCTGGAAAAATTTGTCCCATCACTCCTAAGGAGCATCACAAACGTCCACATCCGCGGTCTAGCTAAGGTCCCAAGGAGTGGAGCCGCTATATTCGCAGGAAATCACCTCTCAAACCTCGACCCTTTCATAAAAATCATGGCTGCTCAGAGACCGATACACTTCCTAGCCAAGGAAGGCCATTTTGAAAAACAGCCGAATCGTTTCGTAATGATTAGTACTGGCCAGATAGAGACATTCAGGGAGACCGGTGGAAAGGACGCCCTGGCAAGAGCAGTTGATGTGCTCCAACATGGGGGGTGCCTGGGCATATTCCCTGAGGGAACAAGATCCCGAAGGACATCGGCACCGTTCCTCCAAGATGGTAAGACTGGAGTGGCCAGATTGGCGGCCAGATTTCCTGACGTGCCAGTTGTACCGGTGATTTTAGATGTCGGCGCTAGGGACTTTATGCCACCAGGATCAAAATTTCCGAGGTTTTGGAAAAAAATCAACGTTTTAGTTGACGACCCCATTACATTCAATGAATGGGTTCGTTCAAAGGAGGGGGGAAATCTAGAGTTGGATGATATTCAATCTGTTTTGGGAATGGAGAAGGATTCCAGAGACAATATTTTGAGGGATTTGTACAGGAAATTCACTGACCAACTCATTGAGACACTCCGCTCGAGGGGTGCCCCATAGAGAGAATCTTGATGGGCTATCCATCACGACGTCAGCAGGCAATGCGCGAGTACCTTGGCTTTCTGGAAAGGATTCTGGACGAGGGTGTCGAAAAGCACGATAGGACAGGGACTGGGACGATATCGATTTTTGGCCACCAAATGAGGTTTGATATTTCGGAGGGATTTCCGGCTGTCACGACCAAGAAGGTTCACTGGCCTAGTGTGATACATGAACTCCTATGGTTTCTTTCCGGGGACACGAACGTGAGCTACCTGCAGGAAAATAATGTCAGGATTTGGAATGAGTGGGCTGATGAGAATGGTGACCTCGGTCCGGTATATGGTAAGCAGTGGCGAAAGTGGGCTGCTGATGATGGCCGAGTCATCGATCAGATTGAGAATGCCATAGATATGATCAACAACAATCCATCGAGTCGGAGAATTATAGTCTCTGCATGGAACGTTGCGGAATTGGACGAAATGGCCCTAATGCCCTGCCATGCATTTTTCCAATTCTACGTCAACGAGGGGAGGCTGTCATGTCAGCTATACCAGAGGAGTGCTGATGCCTTTCTTGGGGTGCCATTCAACATCTCGTCATACAGCCTCCTCACCTGCATGATGGCTCAGGTTTGTGGCCTCGAGCCGGGGGACTTCATTTGGACCGGTGGAGACTGCCACCTATACCTAAACCACATTGAACAGGCAAAGTTGCAGATTTCCAGAGATCCCCTTGAATTGCCCACTCTTCGTTTGAATCCGTCAGTAAGGACGATTGACGATTTCAAAATGGATGACATTGAGATATGCGACTACAATCATCACCCTCATATTTCGGCTCCGATCTCGGTATAGTGATAATATGAAGATGGCAATGATCGTAGCCATGGACGAGGACGGCTGCATAGGCAGGGGAAATGGCCTACCATGGAGGCTCGCTAGCGACATGGCGCGATTCAAGAGGCTGACCGAGTCCGACGGATTCAACTCGGTCATTATGGGGAGGCGTACTTGGGATTCCCTTCCAGAAACCTTCAGGCCACTACCGGAGAGATCTAACATTGTGATGTCCAGGGATACCGATTGGAGCGAAGAGGGTGCGATAACCGCACTCTACGTAGGAAGGGCGATTGAAATCGCCTTCGCAGAGGGAAGTGACGAGTGCTGGGTGATTGGTGGGGCCCAGATATACGAGATGTTCATGGACAGAGTGGATGAGATTCATGTCACCGAGGTCCACACGAATGGGAGTGGTGACGTATTTTTCCCAGAGTGGGATCGGACAGGGTGGAGCCGGGATGAAATCGAGACCGTGGAGCCTGATTCGGACAACGAGTTCGCGTCTACATACTCTGTATGGACAAGGGGTTGATTGCCCTAATTCCTGGTAATTCTACCTCACCCTCGAACCCGATAGGATATCGCCCTCTGTAGTTAGAACCTTGACTCCCCCTTCACCGTCGTCGGCAGCAAGGATCATTCCCTCGGACATTACCCCTCTAAGTTTCCTAGGCTCCAGATTGGCTACGAATACTACGTTCAGACCCTCCAATTCAGATGGCTCGTAATGCCCCTTAAGTCCTGCACAGACAGTTCTAGTTGAGTCAGAGCCTTCGTCGATTGTGATAACGAAGAGTTTGTCCGCATTGGGGTGGTCATCTACTGAAACGATCCTCCCTGTTCGCATCTCCACTTTCATGAAATCCTCGAAGTCGATGTAACCGCCCCCGGCATCCGGATCGGGTGACTCGTCATTGTCCTTACTGTCCGCGAGTGAGTTCTCTCGCTCGAGAATCTCCTCTAAATCTAGTCTGGAGAACAGTGGTTCGGGCTTTTCGGGGTTCCAGAAGAGGCTCGTTTCCATATCCATAGAATCCTCCCATAGGACATTGTCTATGTCAGCCTCGTTTCCAAGCATTCCCCATAGCCTGTCAGATGAGAAAGGTATGAACGGCCTCATGCAGACAGCTAGGCATGAGCAAATCCTCCATGAAAGTGCTAGAGAGGACATGGATGATCTCCTTTCATCTGACTCGTCTTCGTTTATGTACTTCCAAGGGGCTGCTTCCTGGAGTAGTGAGTTGCCAATCTGAGCTATTCCCATGATGCTCCGCAGAGCCTCTTTGAACCTCTGCTTCTCCATTGAAGCGATCGCGCTAGCAATCTGATCCTCAACCTCCTGGATGATCTCACCGTGATCGGAGAAATCGTCATAGTTCGAAAGTGGGTTTCCGTCTTCGGAGTCCAACCTGTGAGAGAGCGTCATCACCCTATGAACGAAATTCCCGTAAGTCCCTATCAATTCGTTGTTCACCCTATCCACGTATTCGTCCCATCGGAAGTCCGTGTCATGGGTCTCTGGCATGTTGATCGAAAGGTAGTACCTTAGCGAGTCGGCATCATACTGCTCAAGGTAGGATGGAAGCCACACTGCATGCCTCCTGCTCTTGCTGAACTGACCTCCCTGAAGCATCAGGTACTCGTTGGCGGAGACATTGTACTCGAGCACTAGATCACCCGGGCGAGGCAAATGTGAAACTTCGGAGGGTTTGGAAGCGTTCAATCCCATGATTATCGCAGGCCAGATTATTGTATGGAAGGGAATGTTGTCCTTGCCCATGAAGTAGATGTGCTTTGGTGATTCACCGTCAGCAGATACATTCCACCAGTTCTTCCAAGCGTCTTCGCCTTCAGGATGGCCGGCGGTGCAGGCATTTCTCGATGCCCATATACGTGCGCAGGAGTAGTACCCCTGTACTGCCTCGAACCAAACATAGACCCTCTTGGAGTCCCATTCCTCACCTTCAAGTGGGATGGTGATTCCCCATTCTATGTCCCTGGTAACTGCACGGGGACGCAATCCCATGTCGAGCCAATTCTTCGACATCGCCCTCACATTGGGCTTCCAAACAGTTTGCCTCTCACTGGCGTGCAACTCTAGGGATTCCTGGAAGTCGTTCAGCCGCAGAAAGAAGTGATCGGTGTCCCTGACCTCTATTTCTGAGTCTCCGTCTAGTTTGGATCTAGGATTTACAAGCTCATGGGCCTCGTACGTTGCACCGCAAGAGTCGCACTGGTCACCCCGCGCACCGTCTTCAGAGCACTCGGGGCACTCCCCCTCCACATACCTGTCTGGGAGAAACCTGACCTCTCCATCCTGGTCAACTGAGCAGTATTGCTGCATGGTCATTTTCTCGAGGAATCCCGAATCCATCAGCTTGGTGAAAACTTCTCGTACGATCTCCTTGTGCATTTCGTCGGAGGTCCTGTTGTACAGGGCCCCGCCATATTGCGGGCCTCTTGGATCAATGGGGTCAACCCAAGAGCACCCCAAATCTGCGAGTGCCTTCTTGTTTATTTCGTGATATTTGTCCACGACCTCTTGCGGACTGACTCCCATTTCCTCGGCGGTAATGGTAATTGGAGTGCCATGCTCATCTGAACCGCTGCACATGAGGACTCGCCTCCCCCTTGCGCGCTCGTACCTATACTGTATGTCGGCGGGAAGACAGTTTCCTGCCACGTGTCCTAGATGGAGTGGGCCGTTTGCATACGGCCATGCCATGAAAATCGCTACGTACTCCATGCTATCTTCCCATTACCCCGCCAAGTTAGATATTTATGTCATGTTCGCCCGGAGAAGGCCGGAGCCAAACGCTGTGGAAAACATAACTGGACGTTTCTCGATGGCCTCAGAATCTCCAAGAGGCATCAGAATTGACTGACTACACCCTGATGATAGCATACGCCGTACTGGCGTTAGGTGCATCATTTCTTTGCAGTATCCTGGAGGCTGTGTTACTGTCGACTTCACATGGCCATATCGTTGCTTTGAAGGACACTCACAAGAAAGTGAGCACGACATGGTCAAGTTGGAAAGAAGACCCTGAAAGGCCCCTTACTGCCATTCTAACACTAAACACAATAGCGCACACTGTTGGGGCACTAGGTGTCGGTTCGGAAGTTGAGAACAATTTCGAGGGGCAATACGTGGTGGCAGGATCTGCAGCTGTGCTGACGATTGCCATACTATTGCTAAGCGAGATACTGCCGAAGACGATTGGCGCCCTTTACTGGAGGCAGCTAACGGTTCCGACATATCATTTTCTCAGGTGGATGATGTGGACCCTATGGCCAATTGTGGTAATTATCGAGATGATGCGTGCACCCTTCCCCCAAGTCGAGACCGAGACAGTTACCAGGAACGAGTTGTCCGTTCTAGCCGATATAGCCGAAGAGTCCGACGTCATCGAAGAGGACGAGGAGGCAGTAATCCAGAACCTGCTAAAGCTAAGGGAGATCAAAGTCGCAGAAGTAATGACGCCGAGAGTCGTCATGACAACCGTCGACTCTAATGAGACCGTTAGGGAGGTTATGGACCGAATCCCAATAATGATTCACGGCAGAATGCCGGTTTCTAGGGAGAATGTCGATGATGTAATCGGGCTGGTTCTGAGGAGCGAGATCCTGAGAAGGGCGGCAGGCGATGATTTCGATGTTACGATGGAGGAACTATCGAGGGATACCATTACCTGTAGCGTTGACACATCAGTGGACAAGGCACTTGACATATTGCTAGAGAACAAGGAGCAGTTGTTGGTGGCGAAGGACCAGTTCGGAGGAACAGCAGGACTAGTGACTATGGAAGATATCATCGAGACGCTTCTTGGGGTAGAGATCGTTGACGAGTCTGACCAGGACGCGATAGACGACGGGGTACTTCACGAGGATATGAGAGAGCTGGCGAAGAGGAGATTAGACTCCGAGTCTGAGTGATGAGTCTGGCCTACTCAGTTGCTTCCGATTGTTCAGAGCCATCCGAGTCCTTCCACCAGCCCCTCTCTTCCGAGTAATCTCCTAGTTGCTCTAGCCTCTTCAACCATCCCTTGGCCTCTGCAGTCTTGGTAGTCCTGACAAGCCATACGCCCCCGTATAACGTATCCCACAGTCCCAAATTATCCCTCTTGAACCTGTAGAATAGGTAGTCCAGAATTGGAGGTAGTAGGATTGCTGCTCCCACTCCGAGCAGTACCTGCCCGCTAGTCTCCCCAAGGTCTTGGATAGATGTGGCAACCAACAGTATCCCGACAAGAACAACGGCAAATGTCAGACCCTTGAACAGAAGATACGACTGATGGGGCTGGTTGCTCTTTGAAGTGATGTAGGTAGTCCTACTGATCCAGTTCCCGACCGTCCTGTTCGTCGTTCGTGGCATGAATCCGAGGTTGAAGCCCATCAAACCGAGCCCGATTAACACGAAATACGTGGGATCGAAGTACGAACCCCATGCATTCAGCAGCACTAGAGGGACGCACCATCCCCATGAAACTGCGAAGTCGGACACGCGGCGAACGAGCTTCTGGCCAGTTGAGGCCTCCTCAAATCCATCTGGGAGGGTCTTTGCCTCCCTCACTTTCTTGGTTCGGGGGGTCTTTTTCTTCTTCGAGCGCCTTCGACGGGACTTCTTCTCCGGCTCAGCCGCAACTGGCTCGGGTTGTGTTGGGGCTGGGGGCTCGGCTGCAGTTACCGGTGCTGGTTGGGGGCTTTCAGTAGATGGCGGTTCTGACTTTATCTGACCTGCCTTCTCCAAAAGGCCCATCATGAATCACCGTACCTTTCAGCGATTTGCTTGTACAGTTCGAAGTCCGGGGAGTTGATGAATGACTGCATAACTGGCTCCGGGAGGTCGACAAGCAGTTCATTAACCATCTTGAAGAACTCACTTCTCGAATCGTGTTCTACTCCTGCAGGATCTTCTCCAACCCGCTTGAATATCTCAAAGCCTTCAGATGAGATGAATTCGTTTGTTTTGTCCTCGGGTAACTCACCCAGCAGATTGTTGATGACACCGAAGAAGTGGCTGAAGTCCTCATCGCGACTCCTGAAGCTCTGAATAACCCCTGCCACAAACTCATCGAAGTCGAGTGCGCCAGAGCCATCTTGGTCTGCCAAATCAAAGAACGACCGAAGTGAGTCCATGTCCAATTCACTCAATTTCTCGCTCGAAACGCCGGTCTTCTCGGAGACCATGTCCACGAAACCAGAGTCCCCCATAGCATCGATCAACTCATCGAAAGACATCTCGGTAGCCTTGGTAGGAGCTGAAATCAGCTCCACTGTGGGCTTGATAGAGGCCAAATCAGTCTGGTCCTTCTTCCTCATTACAATTATCTCCCTGTCCAGATCACTGCCGAAACGGTCCGAGTACCTCTCCATTAGGCTACCACTTTTGCCCGATGAAATCCTGTCTATTCTGTTGTAGATGCTGTCCCTGTCGCTAGATGCGACAGTGGGATCAGTGGACTTCCTACGCTCCCAAACGGACTTGAAGTCTCTGGGTGATTCCGGTGCTGACTCTATTGGGCTGCTGGATAGTGAGTTGGCTGCATCCAGAAGATCGGAGTCCGAGCCTGGGTCTGGAGTGAAACCAAACTGGGGAGTCGGGGGCGATGGGGGTGGAATGTCAAGCTCGGGGAGCGATGGGGGCGGAGGGGGCATTTCCGTCACCGGTGGAGGCAAGTCTATCCCTGGGGGGGGCGGGGGGAGCGTTCCCGCCAACTCGTCTAGGTCCTCATCTAATGGATCCAATGGGTCTACCACGAGATAGTTCCGCAGTTCACTACTATTCAACATTCTGTGGCTGTGTAAGAACAATGATTCATTTTCACACCTTCTAACTTTCACGGTCAAATTGCTAGTTCGGCCCATCCTTTTAGGCATAGGAACATCGCCAATGACTCCCCGACCTCGACCACTTGCCCGTCCGAAAGCGAGACGCGCTCGTCTGCAATCTCGGCTACGACGTCGTCCCTCAGTGATCTGATTCGGGTTCTTGTCGAGCCGAATGCTACCGTCTCTTTCAGGGGGTCGAACGGATTTATCCCCTCGGGATCTAGCCTTTCAAGTGGGAACTCGGTTACTCTCAGCCCAGATTTACCATGAAGGCTACCCACCCATCTGATCACCCTCTTCGTATCTACTGTTACGGCCTCGTCGGTTTCTCCAGCAGCCCCCATTACAACGGAAGAGTCTCCTTTCACCAGTTCCCAGAAAATCGGAGTGCAATATTCGCCAAACACCGACAGTTTGTGATCTTCCCTTAGCCTATCAACTCGGTCCCCTGACTCCGCCAGTTCTGCTAACTCAGTAATCCTAGACCTGGCCGTAGAGGGCAACTGCACCTTGGGTGACTTAGCCCTAGTGGTAAGTATTCCGTGGAGTTCATCGACAATAGCTTTCTTCTGGGGACCACCACTTGCTATGGAGTGGAGTTTGTGCAGAACTGCATCCATCCCAGAAATTGCTCTCTCGCCCCACGATGAGTTGCTGGAGAGTGCAGATTGAATGTCGATGCCATCCCCTCTGATGTAATTCACAATCTCCCTCCTAGCGTTTGAATCTAGATGCATTAGGCTCGGGTCCCTGACATGGATGTGAAAGCCCCGGTGCCCGGAGAATGTAGTCTGGACGTACTCCTCCTTGAAGCCAAATTCAGGATGTAGAAACTCAGACCATAGCCTCCAGGCCTGTTCCTGGATAGTCTCAATCATCGAGGGAAAGTCGGTATCGGAAACTCCTGGAAGGTGGTCTCCATCGAGATCGAATATTAAGTCGGCACCAAGCCACCCCTTCTCAGACATCTTCCTGTTTAGGGGGTCCCTGTAATACGCCGTA